>Ga0105349_10000420_pt1 | contig 16431 bp, 15 predicted proteins | sample EN1Hudseemescosm_FD_83661 | JGI IMG/M metagenome (GOLD analysis project Ga0105349, IMG submission 83661) | Methane-oxidizing microbial communities from mesocosms in the Hudson Canyon - EN1B Hudson Canyon | ecosystem: Environmental > Aquatic > Marine > Cold seeps | place: Hudson Canyon...
CAGAACCAGAAGCAAAGACGCCATATCACGCATTAGCTGAAAAGCATAAGCTGAAGCTACATTACAGACCATTTATTCAGGTAGATGAAATTTCTGCATTGGAATTTAGAGAGCAGAGAATTTCCTTATTGAATCATGATGCTGTAATTTTTACATCAAAAAATGCAATGGATCATTATTTTGGAATGATGGAAAAATTGAGATTAAGAATCCCTGATCAAACAAAATATTTTTGCATATCAGAAGCGATTGCACATTATTTGCAAAACTTTATTACTTACAGAAAAAGAAAGGTTTTTATTGGAGAGCAAGTTTTTTCGAGCTTAATTCCATTAATGGAAAAACACAAAGAAAGTAAGTTTTTACTTCCATGTTCGGATTTGTTAAAAGACAAAATAAATAAATCCCTGGAAGAAAGCGAATTAGATTATACAAAAGCAGTGATGTTTAAGGTAGTAGCTTCCGATCTTTCGGACTTGGAACATGTAAAATACGATATTATTGTTTTTTATAGTCCAACAGGAATTACTTCTTTATATGAAAATTTTCCAGAATTTGAACAGGAAGAAACAAGATTAGCGGCTTTTGGTCCAACAACAGTAAGATCAATAAAAGACCAAGATTTGATTGTAGATATTGAGGTTCCAAATAAAAAATTTCCTTCTATGTCCATGGCTTTAGACTATTACATAACCAAAGCAAATAAACGAAAAAGAAAATAAATTTATTTTTAGATTATATAAAAGGAGCTTTTTAGCTCCTTTTTGATTTTATTTGTATTTTAAACTTTAAAATGAATTCATTTCCTAAATCTGAACGATTAAATTCTAAAATTAAAATAGATAAACTATTTGGGAATGGAAATGGTTTTGTTTTGGAGGATTTTAAAGTTTATTTTTCTGTTTCAGAACAGAAGGTTCCTTCTGTTTCAATTTTAATTTCAGTACCCAAAAAACTTGAACCAAAAGCAGTCGAAAGAACTAAAATAAAACGACTAATCAGAGAGGCTTACAGATTAAATAAAACTATTTTAACAACTAAATTAGTTGACAGAAAAGTTGAAGTCAACATTGCTTTTATTTTATTAAAATCAGATTTTTCTGATTATAAATCGGTAGAACAAAAAATAAAATTAATTTTACTGCGTTTAACAGAGGAAATATGAGAAAAATAGTTTCATTCATTTTATTGTTAATTATAAAAACTTATCAGAATGTAATTTCTCCTTTGTTTCCTCCAAAATGCAGGTTTTCGCCAACTTGCTCGGAATATGGAAAGCAAGCAATAATAAAACACGGCCCTCTTATAGGGGGGTGGTTATCAATTAAAAGAATTTCCAAATGCCACCCCTGGGGAGGAAGTGGAGAAGATTTAGTACCTTAAAAAAATAAAAAATGAACAATACATTAAAGAAAATTTCGGCAATATTATTAATTGGATTACTTCCTTTTATTGCCATTGCGCAAACAACAAATTATTTTGAAACTTCAAAAAACTTAGAAATATTTACTGATTTATTTAAAGAGTTGGATATGTATTATGTTGATGAAGTGAATTCGGGAGATTTAATGAAAACAGCAATTGATGAAATGCTTACTTCATTAGATCCTTATACTACTTATATTCCGGAATCAGACATTGAGGATTACAGATTTATGACTACAGGACAATATGGAGGAATAGGCGCAATGATTACAAAAAGAAAAGAATATGTATACATAAGTGAGCCATATGAAGGTTTTCCGGCCCAGAAAGCGGGTTTGATGGCAGGAGATAAAATAGTAGAAGTAAATGGGAAATCAGCAAAAGGGAAAACTACTGAAGAATTAAGTAAAATATTGAAAGGTCAGCCAAATACAGAAGTAAGTATTCTGATTGAACGAAAAGGACAAGAACCATTTGTTGTAAATTTTAAAAGAGAAAAAGTAACTGTAAAAAGTATTCCTTATTATGGGTTTTTGGGAAACGGAATAGCATATATTAAACTTAGAAGTTTTACCAGAAATTGTAGTAACGACATTAAAAATGCTTTAACAGATTTAAAAACTCAACAGGAGTTAAAAGGAATTATTTTGGACTTGAGAAGTAATCCCGGAGGACTTTTAAATGAATCGATTGATATTGTAAATCTTTTTGTAGAAAAGGGAGAGAATATTGTAATAACAAAAGGGAAAATAAAAGATTGGGAGAAAACATATAAATCAAGACATTTTCCTGAAGACAAGGAAACTCCACTTATAATTTTAATAAATCAGAATTCAGCTTCTGCTTCCGAAATTGTGTCTGGGGCAATACAGGATTTGGATAGAGGAGTGGTGGTTGGTAAAAGAAGTTATGGAAAAGGACTGGTACAACAAACTCGAAAGTTGAGTTATAATTCTCAACTAAAAGTTACGGTTGCAAAATATTACATTCCTAGCGGGAGATGTATCCAGGCTCTTGATTACTCCAATAGAAATAAAGATGGAAGTGTGGGTAAAATTCCAGATTCTCTGATTTCTACTTTTAAAACCAGAAACGGAAGAAAAGTAAAAGATGGAGGAGGAATTACTCCAGATGTTAAAGTAAAACAAGATGAGATTTCTGACATTACAATTTCTATTATCAGAGAAAGATTAATATTTGATTACGCAACGGATTTCCGATTAGAAAATGATTCAATAATTTCGGCTGATAATTTTGAAATAACTGATAATGAGTTTGAAAAATTTACATCATATCTGGAAGATAAGAAGTACGAATATACAACTGCAACTGAAGATGCTTTAGAGATATTTAAAGAAATTTCTGAAAAGGAAAATTCATTTGATGAAATAGAGGAACAATATAATTTATTGAGTTCTCAAATAAAAAATAATAAAGAAAATGATTTGTCAAAAAACAAAGAAGAACTAAAAGAGTTTTTGTCAGACGAAATTGTAAGCCGATATTTTTATCAGGAAGGAAGAATTATTAACAGATTAAAATATGATAAAGAAGTAAAAGAAGCAATAAATATTTTACACGATTTAAACAGATATAATGAGATTTTAAATAAAACTGATGAATAATTCATTATTGCAGGATACAAGGAAATACCTTTTTATTTTATTAGGATTTTACTCCCCTTGATGTATTTGATAATAATGTTTGCCGATAGTTATTTCTTTTCCCACAACACATTGATTTTATATTTATTTTTATCTGTAATTACAACTAATTATCAATATAAATCCGCTTAATTCTTCTGTTTAGCGTAGCATAAATTTCATAAGGAATGGTATTTAGTTTCCCCGCCATTTTTATTACGGTATTATTTTTACCAAAAATTTCAACAGCATCTCCAACTTTAACTTCTATCTCGGAAGTGTCCACAATAAAACTGTCCATGCTTATTTTTCCAATAATAGGGCACAACATATTCTGAATTGATACTTCTCCTTTCTCATCTCCTAATTTTCTGTTTAAGCCATCAGCGTATCCAACTGGGACAATAGATATATTCATGTCGTTTGGAGCAATAAATGATGATGTATATCCAACTTTATCACCTGTTTGTATAGTTCTATTTTGGCTAATTATTGTTGTTAATTTACTTATCTGTTTCAGTTTACTATCATTTGCCGATCCATAAAGACCTATTCCGAGTCGTACCATTTCCAGGTGATGTTCCGGAAAATGTAGAAGTCCATTAGAATTCAAAATGTGTTTGTCAATTTTTATACTTAATTCTCTTTCAAAATTTTTGGCAATAGATTTGAAAAGATAAATTTGTTTTAAAGTATCTTTATTTTTTGAGTTATCGTCAGCAGATGCCAAATGAGAACAAATTGATTGAATATTTAAGCATGGGTTTTCTTTCAATTTTCTTACAAGTACTTCCATCTCCTCCTGATTAAATCCGTATCTATTCATTCCGCTATTACATTTGATATGAACATTTACTTTTTTATTTTTGGATATAAAATAATCTAAAATAGCTGAATTATAAATTACAACATCCAAATTATATTTAATTATTTCCTCAATGCTTTTATATCCAGGATTTGCAATTATTATTGGAATTCTAATCCCTGATTTTCGTAAATTTATTCCTTCTTCAAAATCAGCAACCCATAAAGCGTGAACTCCCAATTTTTCTAGTTTTTTACTAATTTCTACATCTCCATGTCCGTAGGCAAATGCTTTTACAACAGCAATTATTTTACAATTGTTATTCAATTTATTTTTTAAATAATTAAAATTATATTCTAATTTATTTAAATCAATTGTTAATTTGGTTTCGTGAGAACTATACAATGGTATAATTTTTTTTAGTAAAACACTTTCTGCAAAGTGGTTTATAATTTTCTTTTTGTCCTAGCTCCACCAATGCGTTTCCTTCAGTAATTCTGTGCGAATTATTAGCAATTCCACCACAGTCTAAACATATGGCATGTACTTTTGTAATGTGTTCGGCAATAGCAAGTAATTTTGGCATTTTCCCAAATGGATTTCCTAAAAAATCCATATCCAATCCGGCAACAATTACCCTAATTCCATTATTAGCAAGCTCATTGCAAACTTTGGTTAAATCATCAGTAAAAAACTGAGCTTCATCAATTGCAACAATATCAGGATTTTCAATTTTTTGTAATATTTCGGAAGAATTTTTTACTGTCACAGATTGAATAAAATTCTCATCATGCGATACAATTTTTTTATTATCGTATCGTGTATCAATAATTGGTTTGTAAATTTCGACTTGAAGTTTTGCAAATTTTGCTCTTTTTAGACGTCTTAAGAGCTCCTCCGTTTTCCCAGAAAACATGGAGCCGCAAATAACTTCAATACTCCCTTTTTGCATAGGGTGATTATTTTGTGATTCTAAAAACATTTATTTAGTCTTGATTGCTTATGTTTGTTAACAAAAGTATAAAAAAGCAATCGCATTAAACATGTATATCAGAAATTTGTTTCTCCTTATTTTTCTTTCATTTTTCACCCTCAATAGTTTTTCTATTTCTACGGTTTCCGACACTTCTAAAATAAATAAAACACGTATTTATATTGTTAGTGGAAGTTTAATTTCGTCAGTTACGGCTTCTTATTTTTATATTGAAAAAGTTTGGTGGAGTGAGCAATCAATGGATTTTCATTTTGATAAAGGTAATGATATGGTTTATGCTCAAAATGTAGATAAAGCTGGTCATTTTATGGGAGGGATACTTGCTTCCGAAACTTTTAGTAGTTCTTTTTTATGGGCAGGATTAAGTGAAGAAAAATCAGTTTGGTACGGAGCGCTTTATGGAAGTTCTTTGCAGTTGGCAATTGAAATAAAGGACGCTTACGCTCCTCATTGGGGATTTAGTAAATGGGATTTGATAATTGGTTCTGCCGGAAGTTTTTTACCGGTTTTGAAACATTATTCTAAAACTGCAAATGCTTTTAATATAAAGATGAGTTATTATCCTCACTCTAATATTTATTGGGAATTAGAAAATCAGAGAGGTAATTTTCCATCAAAATTTGATTGGCATGATGACTATCCCAATCAAACATATTGGATTTCGGTAGATATAAACCACTTTATTCATCAGGGTTGGTGGCCAGATTTTTTGAATATTGCAGTTGGTTTTGGAATTGACGACACTCAATATTTAACCCAAGGAAACACTAAGTTGGGTGGAGAGAATGAATTTTATATAGCATTAGATTACGACATCCCAAAACTTTTAAAAAATTGGAATTCTCCTAGAGGAAAAAAAGTTAAAAAGTGGTTGAATTTTATAAAACTTCCTGCTCCAACAATAAGGATTAGTCCAACAGTGGAATTTTACCCATTTTTCATGTAGTTTTGTAATATGTCAAAATTGTTTGTTATACCAACTCCAATAGGAAATCTTGAAGATATTACTTTAAGGGCAATCCGTATATTAAAAGAGGTAGATTTAGTTTTGGCAGAGGATACAAGGGTAAGTAGAAAACTATTAAATCATTATGAAATAAGTACAACTTTACAATCTTTCCATCAACATAATGAACATAAAACACTAAATTTTCAAATTGAAAAACTTAAAAGCGGAAAAGTAATCGCACTTATTTCAGATGCTGGAACTCCAGCAATTTCTGATCCTGGATTTTTATTGGTTCGAGAATGTGTAAAAGAAGGGATTGAGGTTGATTGTTTGCCAGGAGCTACTGCATTTGTACCGGCATTAGTCAATTCAGGTTTGCCTTCTGAAAAATTTGTTTTTGAAGGATTTCTTCCAGTGAAAAAAGGAAGACAAACAAGATTAAAATTTCTGAAAGAAGAAAAAAGAACAATGGTTTTTTACGAATCTCCGCACCGAATTGTTAAAACACTTACTCAATTTTCCCAGTATTTTGGGGAAGAAAGATTAGTGTCTGTTTCTAGAGAAATATCCAAGATGTTTGAAGAAACAAAGAGAGGAACAATGAAAGAAGTATTAGAATTTTTTGAAGAAAAAAAACCAAAAGGAGAGTTTGTAATTGTTGTAGAAGGAATGAAATGAAAATTAATATTGTAAAATACAATCCCAATTGGACCAATATCTTTGATCAAGCTAAATTAGAATTAGAAAAGGTTTTGCCTGAAACAGATATTGAACATATTGGAAGTACTTCAGTTGAAGGCCTGATGTCAAAACCAATAATTGATATCCTAATTGGAGTTCCTAAACAAACGACGTTAGATGATTATATTGACGCAATTTCATCATTAGGTTTTAAGTATATTTCAAAATTTGAAAAGGATATTCCCAATAGAAGATTTTTCATTTTTGAGATTAATAATAAGAGAACCCATCACATTCATCTAGTTAAAAAGGATACTGATTGGTTTAAACGACATATTACGTTTAGAGATGAGTTGAGGGGAAATAAAAAAGTTAAGTTAGATTATCAATCATTAAAATTACAACTTGTAACAAAAGATTGGAAATCTGGAGATGAGTATGCAGAAGCAAAGTCATCTTTTATAAGATTTGTAGAAAATAGTATTTAAATGGAAATTAAAAAATTTATAAATAAAAACCCTTACATAATTTCTGGTCCTTGTAGCGCGGAATCAGAGGAGCAATTGTTGAATACGGCAAAATCTTTAAAAGGTAAGATTAATGTCTTTAGAGCAGGAGTTTGGAAGCCAAGAACAAAACCAAATTCATTTGAAGGTGTTGGAAAAAAGTCTTTGTTTTGGTTACAAAAAGTTCAGAAGGAAACGGGTCTAAAAGTAATAACTGAAGTAGCAACTGCAAAACATGTAGAGCTGTGTTTAAATGCCGGAATAGACATGTTGTGGATTGGCGCCAGAACTACTGTAAATCCATTTTATGTGCAAGAAATTTCAGAGGCTTTAAGTGGAGTTAATATTCCTGTATTTGTAAAAAATCCAATTCACCCGGATATTAGTTTATGGATTGGAGCTTTGGAAAGATTAAACAATAAAGGAATTACAAAATTATCCGCCATTCATAGAGGGTTTTTTACATATGAATCTTCTGCTTTTAGGAATGAACCAAAATGGGAATTACCAATTGAACTGAAAAGAAAATTACCAGATTTGCCAATTATTTGTGATCCAAGTCATATTTCGGGCAATAGAAAATTAATTGGAGATATATCCCAAACCGCAATGGATTTGGATATGAATGGATTGATGATTGAATCTCATATCAACCCAAAAAAGGCTTTAAGTGATGTTAATCAGCAGTTAACCCCAACAGAATTACAAAATTTATTAGATTCTTTAATTTATAGAAAAAGAAAATCGGAAGATGAAAAAATACTTTCGGAACTTAAATATTTACGAGAAAAGATTGATACAATTGATGAAGGGATTGTAAGTGTTTTGAAAAATAGGAAACAATTTGTAGAAGAAATTGCGCAAATAAAACTAAAACATAATGTTACAATTTTTCAATTAGAAAGGTGGTTTCAAATTTTAAATAGCAGACAGCAACAGGCAACAGAAATAGGATTGGATCCAAAAATGATTTCCGATATTTATAAACTAATTCATAAATATTCTATTTTAACCCAATCAAAAATAATGAGAAAAGACTAAATGGAAAAAAAGTGGACATTACAAAAATCAGATGAGAATCTGGTTGAAAATTTATCTGCAGAATTGAAGGTAAATAAAATTGTTGCGCACCTTTTAGTTTTAAGAGGAATTTCCACTTATGATCAAGCCGAGAAGTTTTTCCGGCCAGATATTAAGGATTTGCACGATCCATTTTTAATGAAGGGAATGAAAGATGCTGTAGATAGAATTGAACTTGCGATAAAGAAAGGAGAAAAGATATTGGTTTATGGAGATTATGATGTTGATGGAACAACTTCTGTCTCAATGATGTATAGTTTTTTGAGTAGATTTTCTGAAAAAATGGGATATTATATTCCGGACAGATATGATGAAGGATATGGGATTTCATTTAAAGGAATTGATTATGCTCAGTCTCATGATTATTCCTTAATTATAGCATTGGATTGCGGAATTAGGGCCGTAAAACAAGTGGAATACGCATCTAATAAAAATATTGATTTTATTATTTGTGATCATCATACTCCTGGGTTAAATATCCCAAGGGCAGTTTCTATTTTAAACCCAAAACAATTAGATTGTGATTATCCTTACAAAGAACTTTCTGGATGTGGAGTTGGTTTTAAATTGATTCAGGCCTATAGCGAAAAAAATAATATTGATTTTACTGAAATTGCAGAATATTTGGATTTATTAGTTGTCAGTATTGGAGCCGATATTGTAGAGATGACTGGGGAAAATAGAATTATGGCTTATTATGGATTGAAATTAATAAACTCATCTCCCAGAACTGGAATTAAAGCACTAATGATAAAAAGTGGTAAAACAGGAACATTCTCAATTTCGGATGTAGTGTTCGGAATCGCTCCAAGAATAAATGCCGCCGGAAGGATTGAACACGGTAAACGAGCAGTAGAAATACTGATTGAAGAGGATACAGAAAAAGTAAAAATATTAGCAGATGGGATTGAAAATTATAATTTGCACAGAAAGGAACTTGATAAAAATATAACAGAAGAAGCTTTGGATATGATTGATCAGAATAAAAAATCTACTGTTGTTTTTAGTGATGATTGGCATAAAGGAGTTGTTGGAATTGTTGCTTCAAGATTAATTGAAAGTCATTATAAACCAACAATTGTTTTATCTGAAAAAGATGATGAATTGACTGGTTCAGCCCGCTCTGTTAAAGGGTTCGATTTATATAATGCATTGTTACAATGCGAACATCTTTTAGAAAAATTTGGAGGACACAAATATGCCGCAGGATTAACGGTAAAAAAATCTAATTTGAATGCTTTTATAAAGGAATTTGAAAAAGTAGTTTCTAAATCTATTACATCAGATCAGTTAGAACCGGAAATTGAAGTTGATATGGAAATAGATATAAAAAATGTAACTCCAAAACTTTACAGAATTATCAAACAATTTGCTCCTTTTGGGCCAAAAAATAGAACTCCAAATTTTGTAAGTAAGGGTGTTCAGGATTGCGGTTATGGTAAGAAAGTAGGTAGCGATAAATCTCATTTACGATTGGTATTGAATACCGCAGAAGACCAAACAATCACTTCAATTGGTTTTGGAATGGCGGATTGTTTTGAAAAAACCAATGAAAATAAAAAATTTGATATTTGTTATACAATTGATGAAAACAAGTGGCAAGGGAAAACTTCTTTACAAATAAAGCTAAAAGATTTAAAATAATTTAACTCTCTCTCCCTAAAGTTTTATTTATTTGGAAAAGAACTTTGTTTAATTTAGTGAGAATTAAAAGTAGTTTTTTAGGATCAGTTTCTTCATTTTTTAACTTTTCATTTACTTTTGAAATTTCCTTTTTCAAATAAGATTGCTTTAAAGATAAAATCGCTTTGGAGATTGTTTTTTCTAAATTATCCGATTCGCTTAATGTAAAAATTTGATGTCCTCTTTCCCAATTTTCGCTCAAATTATATTTGTGACTTACAAAATCAATTGCTAACGATTGATATTCTCCACTTTCGTGATGTGTAAAAAACTTAATATTTACACCTCGATTTTCGGACATTAAATCTTGGTATTCCTTCAAAATTTTGGAATAAAACTGATTACTAAACTTTATGTTATCTTGTTCTAATTCCAGAAAAATATAATCACTTACTTTTACTTTTTCATCAAAATCTTCAAACTCCAAAATTTCATCTCCATAGCAGAATAGAAGTCTCAATATTTCTTTTTCCCAATCTTCCAACTGATGTGGTTTCTTCTGAATTCCAGCAGAATCTGATTTAGCTATATTAGTTTTTTCGGAAGTGTTTTGTGTTACAAATTTTCCTTTACTGCTATTTCTGATTTTAGTTATTTCCTGCAATAATTCCTCCTCTTTAATGTTGAGTAATCCACTACTTATTTTGTTGTATTCTGATCGAGTTAATCTGTCGGGAATTACAGAAATTGATTTTGCAATATCCTTTATCATTTCAACTCTTTTAGCAGGATTTCCTTTACTTTTTTCGTTCAGAATTTTACTTTTAAAAGTGATAAAATCAGTTGCGTTTTTTTCTAAATAAAAATGAAAATCTTCTTGACTTAATTTTTGAGCATAAGAATCAGGATCTTCTCCTTCTGGGAACATAACGATTTGAACATTCATTCCTTCAGCCAAAATTAAATCGATACTTTTAAAGGAGGCATTTAATCCAGCGTCATCTCCATCAAAAAGGATTGTAATATTTTTTGAAAATCGTCCAATTAAGTTTATTTGCTCTGTACTAAGTGCGGTACCGGAAGCGGAAACAACATTTTCAATTCCCGATTGAAATAAGGAAATTACATCTGTATATCCTTCAACAATGAAACAATTATCTTTACTACTTACTGATTTTTTCGCAAAATAAAATCCATACAAAACCTTACTTTTGTGGTAGATCGGATTTTCAGGAGAGTTCAAATATTTTGCTTTATTTTTTGGATCTAACGAACGACCTCCAAATCCTAAAACTTTCCCGGAAAAATTGTGAATAGGGAACAAAACCCTTTCTCGAAATCTGTCCACCACACCTTTTTCATTTATAAAAGAAAGTCCGGATTCTTCCAAAAATTCTTTCTGATATGAATCTTTTAAAGCTTGTTTTGTAAAAGTATCTTTTTGTTTTGGACTGTATCCCAATTGGAATTTTTTTATAACTTCTTCCGAAAATCCTCTTTGTTTAAAATAGCTAAGCGCAATTAATTTACCTTCTTCTGTTTCCCAAAGTTGCTCCTGAAAAAATTTATTTGCATAGGAGCTAACTAAAAATACCCCCTCTTTCTTTTTCGAAATATCAATTTGTCCAGGGGTTAGTTCTTTTTCTTCAATTTCAATATTGTATTTATTGGCCAAATATCTTAAAGCTTCTGGATAAGATATCTTATCATGATCCATTACAAAACTTACACTATTCCCCCCTTTACCGCAACCAAAACATTTGTAAATTCCTTTTACTGGCGACACTGAAAAAGAAGGAGTTTTTTCGTTATGAAAAGGACAACAAGCCCAATATCCTGTTCCTTTCTTTTTCAAATCATGTACAAAATCCTTTACCACTTCCTCAATTAGTGCGGCTTCAAATATTTTATCTATTGTTTCTTTTGGAATCATTTTTCTCTACTAATTACATAATCTACTAACATCTTTAAGGATTTTCTACTTTCATTTTCTGGAAATTCAGATAAAATAGACAGAGCTTCTTTTTGATAATCCATCATCACTTTTTCAGCATATTCCAATCCTCCTGTTTCTTTTACTAAATCAATTAAATCCGCAACTTTTTGATCATTTTTATGATGATTTTTCACGGTATTGATTATTTTATTTTTAGTATTCTTATTTACCTTTTTTAAGGTATAAATAAGAGGTAAGGTCATTTTTTGTTCTCTAATATCCATAGCGGTAGGCTTCCCAATAAGAGTACTTTGGGAATAATCAAATAAATCATCTTTTATCTGAAATGCTATTCCAACTTTTTCTCCAAATAAACTTAATTTTTGAACCATTTCTTCATTTTGATCCATGGAACTCGATCCGCAAGCACAGCAACTAGAAATTAGTACAGCAGTTTTTTTTCTTATTATTTCAAAATAAATATCTTCTTCAATATCTAATTTCCTAGCCTTTTCAATTTGTAAAAGTTCTCCTTCACTCATGTCCTTTACAGCAGAGCTCACAATTTTTAGCAAATCAAAATCTTCATTTTCTACAGACAATAGAAGTCCTTTTGAAAGTAAGAAATCTCCAACTAAAACGGCAATTTTATTTTTCCAAAGGGCGTTTACCGAAAAGAAACCCCTTCTTAAGTTTGCTTCATCTACTACATCATCATGTACTAAAGTAGCTGTGTGTAAAAGTTCAATAAGTGAAGCCGCTCTATAACTTTTATCATTTATTTCTCCAAACATTTTTGCCGTTAAGAAAACAAACATAGGTCTCATTTGTTTTCCTTTACGCTTTATTATGTAATGCATTATTCTATCTAAAAGAGGAACCTTGCTTTGTAAAGAATTTTTAAATTTCTTTTCAAACAAACTCATCTCCTGTTTAATAGGATGTTTTATTTCGGAAATTATGCTCACCAATTATGTTGTTAAATAGAGTAAGCGAATATACAAAGATTTGCTACTGATTTTTTAGAAAAATGAAATTGTTAAAAAATTTATTGTAGCTTATTTACCAGTTGACCGCAAGCGGCATCAATGTCTTTTCCTTTACTTCTTCTAAGGTGAACAATTATGTTTCTGTGTTCTAAGAATTCAATAAATCCTTCTGTATTTTCTTGAGTTGATTTTTCAAAATCCATACCATCAACTGTGTTGTATTCAATTAGGTTGACTTTACATGGTGAAATTCTGCAAAATGCAGCCAATCTTCTGGCTGCATCTAAATCATCATTTATACCTTTAAATAAAATGTATTCGTAAGTAACTCTGTTATTTGTTTTCTCATAAAAATAACGAATAGATTCTCTCAAGGTTTCCAAATTAATTGAGTCGTTTAGGGGCATAATTTCTGAACGAATCTCATCAACAGCTGAATGTAAAGAAATTGCCAAATTAAATCTCACTCCATCATCTGCAAGTTTTATTATTTGTTTAGAAAGCCCTGCAGTAGAAACCGTAATTCTTCTTGGAGAAATCCCAAGTCCTTTTTCAGAAGTAATTTTTTCAATTGCTTTTAGCAAAGCATTATAGTTAAGTAAAGGCTCTCCCATGCCCATAAATACAATATTGGTAAGTGATCTGCCATAATTTTTTTCTGACTCTTGATTTAGCTTGTAAACTTGATCAAATATTTCTCCGTGAGTTAAGTTTCTACTTAGTTTTAAAGTTCCTGTAGCGCAAAATGTACAAGCTAAGCTACATCCAATCTGGGAAGAAATACAAGCCGTAACCCTTTTCTTTGATGGAATCAAGACCCCTTCAATTAATTTATTATCATGAAGTTTCATACTGTATTTTATGGTTCCGTCAGAGGATACAAATTCCTGATCTATGTCAGCAGATTTTAACTCAAAAGTGTTTTTTAACAACTCTCTTAAATCTTTCGATAAAGAAGTCATCTCATCAAATGCAGTAGCTCCTTTTTTCCAAAGCCATTCGTTTAATTGTTTTATTCTGAACTTTTGCAAGTTGTTTTCCGAGAAAAATTGTTCCAAATCTTCCTGTGAAATATTTCTAATATCTTTCTTCATAATTTCGGCAAATATAGTAATTCAAATTCCTTACTTTTGTAAGATGAGATATTTATCTGCAAATTACCTATTTCCACTACATATTTCTCCTATAAAAGAGGGGGTATTACAAATTTCAGATGAGGGAGAGATTGTAAATATTTTTAGAAATAGAAGTGAAGTGCCTCAATATAAACTAGAGATATTTGAAGGAATACTTTGCCCAGGATTTGTGAATGCTCATTGCCACTTGGAACTATCTCACCTTTTAGGAATTTCTGAAAAAGGAAAAGGTTTTTTAGATTTTTTGGAAGCAATACAACAAAGAAATAGTCCCACAGAAATTGAAAAGCAAAATGCAATAGAGAAGGCTGAACAAGAAATGATTGCTAATGGGATTGTTGCTGTAGGTGATATTTGCAATACTACTGATACACTTTTACAAAAACAAAAAGGAAATTTACTGTACTACAACTTTATAGAGACTTTTGGGGTTCATGAAAATAAGATTGATACTATTTTTACTCAAGTAATGGAGTTGAGAAATAAGTTTAGAAATGTTAATCAAAAAGCAACTATTGTTCCTCATGCTCCTTATTCTGTTCCTTCAAGTTTAATGAAAAAAATTATAGAATCTTTTGATGATAGAGATGAATTACTCAGCATTCATATGCAAGAAACAAAAGAAGAGAACCAACTTTTTGAAAATAAAGAGGGATCTTTTTTTGATTGGTTAAATGGAATGAGTGCAGATGTAAGTATTTGGGAATCTAGAAAAAAATCAATTGATGTATTAGAAGAATTGAAAAACAAAAAAATACTTTTGGTGCACAATACTTTTACAAAAAAGGAGGAAATAACAGAAAATTATTATTGCACTTGCCCTAAGGCTAATTTGTATATTGAAAATGCTTTGCCCGATTATTCTATTTTTGATACGGATAAATTGTGTATTGGAACCGATAGTTTGGCTTCCAATAATACACTTTCAATATTAGATGAATTATTAGTGATTCAAGAGAATTCAAATTATGATATGAATACATTACTTAAAATAGCATGTAAAAATGGAGCAGAAGCTTTGGGTTTTGAGAAATTAGGCACTTTTGAAAAAGAGAAAATCCCAGGAGTGAATTTGATTGATGATTTTTATACACTAAAACCTTTAATAAAGTGTTTTAATGAATTTTCTCAATAAGCACAAGATGACTTAGAAATGGTTTTTTATTTTATTATTATAGTCAAAAACTTCCCTTCTCTCACTATGATTTATTTAAAATAGCTGAAACTAGCCCTTCAACAACTTAGCGGCCTCCAACAATTCCTTGTACCAACTTTCCCCATATTTTCGGATAAGTGGTTCTTTTAAAAAGGCATAAACAGGAACTTCTAATTCACTACCACATTTACAGGCCGGCTCACAAATTTTTATTTCTTCATAATTTACGGCATCAAAATCACGGTATTCTTTTATTCGTATAGGAAATAAATGACAAGAAATTGGTTTCTTAAAATCAACTTTACCCGCTAAATGAGCCTTTTCAATGGAACACTTTGTAATCCCATTTTCAAAAGTTACAAAAGCACATTCTCTGTTATTTACTAGCGGTGTAGTCAAATCTCCTTCCGAATCATATACGGCAACTCCCTGATTTTCTATTTCAGTAATTCCCTCTACTCTCATATAAGGTTTTACTTTTTCGTAAATATCATCTAATATTTCTTCCTCCTGTTTAAGTAGTGGAGCTCCCGAATCTCCCTCTATACAGCAAGCACCTTTGCAAGCATTTAAATCGCACACAAAGTGTTTTTCAAACACATCTAAAGAAATAATTTTATTATCTACTTGAATCATATCGCAAAACTACATAAATAATATTTTGATTTACTATTTTTGCGTCATGGCAAATAATGAAGATATCTTTAAAAAAGTAGTATCCCACGCAAAAGAGTATGGTTATGTTTTTCAATCCTCAGAGATTTATGATGGTCTGGCAGCTGCTTACGATTATGGCCCGAATGGAGTAGAATTAAAAAACAACATTAAAAACTATTGGTGGAAATCAATGGTAAATATGCATGAAAATATTGTGGGATTAGATTCTGCAATTTTTATGCATCCTACTACTTGGGAAGCTTCCGGACATGTGGATGCTTTTAACGATCCTTTAATTGATAATAAAGATTCTAAAAAAAGATACAGAGCAGATGTTCTAATTGAAGATCATATTGCAAAAATTGAAGCAAAAATTGAGAAAGATTGTGCAAAAGCTGCCAAGCGTTTTGGAAATGATTTCAGCAGAGAAGAATTTGTAACTACCAATGGTAGAATTTTAGATAGACAAAAACAAATTGATGAAATAAACGAAAAAATGAGTACTTCACTTACTGCAGGAAAATTAGATAATGTAAAAACATTAATTGAAAAATTAGATATAAAGTGTCCTGTTTCCGGGACAAATAATTGGACAGATGTTCGCCAGTTTAATTTGATGTTTAAAACACAGATGGGAGCAACTACTGATAGTGCTTCTGATATGTATTTAAGACCAGAAACAGCACAAGGTATTTTTGTAAATTTCCTAAATGTACAAAAAACTGCCAGAATGAAAATTCCTTTTGGTATTGCTCAAATTGGTAAGGCATTTAGAAATGAGATTGTTGCTCGTCAGTTTATTTTCAGAATGAGAGAATTTGAACAAATGGAAATGCAATTTTTTGTTCGCC
>Ga0105349_10000423_pt1 | contig 16414 bp, 15 predicted proteins | sample EN1Hudseemescosm_FD_83661 | JGI IMG/M metagenome (GOLD analysis project Ga0105349, IMG submission 83661) | Methane-oxidizing microbial communities from mesocosms in the Hudson Canyon - EN1B Hudson Canyon | ecosystem: Environmental > Aquatic > Marine > Cold seeps | place: Hudson Canyon...
CGCGCTTTTTAGACAATATAATAAACAACGGATATGTATAATGAAATTTAAATTAGCTGCACTGTGTTTACTAGCTTCCTCGGGTGTGATGGCTGAAGATAAAAAATTCATTGGAGGCTTTAACTATTCAAAGAGTATTTCGGCAGAAGCGAAAATCACTTTAGAAGAATTAGATGAGGAATTTGAAGAGGACATTGATATGTCTACTTTGGGTTTATATCTTGGTTATATTAATGAAAATAATAACCGCTTTTTACTGTCATATTCATCTTCAACTATTGATTTCGACACATCAAATGAAAGTGAAGACGTAACAGGTTTGGATTTTGATTGGCAGTTTGTATACGGTGAAGACCAAGTTCAACCGTATTGGGGAATTGGTTTTGGTCTTCATACTATTGATGATGCAATAATCCTTACGGGTACCAATCTTGAAGGTGATTCGTTAAGTGGCTTATCTTTTCAGATGATGGCGGGTGTTAAGGTTGAAGTTAATGAGCAAGTTGAATTAGACGTGTCTGTTCAAAGAAAAGCTTACGCATGGCAGTCTATTGATATTGAAGTTGGATCTTTTGAAGAGACGATTAATACTACTTATGCTCAAACTGCACTGAGCTTTGGTGCTGGCTTTAAGTTTTAATTATTAAGTTAGTGGGTGTATTACTTCAGTGATCTACCCTCTATAAATTGGACACCCAATCTACACTCAGATTAGGTGTCCAACCTTCCATTCATCCTACTTATGCAACTCATCTAATCCCACAACCGCATTAACAAATATTTACATCTGCACCTCAGGCGATTAGCTTCAGGAGCTTATACCTTCTAGAGCAGCCCACGTTGCACGACTTCACGCTGTCCAATTCGTTCGTATCATGCAATAAGATTCTTAGATTCTGCTGTTTACAGCATTCCGCTACAGGTTTGTGTAAACTAATATCCTGATCATTAAATCAATCGATTGGAACGAAGCCGTTAAAATGGCTTTATTCTGGGGCTAAGTTCTGGCAATGCTAGAAGATAATGTAAGGCCTAAATAATGCACAGCGGATATGTACCATGAAATTTAAATTAGCGATATTGTGCTGGCTAGCCTCTTCAAGTGCATTAGCTGACGATAATGATTTTATTGCAGGCTTTAACTATGCAATGAGTACTTCGGCAGAAGCGTATGCAAGTTTTGAAACATTAGATGATGTGACAGTGGGGCTTAATATATCTACTTTGGGTTTATATCTTGGTTATATCAATCAAAAAAACAACCGCTTTATAGTTTCATATTCATCAGCAGCTATTGATTTTAACGGCTCAACTTCGAGCGAAGACGTTGCAGGCTTAGATCTCGATTGGCAATTTGTATACGGTGAAGAACTATTTCAGATGTATTGGGGGGCTGGGTTTGGCTTTCACACTATTGATGAGGTATTAATCCTTAAAGGTACCGACTTGGAAGGTGATTCATTAAATGGTCTATCTTTTCAGTTGATGGCGGGGATTAAGGCCCCTTTTAATGAACGAGTTGAAATAGACGTGTCTATTCAAACAAAAGCTTATGAATGGCAGTCTATTTATGTTGAAGCTGGATCTTCCACCGAGACAATTGATACTAGTTATGCTCAAACCGCACTGAGTATTGGTGCTGGCTACAAGTTTTAAATGTTGAGTTAGCGTGCTTTGTATTGCAAGCCTAGTTCTTTTCGTTCGATAGATATCTAAGAAGCGACTTTATAAAAAACATATCGGCCAATCGTCGTATTATGAGAAATTGGAATGAAGTATTAGCTAATGTTTAGATTTACTGAAGTTAATGGTTTTGTTCTAATAAGTCGCATAAGCAAAGGGAGTGCTCCTCACTGGTCATTTAATGGAAGGTAATATGAAATATTTAATTATAATGGTTTTACTTTCTTTATCGATTTCTTGTGGAATTAATAGTCAAAGAAATGATGACTACATATTATCAGAACGAAATATTGGTTGGATGCATGGAAATTGTCTAGCAATTAAAAATATTAATATTGATGAAACCGTAGATATTACAGTTATAAAGTTAGAAGAAATAAATATTAAAGAAAAAGCTACTATCATAAGAAAAGCACATTCTGCAGAAGGGTGTTTAGCATTAATGGATGACAGGAGTAAAGTGAATATAAGCAGTGGTTATTCATTTTATTTGGTAGAGTCTACAACTCCAGTTGATTTAGCGATTGCTGTTATTGGTGAAGAGGAGATTGATGCTTCAAATTTTGATTTCTGTAGCACAGCTGAAGGAATTAAATATTTTATGAAAAACTCTTCAGGAACTACTTGGGAAGGTTATTATTATTTGGGTTATGGTACTGAGGTGACTTGCCAGTCTTAAAATGAAAAACATCATTATTATTCCACTTTTATTATTACTTGGTGGGTGCCAGAATTGGCTAACAATTACAGCTGTTGAACAAGAAAATCAGCTTTACTTTGAAAGTCAGAAATTATCAGAGCAATGCAGTGATGGGGAAATATTTGTCTATTCTTTAGGAGTCTCTCAAGCTCTTTGCAGTAAAGATTGTGTGCGATGGGAAGTGGCAGTAAACGCTAATTCGGAAAATAATAATCCAATTGCATTTCCTATCAAATATGGTGCATCTATTCCAAACACTGAGGTTAGAACTCAGGCACAAATATTGGCAGCAGGTCAGTATCATATTCGTGGCAATATATCTTGTATGGGGGCAGAGATTGGCCGCGTATTTGGGGATTTCAGTTTAGAGGTCGCGCAAGACGGTGTAATACAAATCGAGAATCTTAATTCTGACTAAGGTCGATTTTAGATGCCGATCTTAGTGTATTTATTTCACTGGCTGAGATACAGTTTCATTCTGAATTTCAGTGGGTAAGACAAATGGACATACATTCAAAAATAGATGCTCAGAACCGAGTTGATCAGGTTCGTGCATTCCAGTCAGAGCTTTCGCATTTAGAAGAGAGCGACGTATTAAACCTAGATGATGCTCAGAATACTCGTTTACAGTCGTATCACGCTCAATTATTAACGTCGCTGCAGCAATCATTTGATATTGATTTGAACTCGGATGAAAAGCAATTAACCCTAGGGATGAAAATAGCGTCCTTTATTGGTGCTGTGGGGCTTGCTGCCAGTCTTTTCTTTTTGTTTTATCAGTTCTGGGACAAGTTCTCACTTATCAGTCAGGTTGCTATTCTGGTCGCAACACCAGTACTTGGTTTAATCGCAACCTATATTATCTCGAACAAAGAAACGACGGGGTATTATACAAAATTAATGGCTTTGGTGACCTTATCTGGCTTCGTTTTGAATTTGGTCATGTTAGGCAGTATTTTTAATATATCACCATCGCCTAATGCCTTTCTAGTCTGGGCAGTATTCGCCTTTCTTCTCGCCTATTCCACTGATACTCGATTATTATTAGCCGCCGGTATTTTAAGTATTGCCTTTTTTATCTCGGCTCGGGTAGGTGTCTGGGGTGGACTGTATTGGCTTAACTTAGGTGAACGCCCAGAAAACTTTTTTGTCGCTGCGTTCATTTTATTTTGGGTCCCTGCTATTTCTCATGCTCGCTATTCTGGTTTTGATAGTATTTATCGAGTATTAGCGATGTTACTGTTATTTATTCCTGTGTTGGTGCTTTCTCATTGGGGTTCAGGTAGTTATTTGAATTTTGATCGTGATGTTATTGAGGGAATATACCAATTCCTAGGATTTCTCTTTAGCGGCTTATTGATTTGGTTGGGGGCAAAACGAGGCTGGTCGGACGTTATAAATACCGGCAATGTCTTTTTTGTATTATTTCTTTATACCAAAATGTTTGATTGGTGGTGGGAGATAATGCCTAAGTATGTCTTCTTCTTATTGGTAGGATTGCTCGCCATTTTATTATTGACCATATTTAAGCGTTTAAAAACTACCGTAGGAGAGTCAGCATGAAGCATTTACCCGGCTCCAGAACATTATTCATATTGGCATTATCTTTGGTCTTGCTAGTAAATTCTTTTATATTAATAGGTGCTTGGTATAACCGCAGTGGAGAGGCAGAATCGACGGTACTATTAACCGAGCGTGAGATGCGAATGCCGTATAGCTGGAGCAACGATCAAACTTTTTTGCGTATTAATTGGCGCATCGCTTCATCAAAATGGTTTGATCAACAAAAATTGGAGTCATTAGGATTTGATTTTTCAGAAGCCGAATATAATACTCATTTTATCGAAACAAAAGCTATTTTGGTGCTGGAGTACGATGGTGATGCTTATCTGCAAGCCGTTAAGGTTGCTCAAAGTCGGGTTGAACGTGTCGAAAGGAAGCTTACTCAGCTAGTCGCTGGAAAAGAGATACAAGCAGAGTTGAAGGATGAGTTGAAAAATGAGCTGCAAGAAGATTTGCAAGCTGATTTAAAAGACGCGCAAGAAAACCTGAAGCATGAAAAGTTCTCAGCTTCTCGTCTTTTTGTTGTCAATGCGGGTTTGGATGAAGAGCAGTTGAGAGCCCAGTATCCAGATAATCAGCGCTACATTCTTACCTATGGCATTGTAGATGTAAGGGCGAATATGCCTTATGACGAAAATGAAACCCTCATTTTTTCTGGTCGAGTTGATCAATTAAGTGTGGAACGTCTGCATATTGAAAGTGAGATGTATGCGAAAATTAATAAGCTTAAATCGAATACGCAGTATTCACGTAATACCATGCCACCGCGCTTTAGTGTGGAAGTTCATTTTGGGAAAAGATTAGAACCGTGGATTGAGCAGCTGTCTTTTTAACAAAGCGTATAAACAGATGAACAACATTAATCCATAAATACTATCGATAAATACATGAGGATGGCGGCTGAAAAAGCTGCCACGGGAATTCTTCCCGACAGGAACATCAGCGATGTATCCGTCCGTTTGATTGACTTTGGTTCTAAAAATAACTCTGCCGTTTGGCATCGCTACGATAGATGGACCATTATTCAAAACATGCACTAATGGCATTCTATTTTCAACGGCTCGTAGTATTGAGGCGTTGATATGTTGATAGGGTTGGTGGGTAGAGCCAAACCAACCGTCACTTGATAATGCGATCAGCAAGTCAGCTGTTGGAACATTGATAACAGCTTCTGAAACTGCTTTTGCAACAAATGCTGGGAACATTGTTTCGTAGCAAATCAGTGGAATTATATTCAGTGTTTTCTCTTTAATAGTCGCGCCAAATACTTGGTACGATTTCCCCTCTGCCATTTCGTTTAGAAACGAGCCAAAGAAACCTTCTACCCAACGTTTTAGTATTGGGATATCACTGGCGAAAGGAACATATTCGCCAAACGCGATGCGCTTCATCTTTTGATATTGACCCATCATCTGCCCCTGATCTGATAGCATGACGGCAGTATTGTATTGTTGTTTGCTAGAGGTTCGAGAGCGATCAATATCCTGAAAAATTAAGTGTATATCGAGTTTATCAATTTGATGATGGTAGGCCTTCGCGACTTGGGGTTGGTCGAAGTAGGCTTTATATTTTGCTTCTGGCCAAATAACAATTTCAGCCCCCGCGCTGGCTAAGCGTTGCGTTATTGCCATTTCGGGTGGAAAGGCACGGCTGTATCCTGGGTGTAGTACTTGTTTTTCTAAACTGGGTATTTCATTTGGCTGTACTAAGCCGATACGAACGGTATCCCAGTGTTCGATTTTAGATTCCCATGCTAGGTTTGAAGACCAGCCATAATAAAACCAGCATGTCAGTACTAGCAGTGCTGCTGTGAAAGGCCATTTTTCTGTATGCGAGTGCGACTGGCAGGGGTTTGAATTTTGTGGCGCTAATATTTTCAGAAATATACGAAAGAGAGCGATGTTAGCTAAGGCAATGATGGCATCTAAACCGTATACGCCGACAAATTCTATTGCTTGTAACGCCATTAGAAACTGGCTTTGAGTATCCCCTAAATGAACAGTGAATATCATTGGGTATGCGGCGAATATTGAAACTACAATCAGTGGAAATAAAATATAGTCGTGTACGTTAATACGCTGCTTAGTCCAATTATATAGCAGCGTAATCAATGCGATGAGTTGAGCGCAATACAACCAGAAAATGGTGGCGAATAAAATGCTTAGAAATACGCTGTACCCTTTGGATAGCATCAAGAAATCGATAATCCAATAACCTGCACTGATCGAAAATGTTAGACCTGCTATCGTACCCAAGCAATAACTTTTGCGTAAACCAGCACCTTCAATGGCGATTAATAGGGGAATGAACCCTAGCCATGCTAAGCCATAATATTGTGGGCTAAGAAAAGGAATTGATAGCAAAGCGCCCGATAAGGCAGATAATAAAGCGAGTAGACTAAAGGAGGGAGATTCATTGTGCACTTACGCTACCTCCTTTTCTGTTGATGTTTAAACGCTGGGCTCGGCGTTCGAGCAGGTAGCGAGTAGTTGAGCGTTGTTTACCAAAAAATTGAGTAGCAATTTCCTTACCTAGATAATGATTTTGTAGTTCTACTTTGTCTAAAAATCTTGCCTGGAATGTCGCTAGCTTGTCGGTTGTTTTGAGTTGTTTAATTTCTGCATTTTGCAGATGGTAATAGTTTATTAATAGGGTGGCTAAGTTTGTTCCAGCGGCAGTATGTGTAGCGGGTGCCCCTTTGGAAACTAAAAAGGCTAGCCGCATTAGCGCCTTATCGTTCATATTGGCAGGCAATGACTCAATCGCCTTGGTTAAAATTTTAGCCAAGCCCGAATTCAGCAATAATTCACCGCGGCTATTCAATTTTACCTTGGCCAAAATTTGCTCTGTCTCGGCATAATTGAAATGCCATTGCTGCACTGAAGTAGCTGCTACCGGCTGCGGTAAGTCTGCATGTATAGACCATAAGGTGACTGCCGTAAAAGCGAAGGTCACTGAACATAGCCATAAAATGCGCTTATGGCTTATCAAGTTGCAGGTGGCTTATATGAGCCAGTTCTTCTGAGTTAAAGTGTTGATGCATCAACTCGGTAAGTTGCATCTGCTTTTCTTCATCATCAATCGAGGCTGATAGTATATTTTGCTTGCTCGCTAGAAAATCTGCATGACGTTGATTCCAATTGGTGATATTAATTGTTTGCTCTGTATGTCGCTCAACTATCTCTGCGGATTGTTGTTGTTTTTCTTCGTTGGAGAGGTTGTTAGCTTGTTCAATTTTAAGCATGTCGAACATATACGCTGCATTAGCATCTGATGTGGAAAATAACTTGTTTGCGGTATCGTTACCGAGATACAACTCGCGCAGCGCGATCAGTTCACGATAGTTTGCTTCGTGGTCTTCTATGGTATTTTCGATGACCTCTGCGGTAGAGTAGTCGGCTTCGTAAATAGCATTGAATTCTTTGCTTGCTGTTAAATAGTGGTAGTAGTCTGTCACTATTTTAGCAACATCATCCCCAGCATTGCCCGGTAAGCCTTGTTTGATAATTAACTGAAGCTCACTCAGTGCTTGCTCGTCTAATTGCAGGCGACTGTCATCAAGAGTTGCATTGAGTGCGATAAGAGCCTCGTGATCAACAATGACATTGTTTTGGCTGTCTAATCTCACTCGTTGTAAGGCGCTGTAGACGGCCTTTTCAGAAATAGTCGAGGAAGAAATTTCTTTATCGGTATTCGTTGAACTTTCCCTTTCTCTTTCCCATTGCCATGCTGTTGCGATTGTTTTGTCATTGCTACCGACTTCTATTTCGGAGGCGTATTTGTTTGTGCTATTGATCGTGAGCAATGATGTTCTGTTCTTTTCAGTGTCTTCGCTGAAAAATATTAGATACAAGGACGCGATTACAACCAGTAATAGGGCTACTGATACGAAATTAGATTTGGGCAGTAATGAGGTACTCATCGTATTCACCTAATTGAATTCTTTTGGGAGTTATATGTGTTGAGTCAGACGCCAGACGATCCACTAAGCACAGTGTACTAAGTACTTCGTCTGCGATTAATACATTCAAAAAGGGTGGTTTTAAAAATGTTTCTGACGGCGGGATTCCGTTGATGGCACTGAAGGATTTTGAAAAGTGCGAAGAGCTCGCGAATCCAGCAGCAAGTGCCGCTTCTGTGATTGATCGACCTAATGCGAGATGGATGATGCCGATAAAAACACGATATTTCAGCCGGTATTTAGTGATGGGAATACCAGTTTGATCTTTAAACAGTTTCTCTAAACGAGATTCGGATAAATGTACATCTTCGGCAAATTTCTTGAGACTAATGTTTTCACTAACATTTTTTTTTATTTGATCAATAACTTCGATAATTCTTTCGTCAAATTGTTTAAATATATAGTGTTCCAAGTGAGGTTGAACAATTAACTTTCTCAGCATAGTGAAGGTTTTTGCTGGTGAAGTTGAAACTGCACGAATTTCTAATAACGTTTCTATTAAAAGATCTTCTTCTGGATGATCGTAGTGAATTCCATTTCTTGCGTACGACATGATATTTTCGAGGGCTGAATAATCTTGAGCAATGGGCGCAAGATAATAGATTGCCATTACTGCATTGTTAGTATTAATAGTTGATTTTTCGAAATTGATTCCCGCTTTTACTAAGCAGGTACGCGATGTAATCTTATCTCCATTTTCTAGAGTGATTTGCATAGCGCCTTCCAGGCTGACCATCAGTTTATCGGATACTATGGCATGTTCCCGATAGGGAACTGCGGTAATACCCAAATACAGCATCTGGTTAATCCAGATATACAGCTTTCGACTGATTGGATTCAGTTCTGTCATAATCTGTTCACTTTATTTATTTTTATTCTTATTTTTTTAATCAGAGTAACAAGGGCTGGCTGCTGACCTTGTTACTCTGACTTAAATATTATTCGTTTTATTAGTAATTACAGGTTTCGCGGTATTCCGAAACTGCGCTGTTAGCAGCATGATTTGGGCCACACAAAAACTGATCGTAGCGTAAGTCATTATCAATAAAACGTTTCATCCATGAAACACCATATTTACCTAACAATCCACCATTAGCACCACCGCCATTTGCACAAGAGTGAGCGCCGTTGTTAATTTCTAAGAGTGCCTTATCTGTGCTGCTAGGGATGCTGTTATAAAATGACGATGCATGGCTATTAACCGGTGCTACCGTATCATTCTCACAAGCAATGATGAGCGTAGGCGTTTCGAGTTGATCAAAGCTGTTACGACCTTGATGCCAAGGTGCTAATGGAATTACTGCGCTTAGGCGGTCGCCAGAAGCGAGCCTAAGTGCACCACCTCCTCCCATTGACCAGCCCATTGCACCCACTCGAGTACTATCGACCATCCCCGAAATTGGACTGTTGCCAGAGTTGCTTTGGCTAATTACATAATCCAAAGCACTGCTTAGTTGTGTTTCACGACTGTTAGGTTGGTCAAATACAGAATTGGTTGCGATGGTGATTATTACAAAACCATGAGAAGCCAGTCTAGGCCCCCACCATTCAATGGAAGATTCACCCGCCAAAAATCCTGGAGCAATGGCAATAGCGCCCATTGTGCCTGTGGTATTTCTTGGATAGAAAATTGTACCTCCACCAAAACCATCTACTGATCTTGAAACTCCTTGATTAGCAACTGAGTAAGGGCCAGCTGATGCTTCTAAAGAAGATATCGTTGGGTCTGGACCTCGGGTGAAGTCGCACTCACCCTGGCAGGGAGTTGGATCGGGAGTAGGGTCTGGTGTAGGACTCGGCGTCCAACTTAAAGCGTTCATAGAAACGAGTAGTACACCCGTGCCGAAAGAAAGTTTTTTTAGAATAGAGTTATTCACTAGTTCAACCTCAGTAATGTTTTTATAATTTTTAGGGTTGTCGACATCCTAGGCAACGATACTACGACAGTTAGAAAGTGCCTGCTTTCACGAATTGGCACTATAACGGGCAGATATCACAATTTATATTTGTTCATAAAATAGGATGGTTTTTGTAAAAATATGAGCTATGACAGAATGATGAGTTATGACCGTGCGGCCTTGTTGAACTCTCTCGCATCGTTCTTCATCAAATTAGGAGGTATGTGTGCTTCTTGGAGAATGGCTATATTTAATATGACGTTTTACATGATTGCATAGCCAGGTCATTAAAGACTTGGCCTATCTCACCTATTTAATGTCCCTTGTGGCAATAAACAAACAGTAATAACTGTGTATCCTACTTTCTTTATTACTTCATAATTCTGAGATAGCGATATGCTCTCCAAATCTGAACCTTTGCACAGTTCATTAAATGATCAGTCTTATCCCATTTGTGTGACTCTTTTTGCCTTTGATCATGCCCTAGCTTCGCCGATCACCGGGGTATTGGATTTACTGAGTATGGTCGGGGTCGCATGGAATAATATTCATGGCTTACCGGCTACACCGTTATTTGATGTGAAAATAGCGAGTCTAGACGGTAACCCCGTACGTTGTATGAATGGCATTACTTTGAATGTAAATTGCGCGCTTTCACAGATTAATAATACCGACTTATTATTGGTGCCGAGTATTGGTGGTGATATGGAAACGGTACTGCAGAATAATCAGGCGGTATTACCCTTGCTTCGTTATCATCATCAACGTGGGGTTGATATTGCTGGCAATTGCAGCGGTACTTTCTTTTTGGCGGAAGCGGGCTTGCTTGATGGCAAAGTCGCTACGACCTATTGGGGATATAAGGATTTATTTCAGCAACGCTATCCTAACGTGATTCTTAAATCTGAGCAGTTGATTACTGAAGCCGGTGCCATTTATTGCTCGGGCGGGGGGATGGCTTGGTTGGATTTAACCTTACTTATGATTGAGCGTTTCTGTGGTCATGAAGTCGCGAGGGAAACGGCTAGGGCGTATGTGATCGATATTGATCGTAATAACCCTTCTTCAACCTACGATACTGTTCGAGGAAAAAAATACCATCAAGATGTCGACATATTATCGATTCAAGACTGGATGGAGAACCACTTTCAAGATGATGTTAATCAAGTAGGTTTAGCCGAGCAGTGTAATCTGACGTTAAGAACTTTTAAGCGTCGATTCAAGTGTGCTACTGGGGATACACCATTACATTATTTGCAATCATTGCGTATTGAAGCAGCAAAAAAATTATTGGTTACCTCGTTAATGGCGATTGAGGATGTGACCCATGAAGTTGGTTATGAAGATTTAAGCTCATTCTCTAAGCTATTTAAAAAATATACCGGGGTTACCCCCGCTATTTATCGTAATAAATTTAAGCGGGGGCGGCTGGCTAGTTAATAAATACGCTGAGTTTCTATCGGTACCAGTTTTTCACTCTTCTTCTTGCGTAATTTCTTACTCCAAGGGGCAAGTTCTTGATAGACGAAGTTGTGTTTTTTATAGCCTTCAATTTCAGAGAATAAGCCCATCTTAGACTCTTTCTTGAAGTGATCGCCGTGAATAAACGTACCGTGAATAATGTCAAAAATACTGGTTATTAAGCCAAAGTTTGAATTGGCTTCCACTGTGTTTTGAGAATGATGAAAGCGATGATTTGGCGCCATGCAGAATATATAGTTTAAGAAGCCTAAGCGGAAATCGGCATTGATATGCTGATATGGCGCTAATAGTATAAAGATACTGAAGCGTAATATTAGAAACTCTTTACTCACGCCCAGTATGTACATAGGCGTATAGACCAAGGCAAATGCCACCAAATAACTCAAGAAATTATTGCGAAAGTTATTCATCCAATAAATGGAAGACGGAGTGTGATGGGTTGCGTGTCCACGCCATAAGAAAAAATTCATATGAAAAAATCGATGCGTCCAATAGGCAAAAAATTCTATCAGTAAAAATGCGATAACAGCCTCTACGTAGAGTGGCAAAGAAGACAGTCCCAATCCATTCTCGTAGCCAAACGATTCTAGAAAAAACCGAACAAAGGTTACATGGAAATAAGCGACAATCGGTATCACCAAAAAGTTATTGAATGAATAAAAGGTGATATCCGTTTTAAGCTCTCCTTTTTCAAATTTATGCTCTGTATTATAAGGAATTAACTTCTCAAAGAAGGTGCAAAATGCTATTGCAATGACTCGTAGAATCATAAAGTAAACAAACAGCGATAGATCTGAATCCAGAATGTTTATTTCGTAAATAATACCAATGAATATAATAAGAGATAGCGGAAATCCGGCTATCGATAGCACTTTATAACTGATACTGTTTTTCGCTAACATTACCGACTCCTTGTCATTAAATTTTTAAGTGATTTACCAAGACCGACTATAAGGCTGGTTAAATTAAGTTCCATCCACACCAAAAGGGCCTTGCCTTTCATGTAATCTGGATTGCAGTCTAAATAAAATTGGGCGTATGGATCACTCTCTAAGCGCTTTAAGGTTCTGGCACTGATTGCTCTGCGAGATGTGGCTTGAGACTTCACTAGGTATTGTTCTTGCTCGTCAAAAATAAGGCTTCGTACTTTTGCGCCTGCCATTAATAAGTCGTGAATCTTATCGGGCATGGGTTTTAGCGACGGATAAAAGCTATGTGCATTGGCCGCTACCGTAGAATAAACCACGGGATTAGAGGCTAAAAACATATAGCTAATGGGGGTATTCCAATTGAATGTTTTGAAGCGAACAAATTCAGACAGTCCGTACAAGGCAGTCAGGTTGCCGAAGCTGTATCCTGATTTGAAAAAGGCCCCAGCGCAAAAAATAGCTTGCTTACCATGTTTTTCTGAATGGAAATGCTTAATGGTTACATTAATAAAGCCAATGGTTTCATTGTGCTCTCCATAAAACAAACATACGCGAACGCCTTTTCCTTGTAAAAAACTTTGACAGAATTCAGCGTAATTTAAATCATCAGAATGTTCGTGGTAGATGTTGAATATTTGCTTGCTGAGTTGTTTTTTTTCATCTGCTGCTAAGGTTTCTAGTTCAACGATTTTTATTTTTTTAAAAGACTTACTTGTGCGACTGATGATCGTTGAACTTATTTTCATTAGCATATTGAAATTCCTTTTAGCAAAGCGATGACAAATAAAGGCGTAAGGTTACATCGTTTAAATAATATTATTATCGGCATAAATGACATAAAAATGGTGAGATGGGCCAAACAGACAATAAATATTTATTTGCTGTATTTACATGATTTTTTTAGTTTATGGTGTTGGCTTTTATAGTCATTAGCCAAAACTCAATCTTAAAGGAAAACTACATGCAGCCTAGTATTGAAGAAGATATTGCCATTATTGGTGCTGGAATGTCGGGCCTGCATATGGCTTTGAGCTTAAAAGATAGGGGTTATAAAAATGTCACAATCTATGAGGCGGCTGATCGAGTAGGAGGAAAGTGTTATACCAAGACCGTCGATGGTTGTGCCATTGATTTTGGTGCCGGTATTATTCCTGGTGATTCTAGCGTCGTCGCTTTGTGTGAGCGTTTTAATGTTGAACTGATACCGACGGGTTTGCATGGTAACTACGTTAGCTCTGGAACCGTTAGAAAAACAGGGCTTAAGCTGACAATGGCGCTGAAGTTTCTGGATAAACTACAGATGGGCAAGCTGCGTAAACTGATCGACAAGTTTAATGTTCCAGATCCTCTGCTTGATGTTAATGATAAACGCTGGCAAGAGCTGTCTTTGCCATTGTCTTTAGTATTACAGCGAGAAGGGCTGAATCTAGCAGCGGGCTTTTGTAATCGAATCTTATATACATACGGTTATGGTACAGCAGATGAAATTCCTGCTTATTATGGTCTTGAATTCTTTCGCCTTTGGTTAGATGCATTTATAGGGCAAAAGCTTTATGTTGCGAAGATGGGTTATCAGGCTTTGCCATTAGCGATGGCTGAGAAAGGGAAGTTGAATATAAAGCTAAGGAAAAAAGTTAGCGCTATTCAGCATAACGGCAATAAAATTAACTGCGTATTTACTGATGGCTCGGTGGTTGAGGCTGATTTTTTGATTAATTCCATGCCGCATGGGGTACTTAATGGGGCTTCGCCTTTTGCAGGTATAAACGAGTTTGATTATGAGGTTGGCCTTATCGAAAAGCAGAAGTCTGCTTTTATTTCTGAGCATCTTAATGAGTCTCGACCTGGCCACGTTAACTTTTTGGTGTCGCAACAACAGGTACGAGAAGGTGCGGGTAGTAGAAAGCTTGATAAAAGAGAGGAGCTTGAATTGACCAGTTATTATTGCGCACCTAACTTCACCATTAAAAATCATCATCTTTCGGCAGATGAATCAGTGCTACTGATTAACCGCAGCCTGAGTAATTATTATGATTTTAAGCAATTCCTCATACTGGATCGAATAAGGTGGTCTTATTTCCCGCAGCTTTCTCCTGAAGCGATCGCAGTAGGTGTATTAGCCCAGATTTTTTGCCAGCAAGGCGAAGATAGGGTTTGGAATATTGGCTCGGCATGCAGCTTTGAAACGGTGGTGAATGTGATTGATTATAATCAAAAGATATTGAATACATTTCTTGCACATGGCCTTGTGACGTAACAGGCCTTACAATAGCCTCTTCTAAAAACCAGATTGCTGACCTTTTATGAAGCCTAATGCCTGTGTGTTATCAGTTGAAGACGAACCCAGTATTGCTGACAATATTAAGTATGCCTTAAGTTCTGCTAGCTTCGAGGTCTTATGGGCTGCCAGTGGTACGGAAGCACTGAAACAGTTTAAAGATCAATCTGTAGAACAGAACATAGATCTCGTGATTTTAGATATTGGTTTGCCAGATATTGACGGCTTTGAAGTATGTCGCCAAATCAGAGAGATTTCTCAGGTTCCATTATTATTTCTAACCGCACGTTCCGATGAAATAGACCGGGTGGTGGGGCTGGAGATGGGAGCTGATGATTACATCTGCAAGCCCTTTAGCCCTAGAGAATTAGTGGCTCGAGTAAAAGCTAATCTTCGTCGCTCTACAGCTACTCCTCTTAGCAATGAAATCTTGGTTTTGAATGATGAGAACCGAAGTGTGCATTTCTGTGGGCAATTATTGCAAGTAACCCGTTACGAATTTGGTATTTTACAAGTTATGCAGAAGCACCCAAAGCGGGTGTATAGCCGTGAAGCATTGCTAGAGCAAGTATGGCACGAGCCAGATAATAGTATGGATCGAGTTGTCGATACCCACATCAAGACATTACGAGCTAAGTTCAAAGAAGTCGATAGTGCAAAAGACATTATCAAGACTCATCGTGGGGTCGGTTATAGTTTGGAAATTTCATAATGGCTTCTATTACGCTTAGTTTGCGGATGTTCTTAATGTATTTCGCCTTGATCGGTCTAGCGGCTTATTGGGGCTTTAGTGTGGTGTCGTCTCAGGTGAAGCCGACTATTCGCCAGACCACAGAAGAAGCCTTGGTCGAGATGAGTAACTTACTGGCTGAATTTGCTTTGCCAGTGGTGCTGAATGCCGAAGTTTTAGATTCAGACTCAAACTCTTATGAGCAAGCATTCTCCCAACATGTTGATAACTTTCTAAAGCGACAATATAACGCAACAATTTTTGGTGTGAAAAAAGAGCAAGCCAGCATTCGTATTTATATAACGAATGCATTGGGTATCGTCATTTATGATTCAGCCAGTTTGGCACTGGGTAAAGATTATTCACAATGGAATGATGTTTATCTAACGCTGCAAGGACAATACGGGGCCCGTAGCAGCCAAAGTATTCCTGGTGATGAATCTTCTTCGGTAATGCATGTTGCAGCCCCGATTCAATATCAAGGTAAGATCATTGGAGTTTTAACCCTCGCTAAAAGTAATAATTCGCTACAGCCATTTTTTGCGCTGATCGATAGTAAGCTTAAGTATTGGGGTGGGCTGTTTTTGGTCTTATCTTTGCTAGCGGGGGCTGTGCTTTCTTACTGGTTAACGGGGTCTATTCGTAAGCTAGTGCGCTATGCCAAGCAATTGACTAAGGGGCAAGATATTGAACCGCCAAAGCTGGGTGAGAGTGAGTTAGCGGCACTGGCAGCGGCGATGAAAAATATGCGCGAACAATTATCGGGCAAGGAATATGTAGAAGAATACTTGCTCTCTATGACCCATGAAATGAAGAGTCCACTCTCTGCAATTATCGGCGCCGCGGAGTTGATTGACCCTTCTATGCCAGATAAAGATCTGCAGCATTTTACTAATAATATTTTGTTAGAGAGTAAGCGCTTAGATGGTTTTATTCAGCGCATGCTTGAAGTGGCTCGGTTAGAAAATCTGTCTGAGCTAGAGCAGATTCAGTCATTGAATCTTTATTCTTTGATTTCGTCTGTGGTGGCGCAGAAACAAATAGAGGCGGGTAGCAAAGACGTCTCATTAATATTTGAAGGGGATGCCGATATTCATATTGTCGGTAATGAATTTATCTTGCAGCAGGTTGTGGATAACCTTATTGGCAATGCCATAGAGTTTTCTCCACAACAGGCCAGTATAAAAATC
>Ga0105349_10000426_pt1 | contig 16384 bp, 15 predicted proteins | sample EN1Hudseemescosm_FD_83661 | JGI IMG/M metagenome (GOLD analysis project Ga0105349, IMG submission 83661) | Methane-oxidizing microbial communities from mesocosms in the Hudson Canyon - EN1B Hudson Canyon | ecosystem: Environmental > Aquatic > Marine > Cold seeps | place: Hudson Canyon...
AACCAGTAGTAGTTGAGGAGGTTAAAGAAGAACCAGTAGTAGTTGAGGAGGTTAAAGAAGAACCAGTAGTAGTTGAGGAGGTTGAAGAAGAATCAATAGAAGAAGAGGTTAAACCAGAAGGCTTTATGTCTAAAGTTAGAGGGTTTTTTGGAAGGTTTAAAAAGAAAGATAAGTAATTAAGAGTGCCTACGACTGGATTCGAACCAGCACGTTCAAAGAACACTACCCCCTCAAGGTAGCGTGTATACCAATTTCACCACGTAGGCTTGAAAAGAAATTTCTTTTGAAATTGTTGTAACCTGGCTGGGTCTCGAACCCAGGACCCTCTCCTTAAAAGGGAGATGCTCTACCAACTGAGCTACCAGGTCTAAAAAGAAGGTCAAATATACTATGAAATATTGATTTAACAATCATGTTTTTTTTTAACGCTTTGAAAAATTCTTTATTATCTTTAAAATTAAATGGTTAAAATGTTGAAGAGAATAAGTAAGTTTTTTTCGGTGTTTGTTGGGCTAACAATCATTAATGTTTGGTTGTTTAGAGCAGGAAGATCCACATCATATAGAGGAGGAAATGCTACAAATCTTATGGACGAATTTGAGGTTTATGGACTAGATGATTATTTTTTAATTATTGGTGTTATAAAAGTTTCTCTAGCGATAATTTTACTTTTAAGCTTATACTTCAATAAATTAAGTTTTTTTGCTTCATCTGGAATTGCAATTATGATGCTTGTTGCTGTTTACATGCATATAAGTGTTGGAGATGAACTAATCAAGTCCATCCCCGCATCAATTTTGCTCATTAGTTCATTAATAATTGCATATTCAGCAAAAAGAACCAAATAAATATCAAAAAGTATTTATGAAAAAAACAATTTTTCTTATTGGATATATGGGCTCTGGTAAAAGTGTGATTGGTAAAGAACTGTCTAAAAGAATTTTATATACTTTTTATGATCTTGATTATTTTATTGAAATGAATGAGAAACTATCTATAAATCAGATATTTGATCAAAAAAAAGAACTCTATTTTAGAGAAATTGAAAAAAAATATCTTATAAAGTTAATAGATAAAGATGAGAATAAAATTATTTCACTAGGTGGAGGAACACCATGTTATAATAATAATATGGATTTAATATTAAATACTAGCAATTCTGAATCGATATATCTAAAAAGATCTATAGATATATTAGTTGAACGACTTTTTAAAAAATTATCTTCTAGACCTTTAATTTCACATTTAAAAAATAGAAATGAGTTAAAAGAATTTGTTTCGAAACATCTGTTTGAGAGAAATCAATATTATTTAAGATCAAAAAAAATATTAAATACTAATAATTTAGAATTAGATGATATTGTGGAAGAACTAAAAAAACTTTTAGGTTAGAAAAACGCCTATATCATTTTCTTTAAATTTAACTTCTATGTGATTATTTAACGATGTTGATAATGATAATCCAATATAGTTAATCTTTATTGGAAATAGTGTGTGGTCTCTATTAACAAGAACTGCTGTATTTATTTTTTTTGGTTGTAACTCAAGTAATCTACTTAATACATAAATCAAAGTACTTCCTGTATTAGATACATCATCTATTAAAATAACAGATTTATCTTTCATAATAATATTAGAATCCTTTAGTTGAACAGTTTTTAGCGGGTTTCTTTTATCTAATTCAATACTTAAAAATTCGATATTAATCTTAGAGATAGACTCTAATTCTTGAATTACTTTTTTAGCAATTATTGCACCATTATTTTCAATACCGCAAATTACTATTGATTTTTCATTAAAATTTTCCTCATATATCTCATATGAGATTCTTTTAATTTTATCTCCAATTTCATCTTTATTTAAAATCTTATTTTCTTGCATTATAAATTCAAATATAGCTAACTCTTTTAAAAAAAATAAACTAATGTTGTATCTTCGTGTTCAATCTATGAACAAATTTTACATTTATTTTTCCTTTATATTTATTCTATTACTTTCATGTAATAAGGATGATGATGATAATAAAATTGTAATAAGGGATTATTCTGAACAAGTAGTTAATGATGAGCAAACAATTGAGGAATATCTTAAATCTCATTTTTATAATTACGAAGATTTTGAAAATTCAAATAGTTTTGAAGTTAATATAAAAGTTAGGATTGACACTATTACAGATGTAACAGTAAACAAAACACCTTTATATGATCAAGTTAAAATTAAAACTATAAATGTTTCTAATTCTGAAGGTATAGAAACACCTCATAGATTATACTATATTATTGCGCGTGAAGGGATAGTTTCAAAGCCATCAATTGTTGATTCTGTATATGTGACATATAAAGGAATGTTAACAGATAATCATGTTTTTGATGAAAGGAAATACCCTATTTGGTTAGATTTAGCAAGTTCATTACAGGGATTTCGAGAAGGTGTCAGTGAATTAAAATCAGGTGAATTTAAACAAAATTCTAATGGAACAATTCAATACTCATCATTTGGAGTTGGATTGTTTTTTCTCCCTTCAGGAATTGGTTATTTTGAAAACATAACGGCAGATATTCCAGAATATTCCCCCCTTATTTTTACAGTATCACTAATGACTTTAAATCCTACTGATCACGATAATGATGGGATATTGTCAATCAATGAAGATATTGATGGTGATGGTAGCCCTTTTTATGATGATACAGATAATGATAATCTATGGAATATGTATGATTCAGACGATGATGGTGATGGAACATTAACAATAAATGAACTAGACAAGAATAATGATGGTATTATAGATGATACTGATAATGATGGTATTCCTGACTATTTAGATCCAGACAATTAATTATTATTTGTTTTTTTTACTAAATATATCATAAGGTAAATCATAAGATAACAAAATAGAAAACCTATTAGTGGTTGAGTCTATATTTCCAGTAGGAATATTTAGACCCTGAGCGTTAATAATTTTTAGTTCACCATTATTTAATCCTCTTTCATATCTTAAATCAATTCCAAGAGAACGCATTTTTATTCTAGCTCCTAATAAAAGAGATAATATGTATTTATCTTTTATATCCTCTAAATTAAAAATGTCGCTACTTGTTTTAAGGTTATATTTAAATGAGGGACCTCCAAATATGCTAAGAGGTCCAAGAATATTATAACCAAAAATTATTGGAACTTGAATTTCTGAGGATTTAAGGTTATGCTTTAATATATCACCAGATAATAAAGCTGAGCCTTGATTTGCTTTAGAGAAAATAAAATTTAATTCAGGCCTAATATAAAAAGTAATAAGGTCAATTTCTGTATAAACACCAAATTGAAAACCTGTAGCATTTTTTAAATCAAGATCATAGTTATCAATAGTGTTACTAATATTTTCAATAGATCCAAAGGAATCATCACTTAGACCAAAACTTATTCCAAGATTACCTTGAGAATATAATGTTGTGTTTAACAATAAAAATAAAATTAGAGTATGATTTTTCATTTTTTTCTTGATATTACTTTTTTAACAGCTTCTACTATAGAATTACTATCCAAACGATATTTTTTCATTAATTCTGATGGTGTTCCTGACTCTCCGAAAGTATCATTTGTAGCAATAAATTCCTGAGGGACAGGGTGGTTAAGAGATAATGTCCTAGAGATACTCTCACCTAATCCGCCAAGAAAGTTATGTTCTTCAGCAGATACTACAGCACCCGTTTTTTTAGCAGATTTAATTATAATTTCTTCATCCAAAGGTTTAATCGTATGAATGTTTATTATTTCTGATTCTATTCCAAATTCTTGAAGTTTTATTGATGCCTCCAATGATTCCCAAACTAAATGTCCAGTAGCTATTATTGTTACATGATTCCCCTCTTGTAATAAAACTCCTTTGCCGATTTTAAAATCAAAATTTTCAGGAGTAAAGTTTGGAACTTTTGGTCTCCCAAATCTAAGATATACAGGACCGTCATATTCAGCGATAGCAATTGTAGCTAATTTAGTTTGATTAAAATCACATGTATTTATGACCGTCATGCCAGGTAACATCTTCATTAATCCAATATCTTCAAGTATTTGATGAGTTGCACCGTCTTCACCTAATGTGATTCCTGCGTGTGATGCACAAATTTTAACATTTTTCGATGAGTAAGCAACTGATTGTCTTATTTGATCATAAACTCTTCCAGTAGAAAAATTTGCAAAGGTACCAGTGAATGGAATTTTACCTCCAATTGTTAATCCAGCAGCAATACCAATCATATTTGCTTCAGCAACTCCCACTTGAATAAATCTATCAGGATTTTCTTTTGCAAAATCATTCATCTTTAAGGAACCTGCTAAATCAGCACATAAAGCAACTATTTTCTTATTGTTTCTTCCTAATTCACTTAAACCTTCACCAAACCCAGATCTTGTATCTTTATTTCCCGTGTTAGTATATTCTCTCATAATTAATAATCACCTATTGTTTCAGCGTTTTGTGAAAGAGCAATTTCTAGTTGTTCGTCATTTGGTGCTATACCATGCCACTTATGTGTATGCATCATGAAATCAACACCATTTCCCATTATTGTTTTCATTAATACTGCTACAGGTTTTCTTTTTCTTGTTGATTCTTTTGCTTTTGTTAATGTTTTAAATATTTCTTCCATGTTATTACCTTCTTCAATCTCAATAACTTCCCATCCAAACGAGCAAAGTTTATCATATAAGTTTCCTATATCTAAAACATCAGAAGTTGATCCATCAATTTGCTGACCGTTTAAATCGATTACTGCAATTAAATTATCTATTTTATTAGCAGAAGCAAACATAAATGCTTCCCAGTTTTGACCTTCTTGAAGTTCTCCATCACCAGTTAATACATAAACTAAAGACTCATCGTTATTTAATTTCTTTGACAACGCTGCTCCAATGCTAACAGATAGTCCTTGACCAAGAGATCCAGATGAAATTCTAATTCCAGGAAGGTTATCATGGTTAGTAGGATGTCCTTGAAGTCTAGAATTTATTTTACGAAATGTTTTTAATTCATTTAATTCAAAAAAACCCATTCTTGAAAGAATACTATAATATACAGGTGATATATGACCATTTGATAATAAAAAAACATCTTCATTAATTCCATCTTTTGAGAAAGGAAGATTAAAATTCAAAATTTTATTAAACATAACAATAAAGAATTCAGTACAACCTAACGATCCTCCAGGATGACCAGAATTAACTTGATGAACCATTCTTAAAATATCTCTCCTGACTTGATAAACTAGGTTGTTGAGGTCTTTATCCATTTATTATTATATAAGGATAAATGTAATATTAAACTTATCATAATCAAAGTTGAATATCTTCTTTTTATCATCAATTATTGATTATTAATTAACAAACTTATTGTCTTGATTAATTGTTTACTTATTTTTGAATAAATGAAAATCTTAGACTTATATATAATTAAAAAATATATCGGCACTTTCTTTATGATGCTTGGTCTATTTATTCCTATTGGAATAATGGTTGATATAGCAGAGAAAATTGACAAGTTTAAAGAAAATGAAGTGCCTACTGAAAAAATTATTGATTACTATATAGATTTTATTTGGTATTTTGGCAATCAACTTTATCCTGTATTTATTTTTTTAGCTGTAATATGGTTTACATCAAGGATTGCAAATAACACTGAAATTACAGCTATGTTATCATCAGGATTATCTTACAATAGATTTGTAAGACCTTATTTAATTTCAGCTTCTTTAATAATGTTGTTTACTTTTTTTTCTGGAATGTTTATAGTTCCTAAATCTAATCTTAGGTTCAATGAATTTATTTCAACATATGTAAAAAACAAAGATGAAAGACAAACAGATCGATTGTTTAAGCAAATAAATAATAATGAATATGTATATGTTAGTAGTTATGACCCTTCAAGAAAAAGAGGAATGAATTTTACACTTGAGCATTTTAATGGTATTAAGATGGAGCACAAAATATCATCTACTAATATAAGATGGCTTGAGGAAGATAGTATTTTTAGACTTATGAACTATAGAATAAGAACCTTTAAAGATGATTTAGAAATATTAGAAAAAATGAATTATAAGGATACAATACTAGATTTTAATATTAATGATCTAGCACCTGTAAACTATGTTGCGGAGACATTAAATTATTCTCAATTGAATAAATTAATTAGATATGAAAAAAGTAGTGGGTCTACACTAATCAATTCACATTTACTTGTAAGGCATAAACGTTACACACTTCCTTTATCTTGCTTTGTTCTATCAATAATAGGTGTTTCAGTTTCTTCATTTAAACAAAGAGGAGGTCTTGGATTAAATTTAGCTATAGGAGTTTCCCTTGGATTTTTCTTTATTTTCTTAGATAAAATATTAGGAGTATTAGTTGTAAAATCAAACTTTTCTCCGGGAATGGCTGCGTGGGGAGTAATTTTTATTTTTTCTTTAATTGCATTTTTTTTATTGAAAAAAGCTATGAAATAAGTTATAATTAATAAATATATTTACATACATAATTTAAAGAAGACATTATGGAGTTTTTAGATTTTGAATTACCCATTAAAGATATTATAGATCAAATTGATAAATGCAAGTCAATTGAGGATAAGACTAATGTTGATACAACAAAAACATTTAATCTTCTTCAAAAGAAACTTCATGAGACTAAAAAAAGTATATATAGTAATTTAACACCTTGGCAAAGAGTTCAGTTATCAAGACATCCTAATAGGCCTTATACACTGGATTATATAAAAAATATATCAGGAGATTCATTTCTTGAACTTCACGGAGATCGGAATATTTCAGACGATAAGGCTATGATTGGTGGATTTGGTAAAATTGATAATCAAACTTTTATGATTATTGGTACTCAAAAGGGATATAATACTAAAACAAGACAATTTAGAAATTTTGGAATGGCAAACCCAGAAGGATATAGAAAGGCACTAAGGTTAATGAAACATGCTGAAAAATTCAATATTCCTATAATTTCATTTATTGATACACCTGGAGCATATCCTGGACTAGAAGCTGAAGAAAGGGGACAAGGTGAGGCAATAGCAAGAAATCTATTTGAAATGATGTCTTTAAAAGTTCCTATAATTGTTGTAATAATTGGAGAAGGTGCTTCTGGAGGTGCTTTAGGAATAGGAATTGGAGATTGTATTTTAATGCTTGAGAATACGTGGTATTCAGTAATTTCACCAGAATCTTGTTCCTCTATATTATGGAGAAGTTGGGACTATAAAGAACAAGCTGCAGAGGCATTAAAATTAACTGCTGATGATATGTATAAAAATAAACTTATTGACAAAATTATAAAAGAACCTTTTGGTGGAGCTCATTATAATCCAGAAGAGATATCTGTAATTGTTAAAGAAGAAATTCTTAATTCATTTAAAAAATTACAACGACTATCAACTGATAAACTGATTTCTAATAGAAGAGAAAGATTTTACAAGATTGGTAAATTTAATAGTTAAATTTCTCTATCAACAATTAATCTTACTTATCAACAATTTTAATGTTTAAACTTTTATAAACACGCATCCGTCTATATTATCTAAAATGCTTTCTTTTATATAAATTTATAAAATGGAAGAACCAAAGCCTTTAAAGATATTTGAGAATAATCCATCTTCAGTAGTTAATATAAATGATGGTAAATTACCACCTCAAGCAATTGATTTAGAAGAAGCAGTTATCGGAGCAATGCTTATTGATGAAAAAGGTGTTGATGAGGTTATAGAAATTTTGATACCAGAGGTTTTTTATAAAAAGTCACATCAACTTATATTTGAATCTATTGAAAGACTTTTTAGGAATTCAGAACCAATAGATTTACTCACAGTATCTGCTGATTTAAAAAAAAATAAAACACTTAAGAATATTGGTGGAGAGTTTTATCTAATTGAGCTTTCTCAAAAGGTTTCTTCTTCTGCCCATATAGAGTTCCATGCTAGGATAATTCAACAGAAATTTATACAAAGGAAATTGATTAAAATTTCTAATGAAGTTATTCAAAAAGCGTATAATGAAAGTACTGATGTAATAGATTTATTAGATGAAGCAGAATCTAAATTATATGATATTACACAAGGACATCTAAAAAAGTCATCAGTTAGTGCTGAAGATCTAGTTAGGGAAGCTAAAAAGAAAATCGAAGAAATAGCTAAGCAAGAAGGGTTAAGTGGAGTTAGTAGTGGGTTTAATAAACTTGATAAATTAACTTCAGGATGGCAACCAAGTGATCTTATAATTGTTGCTTCAAGACCAGGTATGGGAAAAACCGCTTTATCTTTATCAATGGCAAGAAATATGGCTATTACTCACAACGTTCCAGTTGCTTTTTTTTCTCTTGAGATGTCAGCTATACAATTAATAACAAGATTAATATCTGCCGAGACAGGATTAAAATCAGATTTACTAAGAACAGGTAAATTAGCAGAACATGAATGGCAACAATTAAATGAGCAAATAACTGGTCTTGAAAGTGCCCCATTATTTATAGATGATACTCCATCTCTTACGATTTTTGAATTAAGGGCAAAGGCAAGAAGATTAGTTTCTTCAAATGACATAAAAGTTATTATTATAGATTATCTACAACTAATGAATCTAGGTAGTTCTACAAAAACTGGTAATAGAGAACAAGAGATATCTTTAATTTCAAGAAACTTAAAAGCTTTAGCAAAAGAACTAAATATACCTGTTATAGCTCTTTCTCAACTATCAAGAGCTGTAGAAACTAGATCAGGCTCAAAAAGACCAATTTTATCTGATTTAAGAGAATCTGGGGCAATTGAGCAAGATGCTGATATTGTTTCTTTTATTTATAGACCAGAATATTATGGCATGGAAAGTTGGGATGATGAATTGCAGACTCCATCTCAAGGTCAAGCAGAATTAATTGTTGCAAAACATAGAAATGGAGCATTAGGAAATGTTAGACTTAAATTTTCAGCAGAGTTAGGTAAGTTTGAAGATATTGATGGTTATGATTCTCCTTTTGAATTTCAATCTAAGCTTAATAAAACTGATCAAGAAAAACTTGATGATAAGGATGATATGCCTTTTTAATCTCTTAGCAAATAAGACTTGAGGAATTCATTTAAATCTCCATTTAATACATTTTCCACATCTGTTCTTTCAATACTTGTCCTAATATCTTTGACTAATTTATAAGGATGTAAAACATAATTTCTAATTTGTGATCCCCATTCTATTTTCTTTTTTAAATCTTCAATCTTTTTTCTTTCTTCTTGACTTTTCTGTATTTCCATCTCATATAATTGAGATTTCAGTAATTGCATTGCCTTATCCTTATTATCAAGTTGAGATCTTGTCTCAGAGTTTTCAACAACTATTCCAGAAGGTTTATGCCTAAGCCTTACTGCAGTTTCCAATTTATTAACACTTTGACCACCTGCTCCACCAGATCTCATAGTCTCCCAAGAAATATCACTAGGATTAATTATTATTTCAATACTCTCATCAACTAATGGGTAAATATAAACAGATGCAAATGATGTATGTCTTTTTGCATTACTATCAAAAGGTGATATTCTCACTAGTCTATGAACCCCATTTTCCCCTTTAAGCCATCCAAATGCATACTCTCCATCAATTTGAAGAGTTACAGTTTTTATTCCAGCAATATCTCCAGGTTGATTATTTAGTTCTTTTATTTTAAAAGTATTTTTTTCTGCCCACATCAAATACATTCTCATTAACATTTCGGCCCAATCACAGCTCTCTGTACCTCCAGCTCCAGCAGTAATCTGAAGAATAGCACTCATTGAATCTTCTTTTTTGTTTAACATCATTTTAAATTCTACTTCTTCTAGACTATCCAATGTTTTATTGTAATGATTATTTATCTCTTGTTCAGAGATTTCTTTTTTTTGATAGAATTCATTAAGTACCTCAAGGTCATTAATTAAACTTTCAACAGTATAAAAATCATTCAAAATCTTTTTTTCATTTTGAATTAATTTCATTTGTTGTTCAGCTTTTTTTGAGTCTGACCAAAAATTTGGATCTGAAGCTTCCTTTTCTTTTTCGGAAATAAGTATTTTTTTTGAATCAATGTCAAAGATACTCCCATAACGTGGCAAGACGTTCAAAAAGGGATTTTAAATTTTCTTTAGAAAACATAGAAGATTTTATTGAAATTTAATTATTCATTGTCAAATAAAAAAATTATATTTCTAAAAATACGTTTTTATGAGAAATTCAATAATTGTATTTTTCCTTTTTAATTATATCTTATTTTCTCAAGAGATAGAATTTGAAGGATATTTTAACTATACATATAATAATGATAATGGAAAAATAACTCTTGCAATTGACAAACTAGATCAAGAATTTTTATATGTAAACTCATTAAGTAGAGGTGTTGGTAATAATGATTTAGGCCTTGATAGAGGACAACTTGGTAATGCCAGAGTTGTTTATTTTACAAAAAAAGGGGATAAGATATTTTTAATTCAACCAAATTTAAAATTTATTTCCACTTCTAATAATAATTTAGAAAACAAAGCTGTAGATCAAGCTTTTGCTAGATCAGTTCTTTATGGATTTAAAATATTAAATTCAAAAGATAATAAGCACTATATTGACTTAACACCATTTATTTTACAAGATGCACATGGAGTATCAAACAGATTAAAGAATTCAAATTCAGGCACCTACTCATTAGATTTGTCAAAATCAGCAATTGATTTAGAAAGAACTAAAGCATTTCCAAAAAATATTGAGTTTGATGTTATGTTAACTTTTATTGGTAATCCTAAAGGTTCACTGCTTAGAAATGTAACTCCTACTCCCTCAAACTTAACCGTAAATCAACATCATTCATTTATTCAACTTCCTGATAATAACTATAAGAAAAGAAGATTTGATCCACGAAGTGGTTCTAATCCGTTTATTGTATTTGATTATTCTACCCCTATTAACGAATCAACAGAACAAAAATATATAGTTAGACATCATCTAGAAAAGAAAGAAAATGAAAGTGTGATTAGCGAAGCTATTGAACCTATAGTATATTATCTTGATAATGGTACCCCAGAACCTGTTAAAACAGCTTTGATAGAAGGTGGGAGATGGTGGAATCAAGCTTTTGAAAGTATAGGTTATAAGAATGCATTTCAAATTAAAATATTACCTGAAGATGCTGATCCTATGGATATTAGGTATAATTTGATTCAATGGATTCATAGGTCTACTAGAGGATGGAGTTACGGTGCAAGTATTGTAGACCCGAGAACAGGAGAGATTATAAAAGGTCAAGTTAGTCTTGGTAGTTTAAGAGTTAGGCAAGATTATATGATTTTACTTGGACTTACAGAAAATCCAAATGATGAGATTAATAATAAAAAAATAGTAGAAACTTCTCTAGATAGAATTAGACAATTATCCGCACATGAAATTGGACACACATTAGGTTTTGCACATAATTATTTATCAAGTATTTCAAATAGATCCTCTGTAATGGATTATCCGCATCCCAAAATAGACATTATTAACGATAAGATTAATCTAGATAATGCTTATGATAAGAATATTGGTGAGTGGGATAAAGTTAGTGTTGCATATGCATATAGTGATTTTTCTAAAGACAAAAATGAATTTTTGGAATTAAACAGAATCATTGAAGATGCTTCAAATAAAGGATTAGGTTTTATTAGTGATTCTGATTCTAGACCTTTTGGAAGCGCCCATCCGTTTTCTCATCTTTGGGATAACGGGGATCTTCCTTATAAAGAATTGAATAAATTAATTAGAGTAAGACAGATAGCAATTAATAATATAGATTTAAATTATTTAAAAGATAATGAGCCATATTCTAAAATTGAGGATATTCTTGTTCCAATCTATTTACTTCATAGGTATCAGATTGAGGCAACAGCAAAAGCTATAGGAGGTTTGAATTACCAATATTTTGTTAAGACAAATAAAAATAAAAAAATAGAGTTTGTTAATAATGACTTGCAAATTAACTCGCTACAATCTTTAATGAATGTTGTGAATCCTGAAAATTTAATTTTACCTAAAGAGTTAATTAAAATAATTACTCCTAGATCATTTAGGAACAATAGAACAAGAGAAAATTTTGAATCTAAAACAGGAGTTGTCTTTGATTATATCTCAGCATCATCTTCAATTTTGAACCATACGTTTAATCTACTTCTAGATTATCAAAGAGTTAATAGAATCGTTCAGCAAAACATGCTAAATAAAGGATTGCTATCATTGGATGAATATTTAGATGTTATTATTGATTCTGTATATAAGTTTAAATCTTCAAATTCATATCAAATTGAGATTAATAAAAATTCTAAATCAATATTATTAGATTATATATTTAATCTTTATAATTATTCTGAACTTTATGATAATGGAAGATCAATTGTTTTAGATAAGATTCTTAATATTAAGGAATTAGTAAATACTAAAAACCCATTTGACAGGCTACAGATTAAGAGAATTAGTGATTTTTTAGATAATCCAAAAAAATTCAATATGATTAAAAATTATGATATACCTGACGGATCACCAATTGGAGATTTCTCCTGTGATTACTAGTATAATTTAATTAAATCTGAACTTTTTTAATATAAATGAAAAATAAAGAAGCTTACGCAAATATATTAGAGTTAATAGGAAATACCCCTTTAATTAAACTTAATAAGATTTCTAAAGAATTTAAAGGAACTTATTTTACAAAATTTGAAGGCTTCAATCCTGGACATTCAACTAAGGATAGAATCGCACTATTTATTCTTAATGAAGTAGAAAAATCTGGAATAATTAAACAAGGAGATACAATTATTGAAACAACATCTGGTAATACAGGTTTCAGTCTAGCTATGGTTTCTCTGCTTAAAGGTTATAAATGTGTTTTGGCAGTTAGTTCTAAAGCATCAAAAGATAAGATTAATATGATAAAATCTCTAGGCGCAAAAATTTATGTATGCCCTTCAAATGTTGCTCCTGATGATTCAAGATCCTATTATCAAGTCGCTAAAAGATTAAATGGAGAAATTCAAAATTCAGTTTATATTAATCAATATTTTAATGAATTAAATATTAAAGCCCATTATTCATCTACTGGACCTGAAATTTGGTCCCAAACAGATGGGAAAATAACACATTTAATTGCTTGTAGTGGTACTGGAGGAACAATTTCTGGTATAGGAAAATACTTAAAAGAAAAAAATAAAAATATTAAGATTATAGGTGTTGATGCCTATGGTTCTATATTAAAAAAATATCATGAGACGGGAGAAATAGATAAAAATGAAATACACTCATATAGAATAGAAGGTATGGGTAAAAGTATTATTCCATCTGCTACTGATTTTGAAATAATTGACAAATTTATTAAAGTTTCTGACTCTGAAAGTGCTCATATGGCAAGAAACATAACTTTAAATGAAGGTATTTTTGTTGGTTATACTTCTGGAGCTGCAATGCAAGCTGCTAAGCAATTAAATGATGAAGGGGAATTTAATAATAAAAGTTATATTGTGGTCGTTTTTGCTGATCATGGTTCAAGATATTTAAGCAAAATATATTCTGATGAATGGATGAATAATCAAGGCTTTTATGATAGTACTTTTTACCAACCTAATTTAAATACAATTAACTACATTTAAATAATGGAAGATTTATTTAAAAAGATATATAATAATAAGGGTGATATTGGAAAATGGGCTTCTTTGGCAGAAGGATATTTTGTATTTCCTAAATTAGAGGGTCCTATCTCAAATAGGATGAGATTTAATGGTAAAGAAATAATCATTTGGAGTGTTAATGATTATCTTGGACTTGCAAATCATCCTGAAGTTAGAAAAATAGATTCTGATGCATCTAAAGAATATGGTAGTGCATATCCAATGGGTGCTAGAATGATGTCTGGTCATACATCAATGCATGAAGAGCTTGAATCTAAACTTGCAAGTTTTGTTTCTAAGGAATCTACATATTTATTAAATTTTGGATATCAAGGAGTTTTATCAATAATTGACACTTTAGTATCAAAAAATGATATAATTGTTTATGATATTGCTTCTCATGCCTGTATTGTTGATGGTGTTAGACTTCATTTAGGTAAAAGATTCACATATCAACATAATAATATGAAAAGTCTTGAGAAGAATTTGATTAGAGCAACAAAAATTGCAGAACAGACTGGTGGAGGAATTTTAGTGATTACTGAAGGTGTCTTTGGAATGAGAGGTGAACAAGGGAAACTAAAAGAAATAGTAAAATTAAAAGATAAATATAAATTTAGATTTTTAGTAGATGATGCTCATGGATTTGGAACTCTTGGTAAAACTGGAGCAGGAACTGGAGAAGAGCAAGATGTTCAAGATAATATTGATCTTTATTTTGCAACTTTCGCAAAATCTATGGCATCAACTGGTGCATTTATAGCTGGAGATATAGAAATCATAGAATACCTTAAGTATAATATGAGATCTCAAATGTTTGCAAAATCTCTTCAAATGCAATTAGTAATTGGAGTAATTAAAAGATTAGAGATTCTTCAGAAAAACACTAAACTAAAAGATAAATTATGGGAGAATGTTACTATTATTCAGAAAGGACTTAAGGATAGGGGATTTGATATTGGAAATACTCAAAGTTGTGTTACACCAGTATACTTAGAAGGAAGTATTCCTGAAGCAATGGCATTAGTTAAAGACTTAAGAGAAAATTATCATATTTTTTGTTCAATAGTTGTGTATCCGGTAATTCCTAAAGGTCTAATCTTACTTAGGTTGATCCCTACAGCTTCTCATACTATTGAAGATATTAACTTAACTCTTGAAGCTTTTGGAGAAATAAGAAAAAAACTTAAGAAAGGTATTTATAAAAAGATTTCTGCTTCAATTGAAACTTCTAATTAGAATTAATCATTTAGCATTACAGGCATAACTAACATTGTTATATCTTCATTTTTTTTATTAGCTGTATTTTCAGGTTTTATAATTCCAGCTCTGTTAGGATGTGACATTGATAATGTAACTGTTTCAGAATCAAGATTATTTAACATTTCTATTAAAAACTTTGAGTTAAATCCTATTTGCATGTCATCACCTTTGTACTCACATTCAAGAGTTTCATTTGCTTTATTACTATAGTCAAAATCTTCAGCTGATATGTTTAGCGTAGTTCCAGCAATTTTAAGTCGAACTTGATGGGTTGTTTTATTTGAAAATATACTAACTCTTCTAACAGAATTAAGAAACACCTCTCTATTTATTGTTAGAATATTTGGATTTTCTTTTGGAATAACTGCTTCATAATTTGGAAATTTACCATCAATTAGTCTAGAAGTTAAAGTATTATTATTAAATTCAAACTTAGCATTGGATTCATTATATTCAATATTTAGTTTTCCATCCACTGAAGCTAAAACACCCTTAAGTATCTGTAGTGGTTTTTTAGGCATTATAAATTCAGAATTATTTTGAGAATTATAATCTTTTCTTTCATATTTCACCAATTTGTGAGCATCTGTTGCGACAAATTTTAAAGAATCACTATTAAATTGAAAAAATACACCACTCATAACTGGTCTTAAATCATCATTTCCAGAGGCGAAAATTGTAGAATTAATTGCATTTAAAAAATCATTAGCATTAATTTCTGTTTTTAAAGGATCTTGAATTTCTATTTGTTTTGGGAATTCACTTCCATCTATATAAGCTAGAGAGTATTTACCATTATCAGCAGTAATTTCAATTGTATTTTTATCAGATTTATTAAAAGTTAAAGGCTGATCTGCAAATGTTTTTAAAATATCTAATAATAATTTAGCGGAGATAGCGATACTTTCATTACTTTCTGATTCAATATCTATTTCAGATGTCATAGATGACTCTAGATCAGAAGATGTGATTTGTAATTTATTTTTATTTACTTGAAATAAAAAATTATCAAGAATTGGGATAGTGTTTGAAGAATTTATAACTCCTCCAAGGTTTTGTAATTCTTTATACAATAGTGATGATGATACTATGAACTTCATTATAAGTTTTTATCAAATATATTTAATTGCATTAATAATTTAACGAATATGTATAAAAAGTTATCTACTAGTTTCAAACACTAAAAATGAATACTAATTTGATCTCTGTAATTTAAGCCAAATAGTGTGCTAGCACTTCCTACAGTTGCCGGATTACTTTTATATATTGATAATTCTAGATATCCAAGGTTATTAAATAAGGCAATTTTTTTACCATCTTCTTCACGTTTTTCTTTTGGAATACTATAGTCTATGGCATCACTATAACTATTATAAATTTTATTAAACTTTACATTCCTAGCATGTATAGTAAAAGATCTTGACTTAGAAA
>Ga0105349_10000430_pt1 | contig 16322 bp, 14 predicted proteins | sample EN1Hudseemescosm_FD_83661 | JGI IMG/M metagenome (GOLD analysis project Ga0105349, IMG submission 83661) | Methane-oxidizing microbial communities from mesocosms in the Hudson Canyon - EN1B Hudson Canyon | ecosystem: Environmental > Aquatic > Marine > Cold seeps | place: Hudson Canyon...
ATAGGCTGTGGTTTAGGGCTAGCAATTGTTAAAGAAATTGTGGATTTACATCAGGCACAGATTCAAATAAAACCACGAGCAAAGCAAAAATCAGGAACTTTAATACACATTCGTTTTACACTTTAGCCGCGCAAAACGAGAGTCTGCACGGCCTTTTTACCTCAAGCCATTACCAAAAAGTACCCGATACAATATGCGGCGCATTACCTGTTAAGCGACGGCCACTGCCTTGAATCAAGGCTTGGTAAATTAACTCGGCCGCCTTATGTTGTTCTTCCCCCCATGCAAGCACACGCCCTGCACAATAACGTTGACGCAATAAACTGGACGTTTGTGCTGTGCTTGCACGTGTTAAATCAGAAATCCCCTGCCATGCCGAATCTTGAGCACATAAATTATTTTTCACTTTCTTTGTCGAGACCAGAAAAGCCTGCACAGCTTGCGTATTCTTACTCGCCCACGCTTCAGAAAAAACATAACCAATACTCGGTACTTTTTGCTTAATGCCTAATTGCTGCAGAATATCCCCACCGGTCATCAACACCTTATAACCCTCTGCCTCTAAACGCGCCGCATAATGCCAATAGGTTAATAAAGCATCCACTCGTTTCTGCTTTAATTGCTCAGCTAACAACGGCGGCGCGCCATAAAATTTTTCAGTGCTAGCCTCTTTATCTACTAAGCCTTTTTTCTGCATTAACGCGCCCAACAAAATATGATTTTTATCTAACTTCCCCCCAGCCACCGCCAGCTTCTTACCCTTTAAATCCTTTAAACTATGCAGGCTACTATTTTTTGCCACCACCAACGCCCCCGTAGTATTAGAGTAAGGGTAAAACGTATAATCCTTGCCCATAGAGCGCTGGCGTGAAACCCACACCCAATCCGCCACAATCATATCCACCGCCCCAGACAATAAAGCAATCTTACCCGCTTGTGGATTTGCCAATGGTAACACCTGTAATCTGTAATCGGCTGTTTCTAATAAACCCTGCTGTTTCAGCGCTTCTAGCTCCCAGTTCACCGTACCATATGCCAGCACACCAAAACGAATCACTGTTTTCTCACTGGCATAACTTACGCCAGAAATAAGCAACAGCCCGATAAATAAAATTTGTTTATACATTGCCATAAATAAAAGATTGTTTAGAAGGTTAAGCAGGAAAACTGCTAAAATCACCTCATTATAACCGTCACTCCCATTAACTTTAGCGAAACTATTGAATGCCCTCTTCACCTTTACTGATTGACCGCTTTGGTAGAACCGTGGACTATGTCCGCCTTTCTATTACCGACCGCTGTGACTTTCGATGTGTGTATTGCATGAGCGAGGAAATGACATTTTTACCCCGCGAGCAAATTCTTAGCCTTGAAGAAATCTACCTACTGGCTAAATGCTTTACCGAATTAGGCGTAGGAAAAATACGCATTACGGGCGGTGAACCGTTGATTCGTCGCGGCGCACTCGGTTTATTACAGCAAATTGGGCATCTGCCCCTGCTCAATGAATTAGTCATGACCACTAATGGCTCCCAACTAAGCCAAACTGCAGAAGCACTCAAAGCGGCCAATGTTTCACGACTTAATATTAGTTTAGATACTTTAGACCCCGATAAATTTAAAACCCTCACGCGTACAGGTGATTTAAAAATCGTATTAGCAGGTATACAAGCTGCTATTGATACCGGTTTTAAACGTATAAAACTCAATGCGGTGATTCTAAAAAATCGTAATGATAATGAAGTGGTCGATTTAGTACAATTTGCTTTAGATAAAGGCATTGATATTAGCTTTATTGAAGAAATGCCGTTAGGGGTTATCAACTCACATAATCGCGCCGAAGCCTATTATTCTAGCGATACAATCAAACAGGATTTAGAGCAACATTTTTCCTTAGACAAAATCAGCGATACCACCGCTGGCCCTTCGGATTATTATCAAATTACTGGTAGCAACACAAAAGTTGGCTTTATTTCCCCGCATAGCCATAATTTTTGTAGCACCTGCAATCGTGTTCGCTTAACCGCTGAAGGACGGTTATTACTTTGTTTAGGCAATGAACACTCCATCGATTTAAAAGCGATTATGCGCCAATATCCACAAGATGAAGCACGTATTAAACAAGCGATTATTGATGCTATGCAAATCAAACCCGAAAAACACGAATTCAATCTAAAAGAACAACCCATTATTATGCGCCACATGAATACAACAGGCGGTTAAATAAGCCATGAAACGTTTTATGTTATTAATCATCGCGCTCTGGAAACAACGCTTTAAACTGTATTTTTTTGCGGCGCTTATTGGTGCGATGACCGGTTTATTTATTTTTAGACCGCTGTATGACTTCATTTTCTTCTATGATGTTGAAGCCGACATACAAGCTCAGTTTGGAGCGGCTATACAATACAGCTACACACAACTCAGCCAATCACTACAGGGACAAACACCCGAAAAAAGCACATTATTTGCGCAAATAGGGCTAGTATTTGGTCTTGTGATCGCGTGTATTTACGAACTTTTACATCATCGACTGCAACGCATCGACCGATTAAGCAGTGAGCTCTCTACTAATATCCATGCCTTGATTGCTCAAGGCGAAAATGATGCCCTAGAATTTAAATCCTCTTATCGCTGGGATATAGAACAAGAACGCGTTAACCGTAACTTAGAGTCGGTTATTCTAAAAACACTTTCAGGCTTTCTAAATAGTAGTCGGGGCGGAACCTTACTCATTGGAGTCGCAGATAATGGCGAATGTCTGGGGCTAGAAAAAGACTATCAAACCCTTAAACGTCAAGACCAAGATGGCTTTGAACAATCTATTATGACCGCTATAGCCAGTAATCTCGGGGCAGACTTATCCCAATTTGTTAAAGTCTTATTTCATGTTGTTAAAGATGATAAGCATATCTGCCGCCTGATTGTGCTCGCCTCACCCCGCCCGGTTTTTTTAAACCAAAATAAAACACCTAAATTTTATTTACGCACCGGCGGTGGCACACGCGATCTCAATATCCAAGAAGCCGTTGAGTTTATCTCCCATCGCTGGCACCGCTAATCCCCACTCGGTTAAAATTTCACTATGTCGAATAAACGCCTCTATTATTACCTTATCCCCGTTGTCCTCTGCTTAATTGCCCTTAGTGCATGGCTACAGCCTGATTTTTTCCAGAGAGAAGCCGGTATTCAGTTACCCAAAGGCCAAACACCCCAGCTGAAACAAACCTTAAAAATTGATAAGCCCTGCGTGGATTTACACCCCGAATGGCGTGAAGCACAAAATATTGATGGGGTAAAAATAGTTGAATCGCGCTTATGCGAGCCAGATAATCCCTATGATATTGCTGCTTTTGTCTTAGGCATGAATAATATTTCCATGCCCACCTTAATGAGCACCCAGATTGCCGAAGATGCATTAACTAAATCCGATGATTTAGACGGCGATGGTGACCCGGATATTATTCATATTAAATTAGAAATTTTAGAGCTCAATGGCGCAAGCCCTGATAGCCCACAAGTTTATCCTAGCTATGAAATTGCACCAGGTATTCAACCTGGAATGTGGGCATTTTCGCCTAAATTACGCGGCATGAGCGTAAAGAATTTTCGCTCACAAAAACCTAATGCTATTTTACGCGCGCCATCGCCTGTCATTCGCATTGAGCAAGGCGATAAGGTCTATATTACCTTAGAAAATACCCATTACTTCCCACATACCTTGCACTTTCATGGCGTAGACCATGCATTTAAAACCAGCAAAGGCGGTGATAATGATGGTGTACCCGTTACCGGTGAAAAACCCGTTATGCCCGGTAAAACGCGCACCTACGAATTACAGCCGCGCCATGCAGGCACCATGCTTTACCATTGCCATGTGCAAACTGATAAGCATCTGATGATGGGGCTAAACGGTATGTTTGTAGTTGAAGAAAATCGCCCCAATAACTGGGTGCAAACCTTTAATGTCGGCGCGGGGCATGTTCGCTACCCTTCGGTTGCTATCAAAGAAGATTACGACCGTGAATATGATTTACATTATCAATCTATTGATAAAAACTTAGCGCAAACGATTCAACAATCCAATGATATTCGGCGTATTTCCGAACAAATGCACCGTGTTTATAATATGAGTGAATCCAATGAAAATTATTTCCTACTGAACGGACATTCTTTTCCTTATACCCTGCGTGATGCCTTAATTATTGCAAAACCCGATGAAACTATTAAATTACGCATTGCCAATACTCAACACAGTGGCATTGCAGTGCATATTCATGGGCATAAAGCGACTATTACCGATTATGACGGTGTCACCCAAAACCCTGCCGCGCAGATTACCCGCGATGTTTTTAACCTCTCTTCTGCTCAGCGTTTAGATTTAAAACTACAAACGGTGAATGATGGTTTGCACAGCTATGGCGAAGGCGTATGGCTATTTCATGACCACGTAGAAACCTCGGTTGCCAATGATGGTATGAGCCCAGGCGGCAATATCGCCCTGATGGTGTATGAAAGCATGCTTAGTGCCACAGGTATGCCTATTGTGCGTAAAGATGCCTTAGATGATTTCTTTAGTAACCGCTATTATGCAAAAAAACAGCCGCTCTGGAAGCAGCAAGAAGCAGGCAGTTTTAGCCCCGAAAACCTAAAAATTATGCTCTTTGGCCTATTACTGGGCTGCGTATTAGGACTGATACTATTTATTTACCGTGGACTGAATAAGGACGATTAATGCAAATTTTCACTTTACTCTTGCTCTTACTCAGCAACCCCGTTTTTTCAGCAATGAATCATGGCGGCATGATCATGGATAATACGGGCATGATTATGAATCATAACCCCGATGTTTTACCCAAAGGTTGCCAAGCTATTAGCAAAGATGTCGATTTAACCATCAAAGCAGGCCAGCAATTTACCCAAGGCTTTCCAGGAAAAATGTTTAGCTATGATAAACGTGACTGGCAAGTCCCCCCTTGCGCACGGGTGAATGTCACCTTTATTAATACTGATGATATACGCCATCAATTTATGATTCATGGCTTACCGGGTTATATGTACCCTAAAGGCATGTTTACCATTGAGATTTATGGCAAAGGACAAAAAACTGCCTCGTTTATCGTGCCTAAACGTGATTACACTTATTATATTCACTGCGAAGTATCGCAGCATACCGAAAAAGGTATGAAGGCACAGTTAAAAGTGGGTAAAGGAACAGGGGATTTAAACAGTATTTTAGGTTTAACGGCTGATGCAACAGCTGATAGTTACCCTATTAAAAATAACCTGATTACTTGGCTGAGTCTAGCGATTAGCCTATTCTTGGGCTTGATAATAAGTCTCAGTCTATTACGCTATATGCGTCATTATTTTAACAATAAAGCATAAAATACCCATGCTATAATTAAACTGTTTTACTCTACGACAGGACACTATGATGAATAAATTCTTAAAAATATTACCGCTTGCTGCGGCTTTCGCCTTCTCTACTGCCAATGCAAAAGATATCATTATCCCTTTAGAAGATAATTCTAAAATTTTAGGGGAATGGACAGTCTTTGCAGAAACTGCAGCTTTGCATAAAATCAATAATAAAAAACTAAAGAATAAATGGGTTTTCCATAAAAATGGCACGATGTCTTCTTTTGGCTTTGACTCGCGCGTTAATGGCTTTTTAGAAGTAAAAGTAAAATATGAAATTGAAGATGGCTTAATCAAAAAACAAATCCAGCCTTCAAGCCCACGCACTGAAACCTGTAAAGTGGTTAAATTAGATGATAAATTGATGACTTTACGTTGTAAATATTTATACTACCTTTTAAAAAGATAATCCCCCCAACGGGGAATATTGATTCCCCTGCATCATAAGACTTTGCGCATTGAGCGTGAAGTCTTAGCCTTGTAAAGCCAGCTCATACTCATCTAACTGGTTAAAACGTGTTTTCTTAATTTCAGCCTGCTTTTTGATACGCTTATCTCTGCGCTGGCTCGCATTCATAAAATGAATCACATCAGGCATTGCGACCGCATCTGCCGCCAAAAATTCACTTTCATCGTCCTCAATATATTCATTTAAATCAATTAACTGCATTATTCTTCCTTATTATATTGATACTTCATTTAAGAACCTTGTATCCTAAACATGAATTATGAAAAGAATATGACAAGCAGCCACAAATCAACTAGGATTTTTTCATTTTCACCTGTAACGCGTCAGCCGTTACTTGAAAAAACACCCACGCGGCACTATGTTAGCTTTAAGCGAGATAACTACTTTAAGTAGTCACTACCAGCGCAGACTAAAATCAGCACTGTTAATTATATTTTTCGAATAGGTAAAACAGCAAATGAATCCAGAAAAGCTAACCAGTAAATTTAAAAGTGCGTTAAACGATGCCCAAAGCCTTGCTTTAGCGAAAGATCATCAATTTATCGAAGCTACACACCTATTACTTGCCATGATGGAGCAAGCAGGTGGAAGCATTAGCCCTCTATTGATGCAAGCCGGTTTAAATAACGTTGCTATTCGGGAAGCGTTAAATAAAGAATTGCAGAATATGCCTTCCGTTTCAGGCATTAATGGCGATGTACAAATATCTAATGAGCTCGGTAAATTACTAAACTTTAGCGAACAACTTGCGCAAAAAAATAATGATAGTTTTGTTGCCAGTGAAATGTTTTTACTCGCCGCTTGTGAAAGTAAAGGCCAACTAGGCAGCTTACTTAAACAAGCCGGTGTGAATATAGCCATTATTAATCAAGCAATAAAAGATGCGCGGGGCGGAGAAAATGTGCATGATGAAAATGCAGAAGAGCAACGTAATGCCCTAACAAAATATACGATGGATTTAACTGAGCGGGCCGAACAAGGAAAACTCGACCCTGTAATTGGCCGTGATGATGAAATTCGCCGCACCATTCAAGTTTTACAACGGCGTACAAAAAACAACCCGGTGTTAATTGGTGAACCAGGTGTGGGTAAAACCGCAATTGCAGAAGGCTTAGCACAACGTATTATTAACAATGAAGTCCCTGATGGCATTAAAGGTAAGCGCCTGCTCTCTTTGGATATGGCGGCTTTGATTGCCGGGGCTAAATTTAGAGGCGAATTTGAAGAGCGCCTAAAAGCGGTATTGAATGACCTCGCTAAACAAGAAGGTCAAATCATCTTATTTATTGATGAGTTGCATACCATGGTAGGGGCAGGTAAAGGCGAAGGCGCAATGGATGCTGGAAATATGCTTAAACCCGCACTTGCGCGTGGTGAATTGCATTGCGTAGGCGCAACCACACTCGATGAATATCGCCAATATATTGAGAAAGATGCCGCCCTTGAGCGTCGTTTTCAAAAAGTCCTGGTAGAAGAGCCTTCGGTAGAAGATACCATTGCGATTTTACGCGGCTTAAAAGAAAAATATGAAGTGCATCATCAAGTCGATATTACCGACCCTGCGATTATTGCCGCAGCACAATTATCCCACCGTTATATTGCTGACCGCCAACTTCCCGATAAGGCCATTGACCTGATTGATGAAGCGGCGAGTTTAATTCGTATGGAACATGATTCTAAGCCTGAAGTGATGGATAAATTAGATCGCCGCATCATTCAGCTTAAAATTGAACGCGAGGCAATGAAAAAAGATTCCGATGCTGCCTCCAAAAAACGCCTCACTATTTTAGAAGCAGAGCTACATTCTTTAGAAAAAGAATTGGCAGATTTAGAAGAAATCTGGAAAGCCGAAAAAGCTTCATTACAAGGCTCTGCACATATTAAAGAACAACTCGAAAAAGCACGTTTTGAACTAGAAACTGCACGCCGTAGCAATGACCTCACTTTGATGTCCGAAATGCAATACGGCACAATTCCCGCATTGGAACAGCAATTAGATTTAGCCTCACAAGCAGAAATGCAAGATTTTAGCTTACTACGCAATAAAGTGACTGAAGAAGAAATTGCGGAAGTGGTTTCAAAATGGACTGGCATCCCTGTTGCTAAAATGATGGATGGTGAGCGAGATAAATTACTCAATATGGAGCAGCATTTAGCCACTAAAGTCATTGGTCAAAAAGAAGCCCTACTCTCGGTAAGTAATGCCGTTCGTCGCTCACGTTCGGGTTTATCGGACCCTAATCGTCCTAACGGCTCTTTCTTGTTTTTAGGCCCAACAGGCGTAGGAAAAACAGAGCTCTGCAAAGCCTTGGCTGAATTTTTATTTGATACCGACGAAGCCATGGTTCGCATTGATATGTCCGAGTTTATGGAAAAACATTCCGTTGCGCGCTTAGTCGGTGCACCTCCGGGCTATGTCGGCTATGAAGAAGGTGGTTACTTAACAGAAGCGGTACGCCGTCGACCTTATTCAGTCATTTTATTAGATGAAGTAGAAAAAGCGCATACTGATGTATTTAATATCTTATTACAGGTCTTAGATGACGGACGTCTAACAGATGGACAAGGGCGCACAGTCGACTTTCGTAATACCGTGATTATTATGACCTCAAACTTAGGCTCAGAACTGATTCAAGAACTCGCAGGAGAAGAGCATTACGATCTCATGAAACAATCGGTAATGGAAATCGTGGGCCAACATTTTCGCCCTGAATTTATTAATCGTATTGATGAATCTGTCGTATTTCACCCATTAGCACAAACTCATATTCGTGCCATTACCCAAATTCAAATGCTGACACTGGAAGCGCGCCTTAAAGAACGCGATATTAAATTAGATATCAGCACCGCCGCACTGGATAAAATTAGTGAGGCAGGATTTGACCCAGTCTATGGCGCACGACCTTTAAAACGTGCGATTCAACAATCATTAGAAAATCCGCTTGCACATGCCATTCTTTCCGGTGAATTTAATGCGGGCGATACCATTCATGTGGATATAACGGCTGAAGAACTCAGTTTTTCAAAATAAGACTGCGCTCTTAATTAAAAATGCGTGATAATGTTTCTGAAACTGCAAACATTATCACGTTTTTTTTGCTGATAATTGTTACCCGAACATTGACCATTCTTTTTTCTAATAACTCGCACATGAAATTTAAAAGTATTAACGACTTCTTAGTTCACGTCCAAGCAGAGCTAAATAGCAACCGCTTAATATTGCCCTCTTTACCTGACATTGTTTTCAAAGTACAAGCTGCTGTAAACAAAGAAAGCAGCACTACACAAGATCTTGCTGATATTATTAGTACTGATCCTGCATTATCTGCACGCCTAATTCAAGTAGCTAACAGTCCTATTTATCGACGACAAGTTGCCATAAAAGATGTCAAACTAGCCATCTCACTCTTAGGCAATAAAACCGTGAGTACCTTAGTCTCCATTCTTCTCATGCGTAATATGTACACGCCCTCATCCCCTCTACTCAAAGAACATTTTCATAAAGTATGGGAAGATAGTGTTAATATTTCAGCGATTAGCCGCGCACTTGCTAGCTTTACACCGCATTTATCACCAGATGAAGCCATGCTTGCTGGATTGATTCATCAAATAGGTAAATTACCTATTTTAATGCTAGTTGAGCAATTGCCTGAATTTAAAGACCACCCGATACGCTTAGCAAAACTTTTAGAAAAAGCCCACACACCGATTGGCAAACTGATTATGAATACCTGGGACTTTCCAGAAAGTCTAAAACTGCCAGCCTATGAATATCTTAATTTCAATAAAGTCTCTGATGAGCCGGCCAGTTATGTCGATATTGTTCAAGTCGCCTATTTACAATCTATTTCAGGTAGTAATAATAAAGCCTGCCAATTAGATTGGTCAAAAATACAATCCTTTCAAAAAATTGGTTTGGCACCTGAAATAGAAGTTGTTGAAATGGAAGGTATCCCAGAAAGAATTCACGCAGCTAAACAGCAGCTCGCTATGTGATAGCGGCTTAATAGCCCATTAGCAGCAATACTTTGTTCCGTGAGTATAGGCAAATAGCTTATACCCACGGACAAATATATTATCCACGTGATCTTTTCTGATGCTGAGTGGTTGAGCGACGTGCGCGCTGCGGCCCCGCTGATTTAGAGCGCGCATTATCCTGCTGTCTGCTTTCGTGCTCTTTCACCTGTTGTAATCTAGGCTTACTTGCCCCTCTCGCTTGCTTCGGTTCTCTTGCCTGAAAACCGGCTTCAATTTTTTCCGTAGGTAAGCCAACAAAGGTTAGCAAATCATCGAGTTCTTTTTGCGTTAATGCATGTGATTGTCTTGCACCTAAGCCATCAGGCAGAAAAATAGGACCATAACGCACGCGCATTAAACGACTCACTTGAAATTCTAAGGCTTCCCATAAACGACGTACTAAACGATTACGCCCTTCAGTGACAGTCACGTGGTACCAGCGATTAGCGCCTTCTCCGCCATTAAACTGAATATCATCAAATTTAGCGAGACCATCTTCTAGTTCTACCCCAGATTTTAACTGAGCAATATTTTCTTCTGATACTTCGCCTAAAATACGCACCGCATATTCACGGTCAATTTCAGACGATGGATGCATTAAACGATTCGCTAATTCGCCATTATTGGTAAAAAGTAGTAAACCTTGGGTATTAATATCTAATCGCCCAACCGCTATCCAGCGACCTTTTAAAAGTTTAGGTAGATTTTTGAAGACAACAGAACGGCCTTCAGGGTCATTACGGGTTACCACCTCACCGGTCGGCTTATGATAAACCAACACTTGCGTCGGCTGAATATCAAAACGCTCCCAGCGTAAAGGCCGGCCACGTAAATTTAAACTATCGCCCTCTTTTAAACGATCACCCAACTTTGCAGTCTGGCCATTTAAAAGCACAAGGCCTTCATTAATCCAACGTTCCACTTCACGACGCGAACCAACACCGCCTCGTGCTAAAACTTTTTGAATACGTTCACCTTCTAAAACAGGCTTACCTTTTTCATTACTCGGGGCATCAAATTTTTTCGTCGCTTCGACGCGTTCCTCATCTTCTAAATAAGGTTTTACATTCACTACAGGGGCTTGTGTTTTCACTGTTTTATCTTTTACTTAATATTGAAATAATTATCAGGGTGATTCTCATCGGCCTAACAACATAAGCAACTGATAATACACTATTTTGGACTATAACTCTTGAGTTTTTTATATCGTAGCCAATTTAAAATCGATGCTCATTGTGAACAGATGGCATACGCAAATTGCCCATGCCATCAAAAATACAGCTTAAAAGCCTACTTCCAAATACCCACCACATTGGTAAAGTCATCAGTCCAGTGCTGCATATCAAAATACAAAGCAGGTTTCTGCCAACGTCCCAAGCCATTCTGATACAGAGCGGCTAAGTTGGCTTCATTGTTCGCAAAGACAAACCAATCAGTCGCTACCACCAACGGGGCAGGAATTTTTGGCTTAAATTCTTGAATCAAAGCCGCATATTTTAATTGGCTGGCATGATCCGATAACACTTTTTTAATCGCTAAATGGCGGTTAGTAATATGAAATGCTAATATTCCCGTATCACTCAGTTTACGCATATACAGCTGTAAAGCTTCTTGCGTGAGTAAATGTGTTGGCACAGAATCCGAGCTAAAAGCATCAATCACTAATAAATCAAACTTCTCATCCGCTTCTGACTGTAAAGATAAACGCGCATCACCCACTATCATCGCTGCTTTTGGTGTACAACGACTAAGATAACTAAAATACTGGGTGTTTTCAGCAATAGCCACTACTTCAGGATCAATTTCATAAAACGACCAATCTTGCTCAGGCTTTGCATAACAGGCTAATGCCCCCGCTCCTAAACCGACTACGCCCACCTGCCAATCAGCATTTGTAGCATCATAAGTTTTAAATAACTGCCCCATCGGTCCTGGACGACTGTAATAAGTTAGCGGATCTTTGCTGTGCACGCCTGTACGTTGCGCTCCGTGTTTCGTTGTACCATGAAACAATTCTTTATAGCGTTCAGGCTTGCCTTGCTCATTCATTAACACCGCATTGCGTACCGAAAGCACACCAAAAAACGTACGTTCTTTGTACTCGGTATTCGACATATAGTTACGTAGCCCGACAATGGAAAAAATCACCACCGCCGTTAATAAGGCAAAACTCACTGCTTGTTGACGATACGCATAACTTAAACCGACAAATAAGATTAAAGCGGTGCCGATATGATCCATATAATTACCTAAATCGACTGCTGCAAAATAAGCAAAAGCAATAAAGACAAACAGTAATAATGGAAAGGCCGCTTGCTCTGCTTTATCCCACCAACTTTCGCCTTTAACACTAGGACGTAATAATAGTGCAGCGATAATCATTAACGGATATTCATAAATACCATTAAAAATAAACGGAGCTACAAAACTATTAAATAAGCCGCCTAACATACCTGCAAACGACATAATTAGGTAAAACAGCGTTAGATACTTCGGGTGTGGGCGATGCTTGGCTAACTCACCATGACAGACCATCACTGCTAAAAAGAACGACATTAAATGCAGAATTAAATCAAACCAATAAGGCAGCAAAGAAGGGTTAATAAAAGAAAAAGCTAAAAATGGTAGCAATACCACGGGCTGAATCCATAAAGCCGCTTGCTGTATCACCGCTGCCCAACGGGAAAATACCAACACAAATGATAATAAATACAGCACTAAAGGAATAATCCACAATAAAGGGGCTGCAGCTATATCCGTGCTCACAAAATTAGTTAGCCCTAATAATAGGCTAGAAGGTACGAAAGCCAATGCTAACCAATGCGATTTAGTGAGTAAGCTAGGAGCTTCCACCTCTACTACTAGCTGCTCTGTGCTGTCATCTTCTGCTTGATAATTTCGATGAAAATACTCTGCACACACCGCAACAAACACTAGCAATATAATATAGCCATCCGTCCACGTCGCTTGCTGTTGGGCTAAACCAATATTAGGTTCAATGAGAAATGGATAGCTCAAGAGAGCCAGTAAGCTACCAATATTACTTGCTGCATATAAATAATAAGGGTCATCACTAGTATGGTGTCCGACATGCGAAAACCATTTTTGCATTAAAGGCGATGTGGTTGATATTAATAAAAATGGCAAGCCGATAGAAACAAACAACACCCCTACCAGCCATAAAGTCGGGTTACTATCCACAGGGGGTGACATTACTTCAGGCAGCGCCACTGGCAAAGCCAAAAAACTAACAATCATCAATGCGCCATGCACCTGTACTTGGCGTATCTTCGATAAACGTGTTGATAGAATATGGGCGTATAAATAGCCAACAAATAACAACGTTTGATAAAACACCATACAGGTATTCCATACCGCAGGCGACCCACCTAATAAGGGGAGTAATAATTTACCAAATAGTGGTTGTAAAACAAACATTAACGAGGCACTGAGAAACAAAGTACCTGAAAATAGAAAAATCAACAATAGGCTGCGATTAGGTGCAGTAGAGCTCAGTTTGGACATGATAAAAAGGCTTATACGTTAGAAAAAAGCCACTGTACCTATAAGATACAGTGGCTTTAGACATAAAAAAGGTGCGAGTAATATGCATGGATAATACGCACTTTAGCCTTGGTATTCAACTAAGGCTGCGGATAACATTCATCGAGATTTTCTTTCAATAACGGACAGCTAATAGCAATGAATCATATGGGCTCAAGTAATACTTTCAGAGCTTTAAAAAAATCACATCTTTACACTTACTAAGCACGCCTATTTTTCAGGATCAACAGCAGGCTCAAGTTCAACATTAATTCGATGTTTTCTCGACAAATAACCACTGTTCATCTATTTCAGCCTCATCAAAGATAAATTACATCATTGCATTAGCCATAGGAGCTTAAAATTTGGTTTTACTTAACAAGGCAGTCTTTCTTTATTTCATCATTGATTTAGCACAACTTGACCATATTTTCATACGGTTAAAAAAACATTTTACAATGTTGCCGTCTCCATGTTTGAACTGTTTTTTAAGTGCTTTTTTTACTTCCCAAGTGCCTTTATAGCCATTTGGAAATACCACTAAATCACCCGCTTTGAAAGTCGTTGCAGGACCACCATCTTCAGGTGTCATTACACATTCACCCTCTAAAATAAGCGCTGTTTCTGTGGTAACGAATGCCCATGGAAATACAGACACTTCTTTTTCCCATGTTGGCCAATGAGCAGTCCCCAAATCTTTTAAAAGTGCTTCACTTGGGTTGCTATTAACTGTAATTTCTTTCATATTAATTCCTAAAGGTTAAATTCATACCCAGAATCAGAATGATTTTGGGTATGCCATAGTATGTTATTCATGCTCTTTTGCCTACAATTTAAGCATAAACACTCAATTACAGACTCCCCATATACTCAGCAATCTCAGTGATCTCCTGTTCAGATAAACCCTTAGCAATATTATTCATCATGCCATGAACTCGCTGCTTGCTTTTAAAATTATGTAACTGCTGCGCAATATACAAAGAATGCTGACCTGCAAGTTTTGGTGCCATACCTCTACCTTCTAATTTTGCACCATGACAACCCATACACATAGCCACTCTTGCTTTACCCTGCTCAACCAAAGGACTATTATTCCCTACTGCACTTTTAGGCTCTAAGCTAGCAAAAAAAGCAGCTAGATTATTAATTTCTTGGGAAGATAAACCTTTTGCCATATTATTCATCATGCCACCTTTACGCCTTCCTTCACGAAAAGCGCGCAGCTGATTAGCTAAATAAGCAGGCTTTTGCCCTGCTAAATTTGGAATATTAGCCGCTTGACTATTACCATCTTGCCCATGACAACTTAAACACATTCTTGCGCGTTTTTTGCCTGCATTAATATCCACATCAGCTAATAAACTATTTGAAGAAAATAAAGCCAAAACAAATAATAACGAAATTACACTATATTTTTTCATCATTCTATCCTCTTATTATTAAATAACTCATCTTGTACCTGCACCCCGTTTCCATACGTTTTTATTCATACCCTATCCTACACCTTCATAAGCAACAGCTACAATCAATCTACAAAACCCCGCCCTCTTAACTCATCAACGACACTGAGTTAACGGAGTCATTTTTGCATCTTCTTCATCCATAAAAACCCACTCTTCAGTGACAAAATCCCACTCCTTTTTACCTTCCGAAACAAGTTGGTCTAGCAAAGAAATATAAACATCTTGTTGCTGTGTATTTAATAGTTCGCTAGTTTCATCCGTAAAAACAGTAGGTGAAAATAAATTTTCATTATTTAAACGAACACTGCCATTACGAGCCTGTAACTTACCTGTAATATTAGACGTATCTGCTAGCATTTCAATAGAGCCTTGCTGAGAAGTCACATTACCTGCAATGGTCAAAATATCATCACTCTCTGTACCATCACCAGCAAATAAACTGACATCATTAAATGCACTCACTGTTGACGAAGCATCAATAGTTAATGGGCTATGTGCAACTAAACGTAGCTCACCCGACGTAGAAACGACCTCACCTTGTGTCCTAGTTTCGCCAAAATTGTCAATTAGCAACTTATTTTCCATTGATAAGTCTTCAACTATTAAAGGCTTGGGCGTATTTTCTGTATGATTAACAAATACCAGACTCTTTCCTGCACCAGTAATAACATCCACATCATTACTCGAATTATTTAATACATAATCCGCATCAGCACCAGAAAGCTGTAATTTTGTACTGGTCAAACTCCCTTGTTGTTCCACCGAGCCAGAAGCATCAATAAGCACCTCATTCACACTTATCTCAGGTAAATTAAGACCATTAGCCCCTATAAAAGCAAGATTTCCTAAGCCACCAATGAAGGCAGTATTAGCAAACTGATGTTCATCACCCATAAAATTCAACTGGCTATTAGCTAACAAATTATAGCCTCCTGATTGCTGACCACTTTGAATTGCTAACGCTCCTTGAGTTAAATTGAGTGTCCCTGCATTATTCAATTCACCTATAGGCATATAAGCATTACCATTCACTGTTAGCGTAGCGCTATTAGCAATATTTGTCTGCCCCGTCACTTGTAAATTCCCTGTATCAACAACGGTTGTCCCTGATAAAAGATTTAACCCAGCTAAATTTAACTCACCCGCATCATAGATAACTTGAGCTGCATCCTGCACTCCTGCTATTGAAATATGACTATTCGCCGTCGGTAAACCACTCTCCCAATGACTTGCCACACTCCATAGCCCCCCTTCGGGTCACTGCCATTAAGTTAAGGTTTTTTGTATTCAAAAACAATGCTTTTTCTGCCGTTTATGAAAATTAAGTAGCCGCCTCGACGATGACTTTTTACGAGGTGGATTTCGGTGCTTTCGGTCAAGTATTGGGTTAGTTAAAAATAGAGCGGTCA
>Ga0105349_10000436_pt1 | contig 16231 bp, 13 predicted proteins | sample EN1Hudseemescosm_FD_83661 | JGI IMG/M metagenome (GOLD analysis project Ga0105349, IMG submission 83661) | Methane-oxidizing microbial communities from mesocosms in the Hudson Canyon - EN1B Hudson Canyon | ecosystem: Environmental > Aquatic > Marine > Cold seeps | place: Hudson Canyon...
AGGTGTAGGAAAAAGTTATTTGATGCATGCACTGAACAGAGATTTTTTAAGACAAAATTTGAGTACGGCTTTTATTGCTCTTTCTGATCCTAGAATAAATGAACCAGCCATTCTCGAGGGGCTTGATCAAATGGATGCTGTATTTATAGAGGATGTTAGTGAATTAAGAGATTCGGAAGATTGGGAAAGCGCTCTTTTTAATCTTATCAATCAAAGTCTTATCAATGAAACTAAACTAGTTTTCTCTTCAAACTGCGTTGCTCAGGATCTCAGGGTGACTCTGAAAGATCTGCGATCTAGGCTATCAGCTTTTACAGCAGTAGAGATTCCAGAGATTACAGAAAATGAGAAAATAGAAGCATTACTGCAATCTGCCGCAAGAAAGGGAATTGAACTTGAAGAGAAGACGGTTAAATATATATTAACTTACACGTCTAGGAACCTGTCAGACCTTCTCAGGTTACTTTCAGAACTTGATGAATTTTCTTTGGAAAAGAAGAAGAAATTATCTCCTTCTTTAGTACGAGAGCTCTTATCTAAGAGGTCTAGCAATCCTCGCATCTGACATAAATTCCTTTTGGGTCATTAAAGCTTTCCATCTCACTTAAAGCTTTTAGAGATTTTTTAACAAGAAAGTTTTCTTTAATACTTTCAGGGATAATGCCTCCACTAATTGAAAAGATTGAACTTAAGAGTTTTTGTTTCCAGTCTAGCTCTTCCGCGGGATAATAGGTCCTAAAGTTATCAATCTCAGCTAGTTCGGCAGCCCTGTTAATAGCTTCTTGAAGGTTACCAAGCTTATCTACTAAACCCAATTTTAGTGCAGTTTTCCCAGCCCAAACACGGCCTTGTGCAATTTCATCAACTTGTTTTTTATCAATTCCTCTAGACTCGCTAACTAAACTAATGAATTGATCATATCCATATTCAATCTCAGCTTGAATTATATTTGCTAACATAGGATCTAAGCTTTTAGTAGGGTCAAAATCTGCATCTAACTTTCCTGTTGAAACACCATCCGTATGGATACCAATATAATCTAAGCTCTTCTCAATACTAGGAATCATCCCAAAAATTCCTATAGACCCTGTTATGGTATTGTGAGAAGCCCATATTTCATCAGCGTTTGCTGAAATCCAATATCCACCAGAAGCAGCAACATTGCTCATAGAGGCAACAACTTTTATTCCCTTTTCTTTGGCTTTCAATATCTCTAGTCTGATATTTTCAGAAGCAAAAACGCCGCCCCCTCCAGAATCAACTCTCAATACGATTGCTTTGACGTCTTCATTTTCATAAGCGTCTCTGATTATTCTTGAAGTGGAATCGCCACCAATTGTGCCGGGAGGCTGGTCTCCATCCATAATGGTTCCTCTCGCAACAATAACCGCTATTTTATTCTCTGAGCTCTTTTTATCCTTCTCGCTTTGTAGAATTTGAAAATAGCTGCTTCCAGAAATCTTATTAAACGATTTATCTATTTCAGATTCACCAAACAATTCAATCAAGTACTCTCTTTGTTCGGTTCTGTTTAGAAGTTTATCCACCATTCCGTACTGGAAAATAGCTTCGGCAGATCCTTTTTTTGATTCTTCAACCAATTTGTCAGTGTTGTCTACCAGATATTGAATGCTGTCTGGAGTTAAAGATCTGTTGTCACTTACCACTTCAACCCAAGACGACCACAAAACATCTAAGTAGGCTAAGTTTGCTTCTTTAGCGGCATCAGACATGTCATCTCTTAAATAAGGCTCAACGGCTGATTTAAATGTCCCCACTCTAAAAATATGGAAGTTTATTTTTAGTTTATCCAAGAAAGATTTGTAATACATTTTACTTCTTCCAAATCCGTCAATAAGAATCCAGCCTTGAGTATTCATTATTATTTCATTAGCAAAAGAAGCTAGATAATACCCGCTTTCAGAATACTCATCTCCTATAGCGATAATACTTTTCCCTGAATCTTTTATTTTCTTCAATGCCAAACCTACGTCATATAAAACGGCTTGTCCCGTTCCAGAGATATTATCAAGACGAAGTACTAAGTCTTTTATTCTTTCATCTTTTGAAGCCGCTTCTAAAACTTCAAGTAAATCTCCTACATAGAGTTCTGTAGATTCACCACCCACGAGCAGTACATCAAGAGGGTTGGAAGGACCTGCTACCTGTTCAACGATAGGCCCACTGGGTGCTATCACCAGAGCTTTTCCTTCAGGATCTTCAAGGTTGTTAGAAAAAATTGATGCAAAGACGGAAAATACTATAGAGATTACTACAACTAAGAAGATGCTATTTAATGTAAGAAATAATAGATCTCCTGTAAACATCCAACTCAGCGGGTTCTCCTTAAATCTTTGAAATCTTGTTTTACTGTCTTCCATGTTATCTCGGCTTAAAAAAAATAGGCGACGCGCTATATTAACAAACCTAGATATTAATCCATAAGGTTAAATACATTTTCTGGGGGTCGACCTAAGATAGCCTTTTTTTCTTTTATGACTATGGGTCGTTCTATGAGTTTAGGATGCATCACCATATAATTAATTAAGTCTTCATTGCTTAATGCATTATTTGATAGGTTATTCTTCTTATATTCTTCTTCTCCTTTGCGCAATAAATCTCTTGGTTTTATATTCAATTTAAGTATTACTTCTTCAAGCATATTGGATGATAGTTCTTCTTCAAGGTATAAAAATATTTCTGGCTCATAACCTTTTTCAACTAGTAGAGCTAAAGTTTGTCTCGATTTACTGCACCTTGGGTTGTGATAGATGATAAAATTACTCATTATTAATTAACATTTTAAACCCAGTTTAACTTCTATGCTTAATTCTTCATTACGTAATATAAATAGAGTCGTTATTGCCTTAATAGTAATTTCATTTTTTATAGGATGTAGCAAACCAGATTTTAATTTAGCTGATGGCTCTAATGGCAGACTCTCTGATCTCGAAGGAAGATGGCTGGTAGTAAATTACTGGGCAGACTGGTGCCCGCCTTGCATAAAGGAGATGCCAGAATTAACAAATTTCTATAATGACAATAAAGAAGAAGTTTTGGTTCTAGCTTTTAATTTTGATGAATTAGAAGGGGAAGAGCTACAACAGCAGATTATAAGGTTTAAAGTTAATATCCCAAGTATTCTAACTAATCCTGGGCTTCTATTTGGCTGGGAAGCTCCACCTAGCTTGCCAGCAACTTATATTTTAGATAAAAAAGGAAAACTTAGAGATACCTTAATTGGTCCACAGACTCAAGAAGGCTTAGAGGCTCTAATTAAAAATTACCAAGAAAGTTAATTATTCTTTTTTAAAAATAACTTAGGATCAATCGTAGTTCCGAGGATTGACACTTCCCAGTGAAGGTGAGGGCCAGTAACTCTTCCAGTTTTGCCTACTTTGCCTATTAAATCACCGGTTTTTATTTTTTTATTTTTTTTAACAAAACTTTCTTGTAAATGAGAAAAACTACTTATCAATCCATTCCCGTGGTCAATATAAACAATATTACCTCTGTAAAAAAACTCTTCGCTCAATAAAATTAATCCATCAAGTGGCGCATAAACGTTCGTGCCTTCAGGTGCAGCTATATCAAGGCCAGTATGTCTGTTCCTCGGAGTTCCATTGATAAATCGCCTTACGCCAAATTCACTACTTTCTATTCCTAAAGTAGGCATAGTCATGGCCAATACAGGATTGATAGTTGTTGTATTGATATTTTTTGCTGCTTTAATAATTGAAGCTTCCATTCTAATTCTAGGAAGAATTTCTTGTGGGGGATTAACCATATTATTATCAACTATGGTAATTCTTGACTCTCGATAATCTTTATCAATTAAAGGGATAGTTTTAATAGTTTTGTTATTAAAGACTATCTTGATATTTCTTTCTTTAGAATTAAGCGGAATCGGTGATATTAAGTTTACAGATTTAAATTCTGAACTACATATAAACGGAGATTTTTTACCAACTCGAATAACTTCTAAATCCTCACCGTATAAGCTGTTGATTTGAATATTTAGAACTCCACCAGGGTAAGGAGAGTGAAGGGGATACAGGCAATTAGAATTATTAGCTATGTTCATGCTAGAGCAAGAACACAAGAAAAGAAAAGCTATTAGAATGTTATTTCTTATCCCCATATTTTTGTAAGACTTCAGTTCTAATTTCACCTTCTTTTAATTTTGCTATTAGTTCGTCCCCCACCTTTACTTCTTTCTCAGTCGTTACTACTTTCCCTTCCTTGGTTGTTAGGATTGAGTACCCCCTATTAAGAACGGCAAGAGGACTTACCGCATCTAAGGTAGAAGACAGCCCTAGTAAAGAAGATTTTTTCTCTTTTGTAATTTGAGATATTAGAAAAGTTAGACTCTGACTTAAGTCAGACAACTTATGTTTTGATTCTTGAAGATTCTGAACCGGAGAAAGTTGCAACAAGTTACTTGAGAGAAAGTTTAAATTGTTGTTTTGAGAGAGAAGATGATTCTGGATAGATTGTTTTATATACATTTCTGTATTGTCCAATTTCTGAGAAAACTCACGCAGCTTATCACCAGGGTGCCTAAGTCTTTTACTTAGATTCTGTAGCTCTTGAGATTCCTTTCTAAGTAGGCTGCTGGTGGCATTTGCAATCAACCGTTTAAAGTCGATTAATGATTCATCGAGTTGACTATGAGACTGGCTTAGAATTTCTGCTGCAGCAGAAGGTGTTGGTGCTCGTAGATCTGCTACAAAATCAGAAATTGTAAAATCTGTTTCATGCCCAATAGCGCTGACAATTGGAATATCTGAGCTATGAATGCATCGCGCTACAGACTCATTGTTAAAAGCCCATAAATCTTCTATAGATCCTCCGCCTCTAGCTAGAATGACAGTGTCTAGATCCTTATAAGAGCATGCCTTTTTTATGGCTGCGCAAATTTCTGCTGAAGCCTTCTCACCTTGTACGGCCGTTTGTATAAGAATTAGTTCTATATTAGGCGACCTTCTCCCTAGTACATTAATTACATCTTGCAGTACAGCTCCATCAGAGGAAGTAATGATTCCAATTTTTTTTGGCATTTGTGGAAGCTGTTTTTTATTTTCTAAGTCAAATAAACCTTCTTTTTCCAATTTGACCTTTAACTGCTCGAATGCTCTGAGTAAAGCTCCTTCTCCAGCTAGTTCTATGTGCTTTACATTTAGTTGGAACCTACCCGTTGGACTATAAAGGCTGATCTTTCCATTGATTAGAAGATTGTCACCCACCTGAGGCTTAAAGAGAATCTTGTTATTATCAAAACTAAACATGACGCAACTCAGAGATGATTTTTCATCTTTGATAGTAAAATACCAATGCCCAGAACTGTGCGCAGTAAAGCTAGATATCTCACCTTCAATCCATACATTTGAGAATTCTCTTTCTAATTGATCTTTAGCCCTTTGATTAACTTCTGAAACAGAAATAACTTCTTGGCTGTTTTCTATGAAGTTTTCCATGATAATGAAGTATAACTTAGGTTTTATTCTCTTAAATGGAAAATTCAAAAACAATTATAAAAGGCCTCTCAGCTTTAGCTTGTGGTGCAGCTTTATTAGGCCTTTCAGCTATATTTGTTAGATACAGTGAAACTTCTCCTTCCCTAACGGCTTTTTATAGAGCCTTCTTGGCTATTCCTTTTTTATACATATGGTTAAGATTAGAAAAAGAAGAATTCTCTTTTGAGATATTTCAAGATAAAAAGCTTTCCTTTTTGTTATTAATTGCAGGTGCCTTTTTTGCTATAGATATGGCAATTTGGAACTGGTCCATTAGTTTCACTTCTGTTGCCCATGCAACATTAATGGCAAATACTGCGCCGATATTTGTAGCAGTAATTGGTTTCCTTTTTCTTGGTCATAAGATTAAGTCTTCTTTTCTTATTATTCTGTCTCTGGCTATGTTTGGTGTCTTTCTTGTTGTATTAGCAGGAAGTGGTTCTGACGAGTCTAGGTTATTTGGAGACTCTTTAGGAATAGCAGCAGCAATTTTTTATGCTGGTTATATACTCAGTATCAAAAGTATAACTAATTTTTTATCACCTGCTAAGGCACTTTTCTACTCTACTATCTTTACAGCCATCTTTTTATTACCAGTAAGTATTTTAGAAGCAGAAAAGCTTACACCTGAAACACATAGAGGTTGGATAATTTTAATTGCTTACGCTTTCATAAGTCAGACTCTAGCTTCGGGTTTAATAACTTATGGTATTTCAAAAGTTTCAGCTCACCTATCTTCGCTAATACTTCTTATACAACCTATAGCAGCGGCAATATTTGGATGGTTAATTCTAAGTGAATCTATTTCTTTTATGCAGGGTCTTGGTGGTGTAATCGTTCTTTTCGCTATTTATTTGGCTAGCACCAGAGAAAACTAGATTAGTCCCAATTAGGTTTTCTTTTTTCAAGAAAAGCTGCAATGCCTTCTTTTGCATCATCGCCTTCAAAACATTTAGCAATTTGTTCTTGTAAGTAGGGAAGGGCATCATCAAAACTCATAGCGTCTTGTTTTTCGTAGGCTTCTAGTCCAAATTGCATGGTGCCTGGTGCTAGACTGGCTAGCTCTATAGCTAGATTTGAAACCGTTTCGTCTAATATGTTGGCTGGTACTGATTTATTTATTAATCCCCATTCTTCGGCTTTCTCTGCGTTAATAGGCTGGCCACGCATCGCAAAATCTAGACCGGCTCTTTTAGGCATGACCCTAAAGAGTCCCGCCATTACCATAAATGGCCAAAGGCCTCTTAGTATCTCAGGGGCAGAGAATTCTGCCTCTTCAACTGCTATTGCATGCGTTGAGTTAGTAACCATTAATAATGCACCAGCAAGAACCTTTCCTTGAATCTTACAGATCACAGGTTTGTATAAATGTCTTATAGCTAGACTAATGTCATCAGATCCTTTTATTCGAGGAACATTGGATTCAGATTGTTGTCTTGTTAAATCAGCACCAGCACAAAAAACATCACCTTTAGCTGCTATAACTACAACTCTTATTTCTCTTTCTTGTTTTGCGTAAGCAAATGCATAATTTAATTCATTCATCATGACGTTATTAAGAGCATTCTTCCTCTCAGGTCTATTCAAGGTAACGGTTAAAATATTTTCTGATACGTCTATCTTTGTCGCTTCAAAGTTAAGCCCTTCGAGTGACAATTCTTTTTCATTATTCATATTAGTCTCTGTTTATTGAGTTGATTAAAAATTCTGGGACTTCAATATTCTTTGCTCTTAGGTACTCCCCTAAGGATTTAGCTTGACCATCTAACCTTGTAGAAGAAGAGACTCCATCTTGAAGTATTCCATGCACGTAAAAGTTAAGAGACATTATGTTTGGTAGCTCATAACGATCTATTTCAAATTCCGCTACATCAGGCAGTAGCTCTTTAACCTTCTCTACTGTTAGGAATTTAAATAGGTAAGAGTAAGCATCTTGTGTTTTAGCCCAAACTCCTAAATTCGCACAGCCCCCTTTATCTCCTGATCTAGTTCCATACAATTTACCAAACGGCACACTCTTATATTCATTTATCTCTGGTACAACATTCTCATAAGGTTCTTTTTGATAATATATTTCTTCATAATCCATCTGACTTGTGGGTATAACTTCTATTGTTTTCCCATCAATGTGTACATTTTCTGTTATGTATTTACTGTCTACTAAAGCAGGCCAGTATTCTATGAAGTGGCCAGTAGCAATTCCACCTCGACCTGTATATCCCGGTATGGAAGCCAAGGCTAACTCAGTAGTTTTAGCACTAAATAATCTTCCTACAAGATCTGGGTTGGAAGACATTACAGAAATCCTTAATGAAGCTTGAGCCTCTTCATTTGAATTTGGATCTTCTTTATCAGTTCTAAGCAGTTGAATATCTACTTTATCAAACTGTTCTTTACCGCCTACGTTATCGAAAATTAAATCCGTAACTAACTTAGCTTTTTCTTCAATGTCTAAACCAGTAAGTAATATTTCACTACCATTTCTAAAACCTCCAGAGAGGTTAATACATACTTTATGTGTTTTTGGAGCACTGCTTCCCCTACATCCAGAGACGTGTACTCTGTCATCACTTTCTTGTTCAATCTTTAGAGTATCAAAATGTCCTATAACGTCGGGGTTCATATAAGCCGGCGAGCTTATTTCATATAAAAGTTGTGCAGTGACCGTACCAACTGAGACAAGACCACCAGTTCCAGGGTGTTTGGTTATGGTGAAACTTCCATCCTCAAATATTTCTGCAATGGGATACCCAATATTTTTAAAACTTGGTACTTCTTGAAAAAAAGAATAATTACCGCCAGTAGCTTGCGCCCCGCATTCTATTATGTGACCAGCAGCTAAAGATCCAGCTAAAGCATCGAAATCGTTTCTTGACCAGTTAAATTTCCATGCTGCAGGTCCTATTACTACAGCAGCATCGGTCACCCTAGGGCAAACAACCACATCTGCGCCTGCATCTAGAGCTTCTTTAATACCCCACGCACCTAGGTAGGCATTTGCTGTTAAGGTTTTTTTACCACGATCTGCAAGAGCTATACCTTTTTCAATATTATTCAGGTTCTCTCCCGCTTTATTCAATTCTTCTATTCTGGGAGTTAAGTCATCACCATCTATATAAGCCACTTTCAAATTTACACCCAATTCCTCAACTATCTCTTCTATTTTCGATGCCATTGATGAAGGGTTTAGACCGCCAGCGTTTGTGACTACTTTTATTTTCTTTTCTTCACAGGCTTTTGCTATTTCAGTGAATTGTTTTAAAAAGGTTCCAACATATCCTTGGTCTTCACCGCGTTTCATTCTCTGGTTATAGAGGATCGTCATAGTGAGTTCCGCTAGGTAGTCTCCTGTTAAAACATCTATAGGTCCACCTTCAACCATATCTTTTGCAGCAGACAGTCTATCTCCATAATAACCACTGCAATTTCCAATAATTATCTTTTCTTTTTCGGTATTCATCATTTCTCCAATAATTCTTTTTAGTTTTTTCTGAGGCCCTTAAAAATAACTTCTATTATTTCTTTTAAAGCGTCCGAAGGGGTAATTTTTAATTCTTTCCTTAGGTATTTTTTATCCAATTCTCTGCTAAGACCTGACAAGATTAAAGCCATTGCCGAAGTATCAATAGAAATTATTTCATTGGCAATTATCGCCTCTTCTAGGAATTGCTCTGTAACATTCATCACATAATTTTCATGAGAGTCTACCAGGTCTTTTGCTCCTTGAATTCTTCCAAAGTCTTCTGTAAAAGCCAAGGTGTTTCTCTCTGTAGCTTTATTTGTTTCATTAAGGAAAGCTTTTAATTTGCTCATGGGAGAGTCGCTTACATCAATTGCTTTGTGAGCCGCCGTTCCAATTTTAAACAAGAGCCTATCTACTGCGATTAAGATCAACGCTTCTTTTTTGGGCGCTATTTCGTATAAAGTCCTTAAAGAAACTTTTAGATTGGCAGCTATTTCAGACATTGTTAATTGAGGATAGCCTCCTTTTATTAACTCTTCTAAATCCTCAAGAGCTTCTTTTTGTCTATTTGAAAGTAGTTTTTCTTTAGACTTTGATAGTAAAGGCTTAGGGGTCTTCACTGATCTTTGAATCACTTTAAGTTGATCAGAAGTACTTAGAGAGAGGGCCATAAAAATTTACTTGGGGTCTACAACCATTAAAAGAGCACCATTTTCAAGTTGATCGTCTTTTCTAATTAAGAGCTTGCTAACTTTTCCATCTTCAGAAGCTTTGACTTGGTGTTCCATTTTCATGGCCTCTAAGATAACCAAGGTATCTCCTTTCTTAACTTTAGATCCAACTTTTACCTTGAGGTCAATTACCTTTCCTGGCATAGGAGCAATCAAGCCTCCTGTTTCTGATTCACTTCCTGGCAAGATAAATCTTGGTAGTATTTCTAACACAGCATCTCCCCAAGGCATATGCACAACAACGGTGTCATTGTTTTTGGTAACCTTCGAGAAGAAACGCTGTCCATCTATTTCAATATCTATTCCAGATTCTTTCCAGCTAAATATTTTTGCAATAGACCCTTCATTTAAATCGAATGATCCATCTCTCCTCAATTGATAAGTAATTGTTGTTTCTTCTTCTAGACACTTGAATGATAATTTCTGTCTTGGTAGTCTTGAGTTCCTCCATCCGGATGGAATTTGACTTAGCGTATTAGAATTATTTCTATTTAAGCCTTGAATCCAAAGGGCCGCCACTGAAGATGAAAGCTCTAAATTTTCTCCCTTGATAGGAATTGATCTTTGCGGATTAACCTTCTCAATAAAGTCAGATGTAGTAAGACCTTGATGAAATTCCTCTGATCTTAATGAAGAAACTAAAAAATCTCTATTAGTAATCACTCCACCTATATGAAGTGACTCTAGAGCTAGAGCAAGTTTATTAGCAGCATCTGTTCTTGTTTTGCCAGTGCTTATTACTTTTGCAATCATTGGGTCAAAGTCAGTTCCGATTACTGAACCTTGTTCTACTCCTGTGTCCCATCTTGCTTCAATACTTAAATCTGGCTGATAGGCTATTAATTGGCCTGTAGCAGGAAGAAAATTATTAGATGGATCTTCTGCATAAAGTCTTGCTTCAATTGAAGAACCCTCCCACTCAATATCATCTTGTTCATAGCCTAACTCTTCTCCTCGAGCTATTCTTAGTTGTTCATAAACTAAATCTTTTCCAGTTACGCCTTCTGTTACGGGATGCTCAACTTGGAGCCTGGTATTAACTTCTAAGAACCAAAATTCACCAGTTTTATCATCAACCAAGAATTCAACGGTACCTGCTGACTCATATTTAAGTTTCTTAGCCAGGTTAACAGCAGCTTCACCCATTACCTTTCTCATTTCAGAGTCAACTCTTGGCGAGGGTGATTCTTCAATTATTTTTTGGTGCCTTCTTTGTATAGAACATTCTCTTTCACCTAAATGAACAACATTGCCATGAGAGTCTCCTAGTATTTGAATTTCTATATGCCTCGAAGATCCTACGTAGCGCTCTATAAATACTCTGTCATCTCCAAACCCAGATAAAGCCTCTCTTTGAGCACTAAGAATTGACTCTTTTAAGTCTTTTTTAGTCTCTACAATTCTCATGCCTTTACCACCACCACCGGCCGCTGCTTTAATAAGAATAGGAAAGCCTATTGAGGATGCTTTTTTAGGATCTGTTGTCATAGGAAGAGTAGGGACTCCCGCTTTTTCTGCCAATACCTTGGCCTTCAGTTTATCCCCCATGGACGTGATAACTCGTGAATTTGGACCAACCCAAATTAAACCTTCCTTTAAGACGTCTCTAGAAAATTTAGCATTTTCAGATAAAAAACCATAGCCAGGATGGATGGCTTGAGCTCCGGTAGCTTTAGCTGCAGCAATAATCTCTTTAGAATTTAAATAAGAGTCTGAGAGTCTTACTGCTTCGTCTGCTTGTTTTACGAAGGGTGAATTAGAATCTGCATCCACGTAGACTGCTACACAACTTATACCCATATCATGGGCGCTTTTAATTATCCTGCAAGCAATCTCACCTCTATTGGCAATAAGTAATTTATGAAAAGTCATAGTCTGTATACTCCATATCCAGGTGCACCTTCAACGGCTTTTCCATTCACCACAGAAAGGCATAAACCAAGTACTGTTCTCGTGTCTCTTGGATCAATGATGCCGTCGTCACTAATTGCGCCCGTAGCTCTTAAGGCGAGTGATCCTTCTTCTTGCACTCGTTCAGCAAATGCAACCATCTGTGCATCTTCTTTTTCATCGAATTTTTCACCCGTTCTAGCTGCTCTAGCTCGTCTCACAATCGACATAACACCAGCAATTTGCTGAGGTCCCATTACAGCAATTTTTGCTGAAGGCCAGAGAAACGTAAATCGGTTATCAAAAGCTCTTCCAGACATCGCGTAAGTTCCAGCTCCATAAGAATTACCTAGAATAACCGTCAAGTGAGGAACGGTAGAATTAGAAACTGAATTTAAGAATTGAGCACCTTTTTTAATTTGACCATCACGTTCGTAATCTTTACCAACCACAAACCCAGTTATATTTTGTAAAAAGATAATCGGCACATCAATTTGATTACACAGTTGAACAAAATGAGCTCCTTTTGAGGCGGTGTCTGGAAAGATAGGCCCATTATTTCCTAATATTCCAACGGTATACCCGTGTATGGACGCAAAACCACAAACCATGGTTTGACCAAATAAAGGTTTAAATTCTTCAAATCTAGATCCGTCAACCACCCTGCTTATTACTTCCTTAACATCAAAAGGTCTTTTAAGGTCTGGGTCAACTAGACCAAGAAGATCTTCTATTTCATTTACAGGTTCATCAGATCTATGTGAGGGTCCAACACCTTCTTTTCTCCAATTTAAATGTGAAACAACTTCTCTGCCTATTCTTAGAGCATCCATTTCATCTTCGGCTAAATAGTCAGCTAATCCAGATTTTTCTGCATGCATCTGACCTCCACCAAGAGTTTCATCGTCGGATTCTTCTCCCGTCGCCATTTTTACAAGTGGCGGACCACCTAGAAAGACTTTGGACTGCTTCTTAATAAATATATTGTAGTCTGACATACCTGGTTGGTAAGCACCTCCAGCCGTAGAGGAACCAAAGACTAACGATATGGTCGGTATTCTTAATTTAGAAAGTTCAGTAACGTCGTAAAACGTTCTACCTGACTCTGCAAAATGTCCTGCACCAAGTATGGTGCCTCTAGTTTTACTTTTACCTTTTCCTCCGCCCATCCTGAGATCTCCACCAGCAGATTCAACAAATTGCACGTAAGGTATTTTATTAACTCTTGATATTTCCATGGCTCTAGTCCATTTTTTCCCAGAGTAGGCATGCATGGCACCCGCTAAAACTGTTGGATCATTGGCAAATATAACTACTTCTGTTCCTGCAACAATACCTATTCCCGCAACACAACCACCACCAACAGGATAATCAGATGCGTAGGCAGCTAAAGAACTAATTTCTAAGAAGGGCGTGTCAGGGTCAAGAAAATTGGCAATTCTTTCTCTGACTGGCATTTTGCCTCTGGCAGCAAGTCTTTCATGGTGATGCATACCGCCACCAAGTTCAACATAATCAAGAAGGTCTTCAATTCCATCTAATTTTTCTAACATAGCTGTTTTGTAGTTAGCAAATTCTTCAGATTTATTATCAATATCTGATTTTAAGGGAGAAGATAGTAGTGAGTTTTTCATGACTTGATTTATAATGGTTCTCTTAATAGTTATTTGAATACTAGTTAAATAATTAGTTGAATATCTTGTTTTCTTTTAACGGTAATATTTAAGCATTAATATTACCACTTTAGAAATTTTTGCATAGACCTAAACTTATACTTATTTAAATTTTGATTAAAGCTAATAGATTTCATATAGGAAGAGTCGTTGCTGAACTTCAGGAAGCTAAAGTTCTTGATGCCTTATGGGCCAAGGCTAAAGACCAGTCTCAAGGAATTGATAGTTTAGTTCTTGCTAAATATATTAAGTTGAGAGCAGAGTCGCTTGCAGAAGAAGATAGCTTAGCCTCAAGAAGGTCTTAGTTAGAAACTGCTTTGGGGTTATCTATAAAGAATTTAAGTACTTCTTCGCCCCAATGAAGCGAGTTATTCTCGCCGCACCCTAAGAAGCTTCCTGCTCCCGGAAAACAATGCCCAAGAAGGCTGCGAAATTCAGTAATCCAGTCGTAACTTATGAATTCTAACTTAGTGCCTTTTGAGTTAATAAACCTTATGCGTTTATGATTATCATCTTCAGAGATTATTTTTGCATTGCCTAATTGCCACTCACCCCCTACCTTCTTGATGGTATTTATAGCGCCGCTGAAATCTACCAGGCTATCTTTAGTTCCATGAGCATATAAAATATCTAATTCGTTTGGCCCAAAGCAATTGTCCGTTACTCTTATTTTATAGGGTCTTTTAGAGATAATTTCTCCAGCCCCGTATGCAATTGGAGCTACGGATCCAAATTTCTCCGAGTACTTACAAACAAACCTCCAAGTCATAGATCCCCCTTGAGAAAAGCCAGTGAAATGAATTCTTTGACTCATTACTTGGAAAACTGTTTCAACGCTATTGATTACGGCAAGTACTTTCTTGTCATCCTTGGGAGACCAAGATCTTCCCATGGTAGTTCTTTTAGCTTGTGGGTTTATAACAATATAGCCTTTTTCACCTGCTAGTTTTGAAAGTCCTGTATAACGATCTTGCATTTTGGCATCCATATTCCATCCATGGACATCAACAATTAAACCGCATGATTTAATTAAGCATACTTCTGGCACATGCAATCTAAAACTCAGCCCCTCGCAATAAAGAGTCGACCTCCCAGATTTCGGGTCTTTTACACAATAGTCCTTAGTTACTTTACCAATGGGCAAGGAGGCTGCCAAAGGAACTTCAATTTTTTTTTGAAAACCTTCATATTTATTATCTGATGCAGAGATATTTAAAAAGCTAGAGGCTACAATAGAAATTATAAAAAAAAGGTGAAGAAGCTTCATATTTAGCTTCTACATTACCTATTTTTGATTTATGTTTCATCAAGTAATTAAGTATTTATTAAGATTTGGATCAATTGCATAGTTATCCAAACCAATACATAATTGGAACAAGAAAAATTGGAGAGTTCTGATGGTTGGTACGGACAATAAGTATGATGCAGTAATTGTTGGAGCAGGCTTTTCTGGGTTATATATGCTTCACAAACTAAGAAAAGCTGGATTCTCAGCAATTGTTTTAGAGAAAGCTGATCAAGTAGGTGGAACCTGGCACTGGAACAGATACCCTGGAGCTAGGTGTGATATACCTTCTTTGCAATACTCGTATCAATTTGACGAAGATTTACAACAAGATTGGAGTTGGGGAGAAAAATATTCTGCTCAACCTGAGATACTGGATTACCTTAATCACGTAGCTGATAGGTTTGATCTGAGAAAAGATATAATTTTCAACACCGAAGTGTTTTCATGTGATTTTAATGAACGCACCTTAGTTTGGACAACTGAAACAAGCACTGATACATATAAATCTAAGTTCTGTATTATGGCGACTGGATGCTTATCAGTACCTAATAAACCTAACTTACCCGGACTAGAAGATTTTGAAGGAGAACTTTTACATACAGGCAGCTGGCCTGTTGAGCCCGTAGATTTTACTAATAAGAAGGTTGCAATTATTGGTACGGGGTCATCTTCTATTCAATCCATTCCTGTAATAGCACAAGAGGCTAAAGAGCTTTATGTTTTTCAAAGGACAGCAAATTATTCAATACCTTCAAATAATGGACCGATGGATCAAGAGGAAGAAAAGTTAGTTAAATCTAGGTACCAAGAATTTAGAGAAGAGAATTACCTAAATGGATTTGGAATTGCAGGACTAGAAGAAGAAGCACTAGCTGTGGAAGCAACTGAGGATGAAAGAAGAATCAAATTTGAAGATAGATGGAAAAAAGAAGGGCTTGGTTTCTTAGGAGCCTACAGCGATTTAATGTTTGACCAAGATGCAAACAAGTTAGCTGCTAACTTTGTGAGACAAAAGATTATGCAACTTGTTGACGATCAAGAAACTGCTAAGCTTCTTTCCCCTGAACATTGTATTGGTGGTAAAAGACTATGTGTTGATACTGGTTATTTCGAAACTTTTAATCTACCAAACGTTCACTTAATTAATTTAAATAAAGATCCTATTAAAGGAATCCAGTCATCATCAATTGGCAATGAAACTGATACCTATGAGATAGATACTTTAATTTTAGCAACAGGTTTCGATGCAATAACTGGTGCGATTACATGTATAGATGTAAAAGGTAGGAATGGAATATCTTTGAAAGATCAATGGAGGTCAGGAGCAAAATCTTATCTTGGTCTTGGTATTTCAAATTTTCCGAATCTGTTCACAGTTACTGGGCCAGGCAGTCCCTCGGTTCTGTCCAATATGGTTCCTTCTATAGAACAGCATGTGAATTGGATCACTGATTGTATGGTCTGGATGGCAGAAAATAAAAAATCTGTTATTGAATCCACACATTCTGCGGAAGAAGAGTGGATGAGTCAGGTTAATGAAATAGCAGATCTTACTGTTTATAAGCAAGTGGAGTCTTGGTACAACGGTTCAAATATAAAAGAAAAATCTAAAGATTTTTTGCCTTACATAGGTGTTCCAACTTATACGGAACAGATAACTGAAGTGGCTA
>Ga0105349_10000437_pt1 | contig 16214 bp, 14 predicted proteins | sample EN1Hudseemescosm_FD_83661 | JGI IMG/M metagenome (GOLD analysis project Ga0105349, IMG submission 83661) | Methane-oxidizing microbial communities from mesocosms in the Hudson Canyon - EN1B Hudson Canyon | ecosystem: Environmental > Aquatic > Marine > Cold seeps | place: Hudson Canyon...
TCCTTAAAAGTTTGTACACTCTATTCACGCCTATACCTATTTGTATTTTTTTTTCTTTATTTCTGGTAGGTTACTTAAATAAAAATTATATATTTCTCTCTATGAATAAAAATAATATTAAAGCTTTTTCTATTTCCCTAATGGTTATATTTTCAGGCTGTGCAACTACAGGAGATGGATTACCTAGCACTAGAGTTATTACTGATACTCAAGCTGTTGATATGGCTCAATATAATAAAGATATGTATGAATGTAGACAGTACGCTGCTCAAATAAATGTTGGAGCTGATGCTTTAGGAGGCTTGATAGCTGGGGCACTAATTGGGGCAGCAATTGGGGCTGCTATAGGTAACAGTGACACTGCTGAAAGAGGAGCTGGCATAGGGGCCATTGATGGCGCTACGGAAGGTGCCTCTGGAGCTCTTAGTGAACAAGACAAGGTTATCAAAAATTGTCTCTTGGGAAGAGGCTATAAAGTTCTAAATTAAAAGCTTCTATAAACTTCTTCAAGGTAACTTTATACTCTTCTGCTTTGCCAACTGAGCTAAGGAGACTAAATTAATTCTCTAAACATCATCTATTTAGAAGCCAGAAGGCTTCATTTTATAGAAGTTAGTTTTACTTTCAAAAAGATGCGCTATTTTTAGAAGTTCTAAGTCACCCCGAGGCTTACCTACCAGCTGAACCCCCACAGGAAGTCCTTCTTTGGTGAATCCACCAGGAACGGAGATAGCTGGCAAGCCAGTGACCGTGATCATACAACAAACTGCCATCCAATCTATATAAGTGTCTAATTTAGTACCTTCAATTTCTTCTACCCACTCTTCAGAAAGATCAAAGGGAGGGACTTGAGCAGAAGGTAATAATAAAACATCGTATTCTTCAAAAAAGCTGGCCATTTTCGCATAGATATTGGTGCGAATCATTTCAGCTTTTATCATCTCATCAATCGATAAAGATTGGCCTTTCTCAATATTCCAAATGACTGTTTCTTTAGCGTATAGACGCCAGTTATCTACACTTTGATCTAACATTTTTCCCAAACCTCTCAAGCCAACCGCTCGCTGGATTTGAAAGGCCTCCATGGCACCTTCTAAAGGAGGATCGGCGTAAGTTATTTCAGCACCTAGGTTCTTAAAGGTATCTCCCGCTGAATGAATAATATCTACAACTTGTCTATCAATGGGCAACTCTCCTAGGCAAGGACTTATTGCAACCTTCAGTGGATTATTTTTATTTATTTTATACGGGGTAAGCGCTTCTAAGAAATCTTCATCAGAATCAGATAAATTTAAAGGATCATAAATATCAGAACCAGACATGACCGACATAAGCAGCGCAGTATCTTGAACAGTTTTAGCCATAGGTCCGGTGGTCACAAGCCTTCCGTACCAAGCGGCTCCTAAATTCTTCTGTGTCCTTCCGATGGAAGGTCGAAAGCCAACAACATTACAAAAACTTGCCGGGTTACGAAGAGAACCTCCCATGTCGCTTCCATCTGCAAGAGGTAACATATCAGTGGCTAATGCTGCTGCAGCACCTCCGCTGCTTCCCCCTGCGGTCTTACTTAAGTCATAAGGATTGTGCGTAGCTCCAAACACAGAGTTGAAAGTATTAGAACCCAAACCAAATTCTGGCATATTCGTGTGCCCTATAAATATCACTCCTGCTTTACGCATTCTCTCAGCAAGAGGACTATCTTGAGTCTCAATTCTTTCTGCAAAAGGACGAAATCCTACAGTGGTGGGGAAGCCTTTTACAGCTACAGAATCTTTCATTGCCATGGGGAGGCCATGCAAAGGTCCTCGCTCGGTTATTGGAATCTTATCAGCCTGTCGAGCTAAATCTAATGCTTCTTTTTGAGGCAAAAGATTTACTATTGCATTAACTTCTGGATTGATAAAATTAATTCGATCATAAACATTCTGCATCAGCTCTTCAGCAGAAACATTTCCAGTCTGTAGTTCCCTGCAAACTGTTATTGCATCTTTCCAAATTGGATTAGGGAGAATTGATTTTTGAGGCATGCTTAATATTGAAATAGTGATTAGAAGAAGGGAGTTAAATCTTCTAGATTAATACCATCCTTCACTTTCACTTTGTCTAAATCTATCTATTTTCTATGATAACATCATTGGATAATGATTCTAGATTACGGACCGGATCCCACAGCAGATACCGAACAAGCAAAGAAAGATTTAAGTAAATTTGGGTTTTGTTTTTTACAAGAAGCTATAACTGGTGACTTCTTCAAGCTCTCAAAGACCAGGCTCCTTGAGCAAGCTGCTGCAGAAGAAGAAATGGGTTTATCTTTCAGAGACGGAGGTCCTGACCAAGAAATAAAAATGAAAGACGATAGGATAGATCAATCTTCGTTCAGTAAAAAAAATGGGGGCATTAATCAAAGGCTATGGATGTTAGCTAACAAAGGGCAATGTTTTAGAGATATGATTGTTCATCCTTTAGTGGATGAATTAGTTGGTCATATTCTTGGGCAAGAATTTATTCTTTCCACTCATTCAGCTAATATTGCTAAACCTGGAGGCGTCAGAATGGGACTTCATACTGACCAGTGGTGGATGCCTCAACCCGTTAAACCTAATGAAGATTATCTTCGACCTTCAGAAATTAAGAGGTCTGCCGTTTCCTCCTTTATTGAACCAGATCAATCTCTTGGAATTTCTCCTCCTGTTGTGGCAAATTGCATGTGGATGCTATCTAACTTTTCTAAAAGCAATGGAGCTACTGAGGTAGTAGCAGGTTCTCATCTATCTGGCGCTCATCCCAATCAACAAGATCAAAGCATGTACCCTATCTTAAATGCAGAAGCTAAAGCAGGCACTTTAATGGTATTTGATGGAAGACTTTGGCATGGCACGGGAGCCAATACTGGTGACTCTGATAGGTTGGGAGTTTTAACTACTTTTTGTTCACCTCAATTTCGTCAACAAGAGAATCAAACATTAGGTTTAGATAGAGACTTATGGGAGTCTTGTTCGGAAAAACTTAAATCCAGGCTAGGATTTAAAGTTTGGAATGCTTATGGAAGAATAGAAAGCTCAATGGACCATATAATTGACATAGAGCCTAATCGTATAAAAGAACTAAAACCAAAAAAAAGTTCTAATAAAAAGTAGTGATAATAATAAAAGGAATAACTCCACTTGTATTTGCATTCCTTCTAATAACTTCCAGCCAATTATCAGCAAAAGGTTATTATTTATACGTTAAGCCCTGTATTGATTGTGGCTGGTTTCAATATCTTCAGCCCTTTAGATTAAGAGAACAATGTGAAACAGCAAGAAGTGGGATTTTCGTAAGAGGTATGACTAAATGCTTAAAAGAAGAAGACTGAAGCTTTATTCTTCTTCAAAAATATATTTACTGAAAAAAGACCAAACCTCTTTACTAGTTTCAATATCGTTATTGCCTGTCATTTGATAATTTAAATAGTACCAAATAAGAGGATTCTTCCACCAACTTGCTTCTATTTTCCACCCCGGCCATGTATGAGTCCCACCTTCAACTCTATAAAACCAGACTTCATTAACATTGCCTGCTGAAAAATAACGTTCAAAAGTAATAACACTTCCATCTTCCTTATCTTTATCGGGTAACTGGACTGAATCTAGGCCAGTTAATTTATGTTGTTTTACCCAAAAAGAAATAGTAGAAGGCAGGTCATAATATGGACCCCACCCTCCTTCGTCTTCCATATCACCTTCAAAAAATGACACTTGATCTTTTGTACCGTGTATCTCAAAAATTGGAATAAGCCTTTGTGGGTTGCAGGACTCAAGGGTCTCTTTCATCATCACTCCTGCAACCGGAGCTACAGCTCTGAACAAATCTGAAGAAGTACAAGCTAAAAGATAACTCATATCTCCTCCGTTTGACATGCCGGTAGCAAAAGTTTTGTCTGTGCTTGTCTGATAAGTAGTTTGAAGATGTTTTACAAGCGAGCGAATATAAGCAACGTCGTCAACTGTGGAGTTTTGATTAAAAGAATAGCCTACATTAAAAAAAGTATTTTCACGTAAATCTACTGTCCCCTGGGGATAGACAACCACAAAACCATTCTCATTTGCTAAATCATTCATTTTTGAGTAGTCCATAATGCCTTTGGCTGTACCGGTATATCCGTGAATAACGACTACTAAAGGTGCGTTTACTTTTAAACCTTCAGGTACGTGTAAAAAATAAGTACGCTCTAATTCTTGATGTATTAGTTTCTTTTCACCTGTAAAAGGCTGAAAATCTGATTCACCGTAAAGACTGTTTTGAAAAATAATAAATAAGAAAGCTAGAGAAAATACAATTCTTTTATTCATGGTTTTTTTAAATTATCACGTAAAAGTTTAGATGCATAAGCTTACTTTATACAATTCTAAATTTTCTGATACTCTTACACACATGACTCAATGGACTAAAAATAAAGCCAATTCGTGGTATGAAAACCAACCTTGGCTAGTAGGGTGTAATTTCTTACCTAGCTCAGCAATTAATCAACTAGAGATGTTTCAAGATGAAACTTTCGATATTGAATTATTGAATAAAGAAATAGGATGGGCAAAAGACCTTGGCTTCAATAGCCTAAGAGTCTATTTACACGATTTATTGTGGGATGAACCAAATAACCTTTTTAGTAAATTAGATATCTTTTTAGATATTTGTACTCTCCACTCAATCAGACCTATTTTAGTTTTGTTTGATGATTGCCACAGGCCCTATCCAAAAAAAGGGCCACAACCATTACCGGTTACAGGAGTACATAACTCTGGCTGGAAACAAAGCCCAGGGATGGAACTGGTTCATGCAATTTATGATGGAACTATCTCAAAAGAAGAACTCTCAAGGTTAGAAGGTTTTGTTAAAGGCGTACTAGAAAAATATAAAGCAGATGAACGGATCTTAATGTGGGATTTGTATAACGAACCTGGCCAGTTTGGAGTTGGAGAAAAATCTTTAACACTCCTAAAATTAACCTGGGAATGGGCTCGCTCGATAAGACCATTACAGCCACTCACATCTTGCATGGATGGATCTGTCGGAGAAGAGATTATTAAACTTAATGCTGAGAATTCAGATGTTATAACTTTTCATACTTATGAATCCCATAAGCTAGAAGAAACTATTATCAAACTTAAAAAGATAGAAAGGCCCGTCATATGCACTGAGTACATGGCAAGAGAATTTGGCACTACTTTCCAGTTCAGTATGCCAATTTTTAGAAATAAAAATGTTGGTTGTTATAACTGGGGCTTGGTTGCTGGCAAGAGCCAAACACATTTTGGATGGACTACTATACTGGATCTCCATAAGAAAAAAGAGAATGGAGAGTTTCTTAAAGAAGGAGATGATATTCCTGAACCAGAAGTCTGGTTCCACGATATTCTTAGAGTAAACGGATCTCCTTACGACAAAAAAGAAATAGCCTTTATAAAAAAAATAACAGCTTCTAAAAAACTGCTATAGGGTTTAAAGGACTTCCTGTAGCACCTTTAACTCTCATAGGAGCTGCTACAAAAAGAAAAGTATTTCTTTTTTCCTTATTGGCAACTCGTGCTAATTCCTCTAAATCTAAATTATCAAAAATTGGCATGCCTAAACCAACCAAAACTAATTCATGAAGTGGGTTAAGCCTTCCTGCTACACCTGAAGGCATAACGTCTGACACCCCATCACATCCTATTGCGGCTACGTCTCTTTCTTTCAGCCAAGTTGCAACTGAAGCATGCATACCTGCAGCTTCTTCAATAAAATTCCATAAACCATCCATTTCAACCTGTTTCCAACGTCCTGTCCTAATAAGTATTACATCTCCTGAAGAAATCTTTACCCTTGAAGATTTCTCCCAAGCTTCTAAATCTTCTATCGTTATAGCTTGACCTGGTTTGATGTAATCTTTGCCCAAAAATTTAGGAAAGTCTATCAAAACTCCTCTAGTAAAAATCCCCTCTTTACCAATATTTTCAATTCCTAAATTACTGAAACCATTAGGAACATTAGGGTCAAAAGGGAAATCGTTATACATTTTTCCTTTTACAGCAAAGTGATTAATTCCGTCCAAATGAGAATGCCCAAATCCATGGTAATCTATTTTAAATACATCGCCGGCTGCTTGGGTTGCTCCCATTTCCATTCCTTCAAAAGCTTCTTCACCTCCAAAAACAAAAACTTCGTGTTCAAATGGTTTTTGATTAACCATATCTTGGATTTTATTGAGTTCTAACTCTAAAGAAACGGATATTCCCTTCTTCACAAGTCTAGAAGCTTTTACTCTTTTTCTGGGTGTAATTGTGTTAAGTGTACCCAGTTGGTCTTCGGCTCCCCATCTACCCCAATTAGATATATTTTTAAGCAACTTATTAAACTCTTCATCGTCCATAGGTGCTGGATCTCCAACGGCATTAATGCTTAAGGAAAATACAGACACTAGTATTATTAAAATTAAATTTCTCATAGGCTCCTCTTCTTAAAATTTAAAACAGAACTATTTATATCATCTTAAGAGATGAAGATCACAGTTTATAAATTTTAAATTTAAATAACTTTGTAGGTTGGGCTATAGTATTAATATATTAAATTGTAAGTTTAATGAAAAAAATTAAAGAGTTTACAAAGGACTATATAGATCAAAACTCGAGTCATGAGAATCGTCTGTTTTATGATTTCTTACATTCTAAGGAGCCCTATCAGTCTATCTTTAAGAATAATCCTTGGATGCTACCACCAGATACAAAAAAGCCCTTGGAATGGGGAGATCATTATTGGGACACTACAGTTGCCAGAAAACACCAATATTGGAAAGATTTTGATCTACCAAAACCTACTAAAGATATAAGTCAAATAAGAGAAGACTTCTTGGAGTGGGGGTTTGCATTAATAGAAGATGCGATGTCAGAAGAACAAACAAATAGATTCTTAAAACGTTTACTAGAGCAAGCTGAAGGAGAGAAGCTAGCCAAGGTTGAAAATATTACTCCCTCTGGTCAATACGTTAATACCTTAATTAATAAAGGCGAAGTATTTGCTTTGTGTATCGAACAAAGTCCTGAGGCTGTACAAGCTGGTGCTTTAATTGAACAACTCCTAAATGAATCTCTTGGAAAGGGCTGGATTTGTCATAGCTTTCTAGCAAATGGTTCTGATCCCGGAGGCTACCCTCAGGGATTACATATGGACCAAGGACCACTATCGCCATGGATAACAAAAGAAGCTCCGGCTCTTGTGAACACTATGTATATCCCACAAGATATAAATGAAGAAAATGGCGGTACTTTGGTTATACCAGGTAGCCATAAAATAATGATAGAAGCCGGTAGTGATGGTCAGATCGGGAAACTACCACCGGCTATTAATTTAGAAGCTAAAGCTGGAACCATTATGTTATTCGATGGAAGGCTATTACATGGGACTGGAGTGAATAAATCAGATAAACCTAGATTTGTTGCAACTATGAGTAACGTTAAGTCTTGGATGAGAACTCAAGAAAACTGGGTACTTTCAGTAGCTCCTGAAATACTTAAAAATGCTTCTCCAAAATTACTTCATAGAATTGGCCTGCAAGCTTTGACTTACGGAAGTACTATCGAAGGATTTGGACTAGGAGCTAGCGGTAAAATTGGAGATAAGTGGGGGGCAATCCAACAATTTAGGATTGCTTATGACGAGGGAAACTACCGGAGAGTTAGAGAGCTTTCAGCTGCATCAACTAAAGAAGAACTTTCTGAAAATTACACTGTAAAAAGGGCTTGGAAAAATACTAAAAAGTAAAATTAATCCAGTAATCACCAAGGAATCTCTTTCCCTTCCCAATCTAAAAATAATTCTCTACTTGCACCCTAAACAAGAACTACATATTGATCTTTAAAATTATTTGAAGTCATGGTTTCTATGTAGACATTACCGCCCATAAAGAAACAGGAATTACGGTAAACCAAATGCCTAAAGCAAGGAGAAGTGGCTTAATTGTTATGTTCTTCAAAGAATCTTTATCAATTTGTGTTCCTATGCAGAATAAACCTGCCAAAAGAAATGTCTTATTAATCATTCTTAAAAAATACAAAACATCTTCAGAAGGATTCAGCGTTGTATTTAAAACTACAGCAAGAACAAAGAAAATTATGAACACAGGGAAGACTGATCCTTGGTTTTCTGACTTGAAATACAAAGCCGAGAAAAAAACCAGAGGCACTATCCACAATGTTCTTGCTAACTTTAATGTAGTTGCTACCTCCACTGCATCAAATCCAACTACAGAGGCTGCTCCAATGACCGACGCTGTATCATGAATTGCAAGTGCAGCCCAAATACCGAACTGTTCTTGGTTTAAATTAAACCAATCTCCTATTAAAGGGAAAGCTATAACGGCAATAGCATTGAGCAAGAAAACTATACTTAGCGTTGTAGTTAAATCTTCTGGCTTAGCTTTGATTGAAGGTGCTACTGCTGCCATAGCAGTCCCTCCGCATATAGCGGTTCCTGAAGCAAGTAAATAGGCTTGTTTCTTTTCAACGCCTAATAATTTTCCTAAAAAGATAACAGCCAAAAAAGTGGTGACGACAAACAAAGAGATCCAAGGCAGATATGTGCTGTTTAGCTCAACGACAGTAGGTAGACTAATGCTTCCACCTAAAAAAACTATTCCTGTCTGGAGAAGTTTAGAACCTATTTTCTTTGTAAAAAAATTAGATGGAAAATTAGGAACATAAGTTAAAGAAATTCCCAGCAATAATGCAATAGCAGCATGTCCGCTCAACAAGGCGATGATTAATAGAATAGCTGCGAATATATAAAACATTAAGAATCTGGTGGGCCCGGAAGGACTCGAACCTTCGACCAATGGATTATGAGTCCACTGCTCTAACCAACTGAGCTACAGGCCCTAAAGTGTTTAATTAAACAATGACTGAGTTCTTCAAGCAATAACTTATTCGTCCAAAAACCCTTTAAGGTGAGAAGAGCGAGTTGGGTGCCTTAACTTTCTCAAAGCTTTTGCTTCTATTTGTCTAATTCTTTCTCTGGTAACATCGAACTGTTTCCCCACTTCTTCAAGGGTATGGTCTGTGTTCATGCCTATGCCAAATCTCATCCTTAGAACTTTTGCTTCTCTGGCTGTCAGACTGCCAAGAATGTCATCAGTTGCCTCAGTCAGATTGTCATTAGTAGCTGTTTCATCTGGAGAACTTATATTAGTATCTTCTATGAAATCTCCTAATGTGGTGTCCTCTTCATCCCCTATGGGGGTCTCCGTTGAGATCGGTTCTTTAGCTATTTTCAAAACACGTCTTACTTTATCTTCAGGTAATTCCATTCTTATGCCCAGTTCTTCTGGGGTTGGTTCTCTACCCATTTCTTGAATCATTTGTCTTGAAACCCTATTCAATTTATTGATGGTTTCTATCATATGAACAGGTATACGAATGGTTCTAGCTTGATCAGCAATAGACCTAGTGATAGCTTGTCTTATCCACCAGGTAGCGTAAGTCGAAAACTTATAACCCCTTCTATATTCAAATTTATCAACGGCTTTCATTAAACCGATATTGCCTTCTTGAATCAGATCCAAGAAATGCAAACCTCTATTGGTATATTTCTTAGCAATTGATATTACCAATCTCAAATTTGCTTCTACCATGTCTTTCTTTGCTCTTCTAATTTTAGCTTCGCCGATAGACATTTTCCTATTTATATCTTTGATCTCAGCAACATCAAGTTCCACTATTCTTTCAAGCTTTGCTAGCTTATTTTGTAGTCGAACTATTTCCTGTAAATTCTCTTTAGTTTGGGCTGCCCATGGTTTTCTTGACCTAGCAATACTTTCTGCCCATGAACTATCAGATTCATTACCTGAAAAGCTTTTAATAAATTCTTTACGAGGCATTTTTCCTCTTTTCACTAAAATAGTAAAAATGAACTTCTCACACTCTCTAATTATTTCTAAAGAGTCTCTTGCGGGATTAGCAATAATTTCAAATTGAGTAGGCGATAATTTTAAGAACTTAAAAATTTCTCCCAATTTTCCCTGTTCAACAATAGCATTTTTAGATCTTCTTGATTTATCACAAGCTTTCTCAGTTTTATTAAATTGTCTCTTAAGTGCACTAAATCTTTTTTTAACTTCGACAGGGTCTGGGCCAGTCTGCTCCTCTTCATCAGATTCTTCTTTCTCTTTTTTCTGCGCCATCGCGGGAGGTGGTATCCCTTCTTCAATATCCATAAACCCAACCATCACTTCGGATAATCTTTTTTCTTCAGCAACCACTAATTGATAGTCATCTAATATACGATCTACGATACCTGGATAAAAACAGCATGCAGACAATAATTCTCTAGCACCCTCTTCAATTCTTTTTGCAATCGCAATTTCACCTTCACGGGTCAGGAGGTCTACTGTGCCCATTTCTCTCATATAAAGGCGCACCGGATCTGTTGTTCTTCCTACCTCAGACTCAACAGTCGTTAACGTTGTTCTGGTGTCAGCAATTGTCTCTGGAGCAGCATCAGAGTTATCTTCACCTGCACCAGCAGTTGACTCTATTACTTCAATTCCAATATCCATTAACATCTGAATAGTCTCTTCAACCTGATCAGGATCAGAGATATCCTCAGGGAGCATTGCGTTAATGTCTTGGTAGGTTAAAAAGCCTTGATCTTTTCCCTTATCAAGAAGCTCAGTAAGGCCTGATGTCTCTAGGTCTTCTTCACTTATAGATTTTTCTTCCGTTTCTGAAGAAGCCTCTATTACTTTTTCTTCTTTAACTATTTTTTTAGATTTTTTTGCCATATCAATTTCAAAAGGTCGGGCATTATATTAGTTTTTAGACCTAAGCGCTCTATATTATGAATAATAATTAAGAAGTTATATGTTTCTATTTGCTTTACTAAGATTTCTTAATAAAAGTATATCTTCTTCTTTTAAGCTTTCTAAGCTTGATAAAAGGTGTTGTTGTAGCTCAAAAGTTTCATCTTCACTTAATTTCCCTAATGATAAGACTGATTTTAAATCATTTATTCTAGCTTTAGAATTTGATTTCCTTAAAAGGTCTAAACAATCACAAAAATAAGGCAGAGCATTCTTTTCTTCTAATGTTGGAGTGGTTGCCAATAAAGTGCCTATAAATGAAGATGAATCTGATCTTAGTGAGCTTAAGAGATCAGTAATTGTACTGTTCGGATTTGCGGAAAAAAATTCAGCTACTTCAATTAGTAAGTTTGTTTCTGGCTGGTCTAACTCTCTCAACCAAGTCATGTCCTCAAGTTCACTAATAAGATTAGGATAGAATATCAATGCCGAAAGAGCTTTTGAACCAAGGCCTGACTGTTCAAATACCCTTTCCTGTTGTTCGTTATTAATATCTTCAGAAGATAGTGCAGACCTCCTTTTTTGATATGTCTTTGTGACATTATGAGTTTGTATGTCCTCTTTCTGTAAACCCGTTACCTTCGAGACTTCTTCTTCTAATAGCTTTTTAATAGAACTTTCTGGCATAGACATCAAAAGTTGCATGGCCCTAGAAGCCAATGAAGCTTTCTTTTCTAAAGAAGTCACTCCTACAGCCTCTGCTAAACGCTGAATGAAATATTGTGACAATAACAAAGAATCCTTTGATCTATTTCTGAAAACTTCTTTAGACTCTTTCTCAAGCAAGCTAGCCGGATCTTCACCTTCTGGTAAAAATAAAAAACGGATCTCCGTTCCATCTCCTACCACTGGCAAAACATTTTTTAGAGCGCCCCAAGCCGCGCCTCTTCCAGCATCATCTCCATCAAAACAAAAAGTAATCTCATTAACCAGTTGAAGTAATTTTTGAACATGGAATCTATTGGTGGCAATACCTAGAGTAGCAACTGCATTATTTATATTATTTTCTGACATGGCCACAGCGTCCATATATCCTTCTACAACATAGATATCTTTAAGATCTCTTCGATTTTCTAACGACTCGTAGAGTCCGTATAATTCTTTTCCTTTTTGAAATACTGGCGTATCGCCCGTGTTTAAATATTTTGGTTGGTCATCAGGATTCATTACGCGACCTCCAAAGCCAACCACCCTTCCTTTGCGATCTCTAATTGGAAAAATAAGTCTATCTCTAAACACATCGTAAAGACCTCCATCCTTATTCTTCTTAACCAGACCAGCTTTAATTAAAACTACTTCATCAAAGTTTTGTTTTTTAAGCTCGTCACTTAATGCATTCCAAGAATTTGGGGCATAGCCAATTGCGTATTTTCTGCAGGTTGCACCAGAGATCTTACGATCCTCTTTTAAATAATCTCTAACGTGCTGAGCGCCATTTTCGTTTGCTAGCACTGATTCATAAAAAGACGCAGAAGCTTCTAGAGCCTTAAAAATGGGTTCTCTTTCATCTTTATGATTTCTTACATTCTCATAAGGAACTTCTAAACCAGCTTTTGAGGCAAGCGCTTCTACTGACTCAACAAAATTAAACCCTTGGTGTGCCTGAAGGAAGCTAATCACATTACCAGTCGCACGACATTTAAAACAATAATAGAATTGCTTCTGTTCGCTAACGCTAAAAGAAGGATTATTGCCATCATCACAAAAAGGGCAAATACCCCAATGATCTTTTCCTTTTTTCTTTAAAGGTAAATAGCTGTCTATAAGAGAAACTATCTCACTTACATCAACAATTTCTCTAACGAAATCAGGAGGTATTGATCCTGACACTAGCTTGCCCTTCTAAACCAATCTTCAAGAATAATTTGTGCAGATAAACTGTGTTTGTCTGCAGAGGATTCCTTAAATTCAGTTCCCTTCGTTTTTAATCTATCCTTAGCCTCTCTTGTTGATAATCTTTCATCCATCAATTCAAATGGTACGTTATATCTCGAACTTATTTTAGAAGCAAAATTATCACTTTTTGTCTTTATCTTACTAATAGAACCATCCATGTTTAGGGGATCACCAACTACAAAAAGATGAGGTTTCCAATCTTCAACAATTGTATCCAGTTCTAGCCACCTGGGTTTACCGTCATCGGCCTTTATAGAATAGAAAGTATGAGCAGTTCTGGTAACTTCCTGGCCAATAGCTAGTCCTATATTTCGTAAACCAAAATCAAAAGCCATAACAACTCTGGGAGAATTCTTCATTCTTCATCCACTATATTTTCAACATAATCCATTAATTTTTTTGACACTTCGATATCGCATAAATTCTTGTATTCTTTAAAGCAAGTTGGGCTGGTAACATTAATTTCGGTCAAATAATCACCTATAACGTCAAGACCAACTAAAACCAGACCCAACTCTTTTAATTTTGGTCCAACTTGAGAACATATCCATAAGTCTTGATCTGTTAAAGATTTTGCAATTGCAGTAGCTCCGGCAGCTAAATTTCCTCTGAGTTCACCTTCTGCAGGAACTCTAGCAATAGCAGCTCCCATTGGCTTTCCATTAATCATTAATATTCTTTTATCTCCTTCTTCGATCTCAGGTATATATCTCTGAATCATAACTTTACTCTTATAGAAAGAGGTTATTGTTTCTAATACCACTGCAATATTAGGATCACCTTCTCTTAACCTAAAAATAGAAGACCCACCCATACCGTCTAGTGGTTTAATAACAGTATCCTTATGCGTTCGAACGAAATCTCTTAATAAGGCTTGATCACTAGCAACTAAGAATGGAGTGCAGCATTCAGGAAATTCAGTGGCGAAAACTTTCTCATTACAATCCCTCAAACTTCTAGGTCTATTTATTACATTCACACCTTCTTTCTCTGCGGATTCAAGAACATAGGTGTTATAAATGTAATCAGAGTCAAAAGGAGGATCTTGCCTCATCATAATGACATCCAGATCAGAAAGTTTATTGGCTGATAAATCATCAAGCTCAAACCATTTATCAGCATTATCAAATACTTCAATTTCATGCATCAAAGCATGAGCTCCTTGTTCATTTATATACAACGATGTAGGTTCGATATACGACAGTTTATGTCCTCTATTCTGAGCCTCAATCATAATATCTAAAGAGCTATCTTTTTTAATATTAATAGATCCAATTGGATCCATAACTACACCTAATTTCATTTTTTAATTTCTAGTCTATAAATCATTGTAAGTCTTTTTAGAATTCCCCAGCTAGTGTTCTTATTATACTAAGAGCTGAAATAACTGCCGTTTCTGCTCTTAATATTCTGCTACCCATTGAGACTGGAATATAATCTTGTTCAACGAGACTTTCAATTTCTCTAGATGAAAAATCACCTTCAGGACCAACTACCAAAGCAACTGAATTTCTATAATTTATATCAGATATTTTCATTTCAGAACCGGGGTATAAAACAATTTTACTTTCCGACTGTACTGAACATGACCAATCATCCAAAGAAACGGGGTTCTTGATTTCAGGGAGCCAATTTTGGCCGCATTGCTCACAAGCACCTTGAGCTATCACTTGCCATTTTTGTACTTTCTTATGATAAGACTCTTTATTAATCTTAGTAATGGACCTCTCTGTTATTAAAGGTGAAATAGAACGCACCCCTAGCTCTGTAGCCTTTTGAATAGATAAATTAAATGGATCTGGTTTAATTAAAGCCTGTCCTAGATAGATCATTATTCCTTCTCTTGGAATAAAAGATTTTTTACCTGTTACAACAATAGTTACCTTGGAAGACTTTATAGAAAGTATTTTCGTTAGACATGAAGAGCCTCTTCCATCAAAAATCTCTATCTCATCACCCTCTTTCTTTCTTAAAACTTTTACTAAATGATGGGCAGAGCTAGCATCTAAAACTAGAACATCATCTGGGCTATAATCTTCATCAAGATAGTTTCGTGTCGTGTTCATAAAAGTAATAAGTTTGAGGAACATATCTTACAACAAGAATCTTAATAGGAGATTATGATGACGAAAAATGATGAAATAAATATTTATTTAGTGCGCCATGGGCAAGCAGGGAAATCATGGGATGAAGATCCAGACCCAGGATTAAGTGATAAAGGCAAAGAACAGTCAAAAAAACTTGTAGCAGAACTAGATGATGATTTTATGCGTTTAAATTTTAAAGCTATATCCAGTCCGCTTGCGAGGGCACAAGAAACAGCAATACCCCTTCAAGAAAAGTACGGCTTCAATATTGATATCAATAAAACTTTTGCAGAAATACCATCACCGGGCATAGAACTCTCACAAAGAAGCGCCTGGTTGAAAGAAATATTTAAAGTAAAAGTTGATGCACTTGAAGATCCACAACAAGAATGGAGGAGTGTTATTATTCAATCAATTCAAGACATAGAAGAAGATACTATTATTTTTTCACACTTCATGGTTATCAACTGTGTCGTAGGCTGGATAAATAATTTTGATAATTTAGTTGGGTTTTATCCTGATAATTGCTCAGTTACTAAAATTCTTAACAAGAAAAGTAGATTAGAATTAATGCAAGTAGGAAACGAATTATCAACTGTTATTCAATAGAATAAAAAATAAATAGCTTATTAGCAGGAATTATCTTGAAAGAATTCTTAGGATAAGTATTATTCACAACTCAAAACAAATTTTAATCTGACAAAAAAATTAAACGCATGGCAAAAATAGACAACAGAGAATTTAACGGCGAGGGTCGGCGTTTAAGTTCTCAAGTCTCAAAAAGCATGCGTAAATATTTTAAAGAACTTGAAGGTGAAATAGCCAAAGATGTCTACAGCATGGTCTTAAAGGAAGTTGAACTTCCCCTGCTAGAAATTGTTATGGAACAATGCAAGGATAACCAAACTCAAGCAAGTCAAATGCTTGGGATTAATAGAGGTACTCTCCGAAATAAGCTCAAAGAATATAAATTACTATAAATATTTATAATTGATGGCATCAGTAGCCAACCCCAAAATTAAAAGAGCATTAATAAGCGTTTCTAACAAGAAAGGTCTAATAGAGCTGTGTACAAAACTCGTTAAAGATTTTGGTATTGAAATAATCTCAACAGGAGGAACTTTAAAAACTTTGCTTGAAGGAGGTATTCAGGCAACAGACATAAGCAAATACACAGGCTTTCCTGAAATGATGGATGGAAGAGTAAAAACACTTCATCCAAAAGTACATGGTGGTATTCTTGCCAGAAGAGAAATAGACCAAAAGGTGATGGATGACAATGACATAAAAGGTATAGACCTTGTTGTTGTTAATCTTTACCCATTCGTAGAAACGATTTCAAAACCCGAAACAACTCTTGAAGA
>Ga0105349_10000438_pt1 | contig 16205 bp, 15 predicted proteins | sample EN1Hudseemescosm_FD_83661 | JGI IMG/M metagenome (GOLD analysis project Ga0105349, IMG submission 83661) | Methane-oxidizing microbial communities from mesocosms in the Hudson Canyon - EN1B Hudson Canyon | ecosystem: Environmental > Aquatic > Marine > Cold seeps | place: Hudson Canyon...
GTTTTTCCAGGCCATGTTATTTACAGTGATTTATGATAAATTACTATGATTCATTTTACCGGATGAGTCCTATTGATAATCAGTTGTTTTGCTGTGTTTCGTGCAAAGGTCTCTAAATACCTAATAGAAAATTAAAAGCATAAAAAAATGAATGTATTAAAAGTAGGTATTGCTGGTTATGGCGTAGTTGGCAAGAGACGCAGAGATTGTGTGGATCGTCATCCAAATCTTGAGCTTGTTGCAGTTTGTGATCAAGCCTTTGATGGGGAGGGTTTGCTACCGGATAACATTCCATATTATAAAGATTACCATCGCTTATTATCAGAAAAACTTGATATATTAATTGTATGTTTAACAAATGAAATAGCAGCAGAAGTAACCATTGCCGGTCTGGAATCAGGGTTGCATGTTTTTTGTGAGAAGCCACCAGGGCGTAATGTAGAAGATATTTTGCAAGTTATCGAGCATGAACGTCAACATCCTAAACTTAAACTCATGTATGGTTTTAACCATCGTTATCACGAGTCAGTTCAAGATGCATTGCAATTATTACGTTCAAATGAGCTTGGTCAAGTCATTAATATGCGTGGGGTTTATGGCAAAGCCAAGCTTATAACATTTAACCAACCTGATTGGCGTACAAAACGTGAAATTGCTGGCGGTGGTGTTTTGTTAGATCAAGGGATACATATTGTTGATCTGATGAGTTTGTTTGCTGGAGATTTTCCTGAAGTACATAGTTTTATTTCGAATGCACATTGGGGATATGATGTTGAAGATAATGCATATGCATTAATGCGAACGAAAGATGGAATTGTTGGAATGCTAAACTCTTCTGCAACTCAATGGCGACATCGCTTTAGTCTGGATATTAATCTTGAACGAGGAAGTATTATCCTCGGTGGTATCTTATCCGGCACTAAGAGCTATGGCGCAGAAACACTAACTGTCGTAAGAGCTGATCCTGATAATGATCAGGGTGATCCAAGGGAAGTTATAACACGCTATAATCGCGACCCCTCATGGGCGGAAGAAATCAAAGCTTTTATTGATTCCATTATTAATGATAAACCTATTTTAAATGGCACATCAGAAGATGCATTACGTACTATGAAACTTGTTTATAAAATATACTATATGGATACCAAGTGGAGAGAGAGATATAAAATACCGAATCCTGATGCTCACCTATAACATGATGGTTTAAAGTAAATGTATTATGAATAATATTGATCGGATTTTTGAGAATGACAATGATCCTCTAACTTTTGCGAAAGAATATATAAGTTATCTTCATGCTGTTTTACAAAACATAAATACAGCTGAAATCGGCAGGTTTGTTGAGACTATATTGGACGCAAGAGAACGAGGCGTTACAGTCTTTTTTATTGGTAATGGTGGTAGTGCGGCTACCGCAAGTCACTTCGCAAATGATTTTGCAATTGGCACACAGGATTATGTCAAACCTTTTCGTGTTATTAGTTTAACGGATAATGTCCCTGTGCTTACGGCACTAGGAAATGACTTTGGATACGGAGAAGTTTTTGTTCGCCAAATGCAAGTTTATGCCAGAAAAGGTGATGTACTAGTAGGGATTTCTGCATCTGGTAATTCAACAAATTTACTAAACGCATTTGATTACGCCAAATCAGCTGGTATTAAAACAGTAGCGATTACAGCGTTTGATGGTGGCAAGATGAAAGACATGGCAGACGAGGGGATTCACGTGCCGACTGAATTAAAAGAATATGGCCCCGCTGAAGATGCCCACATGATTTTAGATCATCTTGTAAGTAGTTATTTGATGCGCTATATCAAGGCTAAATAGAAATGCGTTATTCAGGAAAGAAAGTATTTGTAACGGGTGCATCTCGAGGTATCGGTCAAGCTATTGCGCAGGCATTTAAAGATGAAGGTGCATGGGTAATTGGGACAAGCACTAAAGCAGATACTAATGATGAAAATGTTTGTCAAGAATGGTATACAGCAGATTTTTCAGATATTAATCAAATTAAGAAATGTGCTGAATACGTAGGCCAGATAGAGCCTGATATTCTTATTAATAATGCCGGTATAAACAAGATCGCTCCATTTGTAGAAATTGATCCAAATGATTTTCTGGAGATACAACAAGTAAATGTTTTTGCTCCGCTGCAATTATGCCAGGCAGCAATTCCAGCAATGAAACGTAAAGCTTGGGGAAGGATTGTAAATATTTCTTCCATATGGGGGAAAATTAGCATGGAATATCGAGCATCTTATTCGTGTAGTAAATTTGCACTAGATGGCATGACGCTGGCATTAACCGCTGAACATGCTGTAGATGGAATTATTGCAAACTGTATTGCACCTGGTTTTATTGATACAGAGTTAACGCGAAAAGTTCTCGGTGATGAAGGGATAAAGACACTAACATCACTAGTGCCAAATAAACGACTTGGTCAAGTAGAGGAAATTGCACGTTTGGTTCTCTGGTTGGCGAGTGAAGAAAATACTTATCTTACTGGTCAAAATATTGCGATAGATGGAGGTTTTAGTCGTGTTTGAACAATTAACCATTCAATCTCACAAAGGGCCATATACAGTATCATTTAATGGCTCCCTTCCATCTAATCTTTCAGGTTTATATGACAGTGAACCCCATTTTTTGGTTGATTCAAATGTTGCTCGTTTATATAAAAGTGAGCTCAAAGAAGCCTTAGAGCATCCAAATACAATTATTATTGAAGCAACAGAACAGAGTAAATCAATTGAAAAAACGATTCCTGTTATTGAGCGCCTAGTTCAGAATAAAATACGTCGTGATCATGTGCTTATTGCGATTGGTGGAGGAATAATTCAGGATATTACCTGTTTTATCGCAAGTACACTTTTGCGTGGAGTACCATGGCGTTTTATACCAACAACCTTATTAGCACAAGCAGACTCGTGTATAGGTTCAAAAAGCTCGATTAATCTTGGTGATACAAAAAACATTCTTGGTACCTTTAGCCCACCTGAAAAAATATTTATTCATTCAAGTTTTTTAGCGACACTTGACGATAAAGAAATTCAATCAGGTGTTGGGGAAATAATTAAAGTACATGCCATAGAAGGTGCTGAAGCATTTGATCGGTTAGCAACTGATTTTGATGCGTTATTGACTGAACACTCCGTACTATTAAAATATATTCAATCTGCATTACTTATAAAACAAGGCTACATCGAAAAAGATGAATTTGATCGTGGAATCCGTAATATTTTTAACTACGGACATAGTTTTGGACATGCTATTGAGTCGGCAACAAACTATGGCATTCCACATGGTATAGCTGTTTCTATTGGGATGGATATGGCTAACTATATCTCCAGGGAACGAGGCATGCTGTCAAATGAGCACTACAAACGGATGCAGCCGATATTAATTAAAAATTATAAAAATTACTCAAACACTTCGATTGCGGTTGACAGCATGCTTTCAGCACTTAAAAAAGATAAGAAAAATACCAGTACAATGCTAGGTTTAATTTTCCCTGTTGGAAATGATGCAGAAATTCAACGTGTTCAAATTCCTCCTGATGATATTTTTATTGCTCAATGTGAGCAGTTTCTTTCAGAGATGAATGGATGAATACGTCAGTTAAAGTTGCAGTTTGCTCCCGTTCATTTTCTAAAAACCCAGCTTTACGTGCTGAGTTACTAGAGCGTTATTCGAACGTTACATTTAATGATGATGGACTTAAGTTGAACGGCGATAGTCTTATTGAGTTTTTAAAGGGGAAGGATAAAGCTATCACGGCTCTCGAAACCATTGATGAATCTTTATTATCTTACTTACCAGATTTGAAGGTGATCAGCAAGTATGGTGTTGGCCTTGATATGATTGATATGGATGCAATGCGCCGATATGAAAAGCGTTTAGGCTGGACCGGTGGAGTTAATTGTCGCTCGGTGTCCGAGTTGGTGATTTCTTTTTCTATTGCTTTATTGCGCCATGTCCCGGCAGCACAACGTGAAGTATTATCTGGTACCTGGCGTCAACATGTTGGTGGCTATCTATCGGGTAGAACAGTTGGCATTATTGGTTGCGGTCATATAGGAAAAGATTTAGTCCCTTTATTACAAGCATTTGGTTGTACTGTAATAGTTAATGATATTCTGGATTACCCTGAATTTTATAATAAATATAATCTTGAGGCTGTTAGTTTAGAAAATCTTCTGTCACGTTCAGACATTGTAACTTTGCATGTACCATTAGATGAAAGTACCCGTGATATTCTTAATGAACAACGGCTTGCTTTAATGAAACCAACTGCCATTTTAATTAATGTAGCCCGAGGTGGTTTGATTGATGAGTTAAGTTTAAAGAAAATGCTTAAAGACAAACGACTTGCAGCTGCAGCATTAGATGTTTTTGTGGAAGAACCACCACAGGATCAAGAGCTGTTAGAACTCCCAAATTTTCTGGTTACCCCTCATCTTGGTGGTAGTGCTGAAGAAGCAATATTAGCAATGGGGCGAGCTGCTATCGATGGGCTTGATGCAAATAATATTCCTGATATAAAAATTTATGCATAAAAATATAAAAACATCTAAGGAAAAGTGTTAATGACGATTCGTCCTAGACAGTCTCTTTTAAACCCTGAATTACAACGCCCAAGTGCTTTAAGTTCTGTACCGAGAGAGATAAATCGATTGTGGCTGGATAAAAATGAAAACATCGACCCTGAGTTGATGAAAATTACTAATGAGATAATGAAGGATATACCAGCAATTTCCCTTGCAACATATCCTGAAGCTGGTGAAGTATATAGAAAGCTTGCTCAATGGGCAGAAGTTAGTCCAGAGCAATTAATATTAACACCGGGAAGTGACGGTGCCATTAGATTGGTGTTTGAAGCATTTGTTGAGAATGGTGATGGAGTAATACATACAGTTCCAACTTTTGCCATGTACTCTGTTTATAGTCAAATGTTTGGTGCTGAAGTCTATCCAATTGATTATAAACCTACAGAAGCAGGGCCATCATTAGACGCAGAGTCTATTATCAGTACTTTAGTAAAACACAAGCCCAAATTGTTGTGTATACCGAACCCAGATAGCCCAACGGGTACAATTTTAGAACCAGATGTTTTACGAGAAATTCTATCTGTTTGTGAGTCTGTTGGAACTGTTTTTTTAATAGATGAAGCTTATCACCCCTTTTATGAATGGTCAGCTGTTCCTTGGGCTGCAACTTCAAAAAATTTAATTGTAGCAAGAACATTTTCCAAGGCATGGGGTGTTGCAGGTTTGCGTATTGGATATGCCGTGGGGCATCCAGAGACTATTTCACTTTTACATAAAATACGACCTATGTATGAAGTCAGTACTTTTTCGGTTGATTTCATGTCTCGAATGTTAGATAGGGATGATGAAATGATGAAGTCAGTTGCTCGAATAAAGGAAGGAAAAGACTGTTTTGTAAATACTATGGAATCTTTAGGCTTTAAAGTCTTGCCCACATTCGGTAATTTTTTGTACGTTGCTTTTGCTGAATACGGTGACACCATACATTCGGCACTATCAAATAAAGTGTATTACCGGGCATCAAGTGATCATCCAAGTCTTGTCGGATATACACGGTTTTCAGTGGCACCAAAATCTATAATGATGAAAGTGTCAGATTTAATTAAAAAATCAGTTACGGAAAAATAAAATGAAAAGTACTATTGTTAAAGTCGCTATTATTGGTTGTGGGCGAGTTTCTGGGCATCATTGCCGTTCGATAGCGCAAACAGAAGGTGTAGAGCTTATAGCAGTATGTGATTTAGTACTTAAAAAAGCTAAAGCTTATCAAGATGAATTCGGAGCTAAAGCTTATGATAATTATCATGAAATGCTAACGCAGAATCCGGAAATTGATACTGTAGCAATTGTTACACCATCCGGTATGCATTATGAACATACACTAGATATTATTTCACGATATAAGAAAAACATTATTGTCGAGAAACCTACTTTTATGAAACCGTCACAAGTTACGGAAGCATATAAGAAAGCAGAAGATGCCGGTGTCAGAATATTTGCTGTTTTTCAGAATCGTCACAATTTAGCTGTTAAAAGGGTATTGCAAGGTATAAATAATGGTGAGCTTGGTCAAATTCGATCAGTTACAGTACGAGTACGCTGGTGTCGTCCACAACGATATTATGATTTAGCACCTTGGAGAGGAACTTTTTCAATGGATGGAGGCTGCTTAACAAACCAAGGTATTCATCATGTCGATTTATTACGACATTTAGGTGGTGAAGTTAGTCGTGTATGTAGTGTTCATAAAACCCTTGGGGCTGAAATTGAAGCTGAAGATACAGCCGTGGCTGCATTTGAATTTGAAAGCGGTGCAATTGGGTCATTAGAGATTACAACAGCGGCTCGACCTATTGATTATGAGGCGAGTTTATCGCTTGTTTGTGAAAATGGTTTGGCGCAAATTGGTGGGATTGCTGTGAATGAGTTACAAGTCTATACACCCGATCCTGATTCATGTGAAGTAAACTCTGAAGATTTCTCAGGAAATGTATATGGTTTTGGGCATAGTAAGATATATAAAGAAATAGTTGATACATTTAAACAGGATAAGGATTTCCCTGTGAGTTATGAAGATACATTGTCAACGATTGGTCTTCTAAATTCTTTTTACCAGGCTGATGAAGCAAAGGATTGGGTAGATGTTGGTTCTAAAAAAGATAGTAATCGTTTAGGTCAGTTGGACAACGACTTGGCAAAGTTATATCGAACAACTCTACCTCAGGGTAGTTGAGAATATAGTTGTAATTAATTATTAAGGATTAGAATGAAAAAAATAGGTGTTATTCCTGCTCGTATGGCAGCTTCCCGTTTTCCAGGTAAACCATTACATCCAATTCTTGGAATGCCAATGATTGAACATGTTTATTTAAGAGCCAAAATGTATGATGGTTGGGATAAGTTGTTTTTGGCAACATGTGATACTGAGCTTGAAGAGTTTGCTAAAGAAAAAGGGATACCTGTTGTAATGACGGGTAATCATCATACTAGAGCATTGGATAGGATTGCTGAGGCTATTGATCTATTAGATGAGAATATTTCTGGTGATGATATAGTTGTTAATGTCCAGGGTGATGAGCCAATGATACGGCCTGATATGATGGATGCTGTTATGGCTCCTTTGCTTGAAAATGAATCAATTCCTGCAACAATTCTAGCAATGCATATCACCGATGAATCTATATGGCGAAATCCAGATACGGTTAAATTAATCCACAATGAAGCGGGTGAAGTACTTTATACCTCACGTGCACCAGTTCCCTATTGTAAAGGTGAGTTCACACCAGAACATATGGCTCGTCGTATATATGGTATTTTTGCATTTCGTTGGAAATATTTAAAAGCCTTTACTGCTCATGAAGAAACAAGGTTAGAACAACTTGAAGCCTGTGACAGTAATCGAATACTTGACATGAATTTTCGGCAATATATAGCTCCATATCCTAATTTAGATTCATTTTCGGTTGATAGTCCAAGTGACATAGAATTAGTTGAGAAACATATGGTGAATGATGAATTTTGGCACCTTTATAAATAATGAATATTATTTATAAAGGTGCCAAATATATAGAATACACAAATGACAAATATCGTTTATAAAACAGATAAGTTAGTTCAATACTTCGCTCATAATCGAGTTAAATGGGAACAGTTCTATGAATCAGAGCGTAAGCTAATAGAGCAATTGCAACTTAATAATAATCAAACTGTTCTTGATATAGGTTGCGGTTGTGGCGGTTTAGGATTAGCGCTTCGAGAGCGATTTTCTATAGAAAACTATAATGGTGTTGAAATAAATGCTTTAGCTGCTGAAGCAGGTAAAAAAATGAATCCGGATGCAAAAATTTTATCTGGAGATATTTTGAACCTAAGTCAAAACGTACTTCTAAATAAGCAATTTGATGTTGTTTTTTCTCTCAGTTGTATAGATTGGAATGTTCGTTTCTCAGATATGCTAGCGGCGGCATGGGAACATGTAAAGCCAGGAGGATATTTTGTTGCAACTTTTCGACTTACCAATGAAAAAGGTTGTAATGATATTAATAAGTCCTACCAATATATTAATTATGAAGAAAATAAAGAAGGAGAGCTTGCATCATATGTTGTTCTTAATGCTGAAAGTTTGCTTCAGGAACTCAATATGTTTAATCCTTCAGAAATACGAGCGTATGGATATTGGGGTGCACCATCTGTTACAGCAATAACGCCGTATGAACAGCTCTGTTTTGCAGCTTTTTCAATTCAAAAAAGAAATTGTGATGATAAAGAAAAGGTGTGTTATCACTTACAGCTTCCAGATGAATTTCTTAGTGCGAAATATTAATCTTAAAAAGTCAATTTATAGTGTTTTGGTATGGATTGAAGAATAATAAAAATGAAATGGAAACAGGGTTGTGTTGACAAAGCATGAGGAATGAGAGCTGTATTAGTTTCTCTTTTTCTAGAAATTTCAGCTTAAAAATAGTTTGTTCTTTAATGAATTTTAATCTGAAGTTGAATCGCTGCTCATATAAAGTAACGTAATTTTTAAGTATTGTTAAAATGATTATATGGGATCAAGATGGAGCACATGAAGATACAACGGAAGAGATGTTGTGTTGGAGAAGTTATGCTTGCGGGGATAAAGTATATTCCGTCCCAGGTTATCTCGAGGATAACGCGGAGCGTCTAAGGTCTAAATACGCAGCTTTCATTTACGATTTGGGTGAAAGTTATATTGGTGATAAAAGAATTGTTGAGCATTTAAATATCAGCGATGGTTTTAGCTTTTGGTGGATGAACCAGGTATCTGAAAAAAGTCCATTTAAGTCGCCACGTATTTATGATTGTTTGCGTTTGCTTGCATTGGAAGAAATTTTAATTGAGAAAAGCCCAAAAAAGTTGATTCTCGTTAGTTCCGATGTAACTCTTTCCAAAGTGGTTAAAAAATTATGTCGTGAATTGAATATCAATTTTGATTGGGAAAAACGAAAAAAAAATAAGCAGCAATGCTCTTTACATCACATCTACTATTTATTACCAACCTCAATACAAGGTTTGCTTAGTTTTAGATATTTATTGTTGCGCTGGCCTCTACGTAAATTAACTAAACCGAAATGGGGCTCTGGAGATAACGCAATCTTTTTCTGCTCTTATTTTTTTAACTTGGATGTGGAGCGATGTTTTTCCGGAGAATTTTATTCAAGGCAATGGGAAAAATTACCAGACTTCCTTCATACCAATGGAAAATGTACAAATTGGATTCACCACTTTTTGATAAGCCCAGGAGTGCCGAATAACAAAATTGGTTTAAATTGGTTAAAACAATTTAACCGTGATGCAGAAAAGCAAGGGAATCATTCATTTCTTGAATCTTATTTAACATGGGGGATTGCACTTAAAACATTTAAAAGTTGGCTGAAGCTTAATGTCCTATCATGGCGTTTGCGGAATATCCATACTAATTTTACAGTAAAAAATTCTTCGGTTTGGTTATGGCCATTTTTAGCTCGTGATTGGAAGACATCAATAATTGGTCCAATTGCCTTTAATAACTGTCTTTGGTTTGAACTCTTTAATGCAGTATTTAAAGATATGACTTATCAAAAACTTGGACTATATCTTTGGGAGAATCAGGGCTGGGAAGCGGCAATGGTTCATGCATGGCATCATAATGGGCATGGAAAAATTATAGGTGTGCCTCATGCTACAACCGTCTTTTGGCATTTAAATAATTTTGACGATCCTCGAACATTTACTAACAATGAGATGTTTAGCAAACCTTTGCCAGATTTATTAGCGGTGAATGGTCCTATGGCAAGGCAAGCTTTTATCGACACATTATATCCAGTTGAACGTCTTGTTGAGGTAGAGGCTTTGCGTTTTCAATACCTGAAAAAATTAATTAATGTCAAACAAAAGAGAAAATTGGCTCTACCCCCGACTGATGGTAGTAGTAATACTAAATCAGATAAAAGAGTATTAATTCTTGGTGATTTCACAGTCACCCAAACTCATAAGATGCTTAAGATATTTGAGGAAGCAGTGAAACAGCTGACTACAAATATATCTGTAACAGTAAAATTACATCCTGCCTGTGCTATTAATCTTGGTGATTACTCAAATCTTTTAGTTGAAGAAACTGATCAGCCATTAGCAGAAATTATCCATGATTTTGACATTGCTTTTTCAAGTAATACGACTTCAGCTGGACTTGACGCATTACTTGCTGGTTTGTGCGTTGCAGTCTTTCTTGATGATAATGATTTTAATCACAGTCCTTTACGGGGTATTGATGGAGTGAAATATGTGAGTTGCGCTAAAGAATTAACTACGGTGTTAGAAAAAGGTGCCCGAAATAAAATCCCACCTTCTACCGAAAAATTCTTTTGTCTCGATGATGATTTTAATAAATGGCAAAAATTGCTGTTAAATAAATAAAAAAAAGAATTTAATGAGTAATAGAAAACGCGTATTAATAACTGGCGGTAGCGGCTTATTAGCACTAAATTGGGCATGTGCTGTGCGTGACAAATGGGATGTTATTTTAGGTATACATAATCATAGTGTTCAACTTCAGGGGGCTTCCCAAACTAAGCTTGAGCTTAATAATTTGTTAAATCTTGAATCTCAACTTGAGCAACTTTCTGTTGATCTTATAGTTCATACAGCTGGAATGACTAGCGTTGATCTGTGTGAAAATAATCCAGATTTAGCTGTGCTGGTAAATGCAACAATGGCTAAAAATATAGCGATTGTATCAAAAAATCAGAAAATTAGACTCATTCATATCTCCACTGATCATTTGTTTTCTGGTCAAAATAGTTATTGTAATGAAGTTGAAATACCTCAGCCCCTTAATGAGTATGCTAGAAGCAAACTTTTAGCTGAAAAATGGGTGCAAGAAGCTAATCCTGAATCCCTTATTTTAAGGACCAATTTTTTTTGTTGGGGGTATGCTCAGAGACAATCATTTAGTGATTGGATTATTTATACCTTACGGGAAAGTAAGTCACTGTCAATGTTTGATGATGTTTTTATCACCCCCATTCTGGCAGATTCTCTTGCATTACTCGCCCACGAGCTCGTTGAAAAAGACGCATCGGGAATATTTAATCTTGTTGGAGATCAAAGAATATCAAAATATGAGTTCGCTCTTAAATTGGCTAAATATTTTGAACTTCCAATTAATAATATTAAGCGTGATAAAATTGCAAACGCCAAATTATTTGCTCAACGTCCGCACGATATGTCATTAAATAATAATAAAGCAAGCCAGGCTCTTGGAAAGAATGTTGGGAATTTAGATGAGTATTTTTCCATATTACTGCAACAAGAGATACAGGGGCGTCGCCAGGAACTTTTTAATTCTGTATCATGATATACAATAATCACAACTTCATATATGGGGTTGTTTTTAAATAATAATCGTACGCCTTTTGCTTATGGCGAAACATGTTTTTTTAACATAAGTATTGAATTTTAAAATTGAAAAAATTGTTAGAGCCTACTCAACCTAATTCATCAAACTATCCCTTATCGATCGTCATTGCAACTTTAGGTGGAGATACACTTGAAAATACTATTTCACTAGTTAATAAAAGTTCTGTAATTCCTAAAGAGATACTTATTTGTATACCTGAGAAAGAAGTTTATAACGTTTCTAATCTTTCATTTCCGAACATCAAAATCGTACCAACAAATTGTAGGGGCCAAGTACCTCAGAGAGTAGAAGGCTTTAAGCAAGCAAAATATAATTTTGTTCTACAAATGGATGACGATGTTGAGCTTGAGACTGATACCATTGCCAGCTTGATTAAATTACTCTCTAAACTTGGTCCAAGTAATGCAATTGGCCCATCTTTTTATGATCCGATTACTATGACCACATTACATAAATTTGATTTTGGTCAGATAGGATTTTTAAAATCCTTGAATTCTTATGTATTCTCTGCTGCACCCTGGGGTCGTAAAAGAATGGGGAAAATAACAACGTTGGGGATTGGTTTTGGTGTTGATCCAAAATTATGTAAAAAAAATATATGTAAAGTAGATTGGTTGCCTGGCGGTTGTGTACTAAATTATAAACAGGATTTGATAGTAGAAAATTACTTTCCGCTAGCTGGTAAAGCATTTTCAGAAGATATTGTGCATTCTATATTACGTACCTCTAATGATATTAAACACTATGTTGCGGTAGATACGATTGCTAAAACTGGAGTAGAAGAAAATAATTTTAATTGGGGAGATTTTAAGACTGAGTTAAAAGCGCGTTTGTACGTTGTTAAATTAATACGTGGGAATAACTTTAGATTATTTATATGGGGAGTAAATCAATTTCTTACAAGGCAACTGACATGGAGATAATAGAAGAGGCTCAAAACTATGATATAAACAAAAAGATAAATAGAACAACATTACTTGAAAAATTATTTATTTGGTCCTTGATTACTGAGCCTTTACTTTTTTTTATTCTTTCATCAAGTACGGAAACAGGTTTGCCACTTACTCTTTCAAGGGTATTACAATTATCTTTTTTGGTATTATATTTGTTGAATATTTTGTTGGGGAGGAAAAAATTACTAAAATTAAATGTATTTAATTCACGCTACCCATATGTGGCGATATATATATATTTGGTTATATTATCAAGTTTGATTGGTCTTTTTTCTGGTGCGTATTTATTAGAAAGTCATGCTCTTTATGAGTCTGCAGGTTTTTCATTTTATTTAAGACCATTTCTGGAAATATTCATATTACTTTATTACTTTGTTTATTTTTTGATTTTGCCTATGTATGTGATACGTACAAATGTACAGCTCACATATTTATTAACTTGGATGCTTAGGGTTATTTATTTTGTAATTGTTATAGGGCTAATTGATGTTCTTTGTAACGTGTTGGGTTTTGATATTATACCGAGACATTTAGTAGATTCTAGCTGGATTACAGTAGGACTTAGATTTCACAGTATAGCTGGGGAGCCGCGGGATGCTTTTGTTTATTTGATGTTTGCTATTTCGCTGTTATTATTAAAAGCTATAATTAAGGAGGATAATAAACTCGGTATTGGTTCATTATTAGTAATTATGGGTTGTCTCATATTAACACAAGCATTTTCTGGGATGGTAGGTATATTATTTGGCATTATTTTGTTGGTAGTATTTACTAAAATATCTTTAAAGAATTTTATTGCGTTTTTATCGGTAATGTTTGTGTCAGTGCTTATAGGATATATTGCAGTTAAGTATTCATTACGCATTCATAGATATTATGATATGGTTCTTAGTCTACCAAATGTTATGCAGAACGTTGCAGAACTTCCAATGATAGTAAAAAATCAATCTCCTGATCTTGTTCCTTTATGGCTATATTTAAATAGCTTGTTTGACTTTGATCTTTATACTATTTTATTTGGATCTGGTATTGGATCTTCATCCTTTGCAATGAATAATTTTATGGGTCACAATGTCGCTGTAGTAGATAACCCTCGTGGCCAATTGACTCGTCTAATATTTGAGTCAGGTGTAATTGGACTTTATGTTTATCTTTTGGTATTAATTAAGCCAATCAAACATTTTACAGTTATTATCAACAAGAAATATCAGTTAATTACTTGGATTAGTGTTTTATTATTCTATGGGTCGGTGCTTGGACATAGATCTAATTTAGCTCTTATCTTTTCAGGGATTATAATTTCAATTATTATGAATCAACTTTATAAATCAAAATTAGTTATTATTAAATAATAGAAAAATTTGAAAAAAAGAAAGTGCACAAGAATAATAATAGTAACTACCATGCTCTATCAGGACTTTATTGTAATCAACATTAGATATATAAATTTAATTTTATTTTAAAAGGTTTATTGTTATGAATTTATTGAATAAATGTTTCATTAACACAGAGTGCTGCATTAAAAGTGACAGAAAAACTAATTCAGTATTTGCATTTTTTCATTATAGGGTACCTCACTTACCTTTTATTTATGAGCGAGATCAATATTCACCTGCTCATAAACCGTTGCTAGAAAATAAAATAAGTTATAAACGACAGTTACAGTATGTGGATAAATTGTTTGGTGAGCTGATAGCAATTTTAAAAAAACAGGTAAATTTAAATCATCTAAAATTATTGTTTTGTCAGATCATGGCTATAGGAAATATTTGAAAGCTGATAAAAAAACAATGTGCTTTTGTTATTTCATGATGGAGTGAAAAAAGTCCGCTCAGATGTAACAAAAACTATCACGACTAAAATATAATTAATTGATATTAGGCTTTTATATTTGAATTAGATGTTTGATTTTTAAAACCATACTTTTATTAAATAAGTAATCATGCTAACTAATAGTCGTAAAAAAATTAAAGTTCTAATTTTTATTGGCCACTATTTGCCGGGATTTAAATCTGGAGGGATATTAAGATCTGTAGAAAATACAGTGAATAATCTTGGTGATGAATTTGAGTTTTCTATAATTACCCGAGATCGTGATCTTGGTGAAAAGGATCCTTACTCAGAGATAAATGCAAATATATGGCAACGTGTAGGCGACGCCAATGTGTTTTATCTTGATGATAAAACTATTTCATTTTCTAAAATATGTGATCTAATTAATAATACTCCTCATGATATTATATATCTAAATAGTTTTTTTGAGCCTTTATCTATAAAGGTTCTTTTTGCAAAAAAAACTGGAAAAATTGGTAGTAAACCAATTATTTTATCTCCCCGCGGTGAGTTTGGCTGGGCATCATTAAAATTAAAATATCCAAAAAAACTTTTGTATATGATTATTTCAAGGTTTTTTCACTTGTATAATAATGTTATTTGGCATGCATCTACAAAAATTGAAAAAAATGATATAATAAAAAGGATCAAAATTGATCCAGCCAGGATACATGTGGCAAGAGATTTACCTATTAAGTCTAAGCAAAACTTACATTATAAAAATAAAAAATCAACACATGATCTACGAATAATTTTCCTTTCCAGAATATCTTCAGAAAAAAATCTTGATTATGCGTTAAAAGTTCTTTCTAAGGTAAGTAACCTAATAATATTTGATATTTATGGTTCGGCAGAAAACAAAAACTATTGGAAGAAGTGTCAGCAGCTTATTACTAAGCTTCCTTATAATATAAAGGTGTCTTATTGTGGAGAGCTTGAGCCACAGAATGTTGTGGATATCTTATCGAATTATGATTTGTTATTACTTCCTAGTGGTGGTGAAAACTATGGTCATGTAATTGCTGAATCTTTGTCTGCAGGAACACCTGTATTAATAAGTGACAATACCCCCTGGTTAGGACTGGAAGAAAAGAATCTTGGTTGGGATATTGATTTGAAAAATATGGATTGTTTTATCGAGATCATTAATAAAGTTGCATTAATGAGCCCAAATGAGCGTGAATCAAAACGTGATTATATCCGTAATAATATAAATGGTATTCTTTTTAATAAACAAGACTATGAAGACAACAGACAGTTATATTTACAAGCATTTAGTCGAGGTTGAAAGTATATAATGGAAAGAGACTATCAAATTTGCAGCAATTGTATTATGGATACATCTGATTCAAGCATTGAGTTTGATGAAAATGGACAATGCATATACTGTAACAACTTTTATAACACGATTATTCCAAGTTGGAATTCTGATAGCAAAGATGAGGAGTTACTCAGAGTAGTAGAGAAAATTAAAAAAGAAGGTATAAACAAAGATTTTGATTGTATTATCGGGCTAAGTGGTGGTCTGGATAGTTCGTATTTAGCTTACATAGCAAAAGTTAAGCTTGGTTTAAAACCTTTATTATTCCATGTGGATGCAGGATGGAATACGGATAGGGCGGTTGGTAATATTGAAAAACTTGTTGATGGGCTAGGGTTTGATTTGTATACTGAAGTTATCAATTGGGAGGAAATGAAAGACCTTCAAGTTGCATTTTTAAAGTCACAGATTCCACATCAAGATATACCACAAGATACTGCTTTTTTTTCTGCACTATATAAGTTTGCGCGCAAGCATAAGATTAAATATGTTTTAACTGGCGGCAATTATTCTACAGAGTGTATTAGAGAGCCAAATGAGTGGGGGTGTGTCCCTGGAACTGACAAAACATTAATTACAGATATTCATTCTAAATATGGAGCAAGACCATTAAAAACTTTTCCAATTA
>Ga0105349_10000444_pt1 | contig 16180 bp, 18 predicted proteins | sample EN1Hudseemescosm_FD_83661 | JGI IMG/M metagenome (GOLD analysis project Ga0105349, IMG submission 83661) | Methane-oxidizing microbial communities from mesocosms in the Hudson Canyon - EN1B Hudson Canyon | ecosystem: Environmental > Aquatic > Marine > Cold seeps | place: Hudson Canyon...
ATCTTCTAAACTTTTTCCATATTTTCTTCCTAATCTTACTATAATCATATCTTTATCTGGAATACAAATAACATATTGCCCCCATAAACCTCTTGCATAATAAATATCTAAATCCTTATAATTTGTGATCCAAAACTGATAACCATAATTTATATTTTTATTCCCATCTTCATCTAGTAAATCTGCAACAGAAGTAGCTTCTTTAACATAAGAAGTATCTAATATTTGATTTCCATTCCAATTTCCATAATTCATATACAGCTTTCCAATTCTGGCAAAATCTCTGGCATTGGAGTTCAAACAACAAAAAGCTTTCTCGTCTCCACCTTCTTTATCGGCATTCCAAAGTGCAGGATGTTTTGATCCCATTGGTTTCCAAAGTTTTTCAGAAATATATTCGCTAATTGTTTTTCCTGTTGCTCTTTCTACAACAAAAGCTAAAAGTTGAGTGCAGGAGCTGTGGTATTTAAATACTTTTCCTGGAGTTTCAATCGATTGTAAATCGATAACTAATCCTCTTAAATCATTCCCATAATAAGCTTCTGCAGTTTGTCCAATCGGATTGTAATAATTCTCATCCCAATTAAGTCCGGAACTCATTGTTAATAAATGTTTTATAGTAATATTTGAATTTCCTACCTCACAAAATTCAGGGATATATTCACATACTTTTTGATCAATACTTTTTATTTTTCCTTGTTTAATTGCTACTCCCACCAATGTGGAAATATAACTTTTGGACATTGAAAAAGAATTGGAAGCGCTGTCGGCAGAATAGTCGTACCAGTACTCCTCAAAAATAATACTATCGTTTTGTATTACCATAAAAGCAGTCGTTTCTAATTTATCATTTACCTCTTTTATAAAATCTGGTAAATCTGCTTTATTATAATCGGTAGAAACAAGCCATTTTTGGTGTTCTCCATTTTCTACAACATTTGTTGGAAAGTGAACATAATCGTGAATATAAGAAGATGTATGTCCCTTTAAATAGGTAATGCTAATTGCTTTATAAATCCATGTTTTACCACTTATAACTAGCAATAAATTTAGTAGTACAAAAATAATAAATATGTATTTTAAAAGTTTTTTCATTTAACTAATTTCCATTTCAAATAGCTCAATCAAATGAGATTTAACTTTATTTTTCACCTCTCGCATATCCATCTCTTTTCCTAATTCTTTCTGCAGGGAAGTTACACTTTTATCTATTATTCCACATGGGATAATATTCCCAAAATACGAAAGGTCGGAATTTATATTAAAAGCAAAGCCATGCATAGTGACCCAACGGCTACTTTTAACTCCTAGTGCACAAATCTTTCTTGCTTTTGGAGTTCCTACATCAAACCAAACTCCCGTTTCTCCTGGGGAGCGTTCAGATTCTAATCCATATTCCTTTAAAGTAAGTATTACTGCCTCTTCCAAAAATCGTAAATATTTGTGAATATCGGTAAAGAAGTTGTCCAAATCCAAAATTGGATATCCTACCAATTGTCCCGGACCATGATAAGTGATATCTCCTCCTCTATTTATTTTATGAAATGTAGCTCCTCTACTTTTAAGGTAATCTTCATTTACTAAAAGATTTTTTTTGTCCCCGCTTTTCCCTAAAGTATATACATGAGGGTGCTCGCAAAAAATTAAATGGTTTTTTGTTTCGGTAGTTTTATCTTCTTTTTTGTTAGATGATTTTACCGCTAAAATTTCAGCAAAAAGCTCTTCCTGAAAATCCCAACATTCTTTGTAATCTATCTTTCCTAAATCCTGAAAATTTACTTTTTTATTCATTATACTTTTCCTAATTCTCCTTTCAAAAAGTTGATTACATCAATCTCAATTGCATCTACATTATTCATTTCTGATAAGTACCAACTCACCCAATCTCCCAAACTTATATGGTATAAAGTATTTTCAATTTTCGACTCTCCCTTACTCCAAACTTCTGTAATATTGGTGGTATATTCTAAAATTACTTTCTTGTTTATATCCATTCTGATTTGATTTCTTTTAAAATCTGATTTATTACGGAAATACACTACCGCTAAATCGTTTACATTAGTTCTCCAACCTAATAATTCGTTATGATTCATTTCCGGAACTACATGGTGCCAACATAGCATTTTACTGTTTTCATTTATTTGCTGACGGAAGCGAATTGCAACACCTTCAAATCCATTAGCAACATAAATTACTGGGGTTTTCTGGTACATCTTTTTTGCAAGTTCCATGGCTTCTTTCTGTATGTTTTCTTTCTCCAAATCCAACAAAGACATAGATTTATCAAAATCAGATTTGAATGAATCGTCAATTATTCCGTAATGATTCAGAACAAAAAAAAGTTCTGTAAAAGCATATCCGAACATTGCTCTTGGAGGTTGTCCTCCAGGGATTAAAACATGATTATAATTATTTTCTTCTGCTGTAGTTTTTAATTTCCCTCCAGAAGTAATAATACAAATCTCTGCATTTCTACTCCTACATTTTTCTAAAGCATAAATGGTTTCTTCCGTGTTTCCGGAATAAGAAGATGCAATTACCAAAGTGTTTTCATCTACAAAATTAGGAATACTATAATCTTTTGTTGCTAAAATTGGTATATTTGAAAGAGGAGAAACAATATCGTTTACAATAGTACCTCCAATACCAGATCCTCCTAGCCCGCAAATTAAAATATTGCTAAACTTTTTGTCTGATTTTTTTAATGCAGAAGCGTTTCCGATCTCCATTGCTTCTCTCAAATGATTTGTAAAATCATTTATATAGTCGTTCATTTTCATCTCAATATGTGTTTTTATAAAGAAGCCGAAATTACAAAATATTAGGATAAAAGAATTCCTATCTTTGCAAAAAAAAATTACAAATGAGCAGAGAACTTTCAGAACAGGAAATAGTAAGACGAGAAAGCTTACAAAAACTTAGAGATCTAGGTATAAATCCGTACCCAGCAGAATTATTTGATATAAACAATAACTCTGTAAATATAAAGAAGAACTACAAGGAAGGGGAGGAAATAGAAGTAGTTATCGCTGGAAGGTTGATGAGTAGAAGGATAATGGGAAAGGCATCTTTTGCTGAATTACAAGATAGTCAGGGTAGAATTCAACTTTATGTTAATAGAGATGAGGTTTGTGAAGGAGAAGACAAAGCAATGTACAATACAGTATTCAAAAAATTATTGGATATTGGAGATATAATCGGAATAAAAGGAACTGTTTTCATTACAAAAGTTGGGGAGATTTCAGTAAAAGTAAAAGAACTTTCGGTACTTACAAAATCATTACGACCATTACCATTACCAAAAGTGGAATCAGACGGAACTGTACATGATGCTTTTACCGATCCTGAAAAAAGATACAGACAAAGATATGTGGATTTGATAGTAAATCCGGATGTAAAAGAATCTTTTATAAAGCGTACTAGACTTACCAACTCCATGCGTGAGTTTTTGAATAATAAAGAATATTTGGAAGTTGAAACTCCCATTTTACAACCTCTTTATGGTGGTGCTGCTGCTCGTCCTTTCAAAACATACCACAATACTTTGGATATGGGATTGTATCTTAGAATTGCGAACGAATTATATCTAAAAAGATTGGTTGTAGGTGGTTTTGATGGAGTATATGAATTTTCAAAAGATTTCCGAAATGAAGGAATGAGTAGGTTTCATAATCCTGAATTTACACAAATGGAATTGTATGTTGCCTACAAAGATTATGCTTGGATGATGGATTTGGTAGAAGAAATGGTAGAGAAAATTGCTATGGATTTACACGGAAAAACGGAAATACAAGTAGGAGAAAATATAATCAATTTTAAGCGACCCTGGAAACGATATACCATGTATGAAGCTATTGAACATTTCACGGGAATTGACATCTCAAAAATGGACGAAAAAACAATATCGGAAACAGCAAAAAAACTTGGTGTTTCTGTAGATAAAAGTATGGGAAGAGGTAAGTTAATTGATGAAATATTTGGAGAAAAATGTGAAGGACAATTAATACAACCAACCTTTATTACCGACTATCCTGTAGAAATGTCTCCACTTGCGAAAAAACACAGAAAACATGAAGGTTTGGTAGAACGATTTGAGGGGTTTTGTAATCAAAAAGAAATATGTAATGCCTTTTCGGAACTAAACGACCCAATTGACCAAAGAGAAAGATTTGAGGAACAATTAGAACTTGGGAAAAGAGGAGATGATGAAGCAATGCTTTTGGACGAGGATTTCCTAAGAGCAATTGAATATGGGATGCCTCCAACGGCTGGTTTAGGTATTGGTATCGATAGACTTTGTATGATTATGAGCAACAGTAATTCCATACAAGATGTATTGTTTTTCCCACAAATGAAAGCGGAAAAAAAATCTAACTCTGAAGAATAAAACCTTGAATAATAATTTTAAAATAGGAGTTATTGGGGGAGGTAGTTGGGCTACCGCTATTGTAAAAATGCTTTGTGAAAATGTAGATTCTGTAAATTGGTGGATGAGAAATGAAGAGGCGATTGAGCACATCAATTCCTATGGTCATAACCCAAATTACATTTCGGATGCAGAACTTAAAAAATCAAAATTAAACTTGAGTTCGGATATAAATGAGGTGGTAAAAAACTCTGATTTTTTGGTTTTGGCAGTTCCTTCCGCATTTTTAAAATCTACTTTACAAAGTTTAGAAATTCCATTAAAAGATAAAATTATCATCTCTGCTATTAAAGGTATTGTACCAGAAAATAATACTATTGTTGGAGAATTTATTCATAATCAGTATGATGTTCCCTACGAAAATATTGGTGTAATTACAGGACCTTGTCACGCTGAAGAAGTAGCGTTAGAACGACTTTCGTATTTAACCATTGCTTGTAGTGATATTGAGAAAGCGGACTTTTTTGCAAATGCAATTTCTGGAAGGTATATTAAAACTACTGTTTCGGATGATATTTACGGAACAGAATATGCTTCAGTACTAAAAAATGTGATTGCGCTTGCTTCAGGAATTTGTCATGGATTAGGTTATGGAGACAACTTTCAAGCGGTATTGGTTTCCAATGCAATCCGGGAGATAAAACGATTTGTAGACCAATCCCATCCTATTGATAGAGATATAAAAGAATCCGCTTATTTGGGAGATTTACTCGTAACTGCTTATTCTCAATTTAGCCGTAATAGAACTTTTGGAGAAATGATTGGAAGAGGGTATAGTGTAAACTCTGCTCAACTACAACTTAAGATGATTGCGGAAGGATATTATGCTGTAAAATGTATCATGGAAATTAATGAAAAACTAAAAGTGGAGATGCCAATTACTGAGACGGTTTACAATATTTTATACGATAAAAAATCTGCTAAAAAACAGATTAAACTTTTAACAGATAAACTGAATTAAAATACCCCAACCGCAAGTTCTGCCCAGACTATTATAAATATTATAATTGAAAAAAGAATAGCTAATCTTTTTTTACTATCCGATTTTATTCTCATTTCAAACAACTCATGAACTGAAAACAATACAACAAGTAAAATAGCTGCAACACTAAAATCTAATTTCTCCCAATTTACTTCATCTGTAAATTGCATACTTATTAATGGAATCATCAACAAAAGAATTATTAAAGATAGTTTTATTAAAATTCTTTTTTTCATTTTTTTAATTAAAGTTTCATTTCAGGGATTTCTCCTTCAATAATTAAATCTGCTTCAGTAACTGTTTTTATTTCTTCTACACTTACTCCAGAAGCTCTTTCCAAAAGTTTAAAACCGTTTTGAGTAACCTCCAAAACTGCTAAGTTGGTAACTATCTTTTTCACACAATTTACTCCGGTAATGGGTAGAGTACATCTTTTCAATATCTTACTTTCTCCTTGTCGATTAGTGTGCATCATGGCTACAATAATATTATCTGCAGAAGCTACTAAATCCATTGCTCCTCCCATTCCTTTCACCATTTTCCCAGGAATTTTCCAATTGGCTATATCTCCATTTTCAGAAACTTCCATAGCTCCTAAAACTGTAAGTTGAACATGTTTCCCTCTTATCATAGCAAAGGATGTTGCAGAATCAAAAAGTACTGCTCCTGGCAAGGTTGTAATAGTTTGTTTTCCTGCATTTATTAAATCTGGGTCTTCCTCTCCATTAAATGGAAAAGGTCCCATTCCCAAAACTCCATTCTCCGATTGAAACTCAATATCAATTCCCTGTGGAATATAATTTGCCACCAATGTCGGAATTCCAATTCCTAAATTTACATAGGTATTGTGTTGTAATTCTTGAGCAATTCTTTGTGCTATTTGATTTTTATCTAATGCCATTATTCTTTTATTCTAACGGTTCTTTGTTCTATTCTTTTCTCGTATTTTTCTCCTTGTAAAATTCTTTGTATAAAAATTCCTGGAGTATGAATTTGATTCGGGTCCAACTCCCCCGCTTCTACTAATTCTTCTACCTCTGCAACTGTAATTTTACCAGCCATTGCCATAAGTGGATTAAAGTTCCTAGCTGTTCCTTTAAAAATTAAGTTTCCTGCAGTATCTCCTTTCCACGCTTTTACAAATGCAAAATCAGCAGTTAGTGCCGTCTCTAATATATGTGGTTTTCCATTGTACTCTCTTACTTCTTTCCCCTCAGCTACTTCTGTTCCGAATCCTGCTGGAGTAAAAAACGCTGGAATTCCCGCTCCTCCCGCTCTACATCTTTCTGCTAAACTTCCTTGTGGTATTAAATCTACATCCAATTCTCCACTCAGCATTTGCCTTTCAAACTCTGCATTTTCCCCAACATAAGAGGAAATCATCTTCTTAATTTGCTTTCTTTTTAACAGAAGTCCTAATCCGAAATCATCTACCCCAGCATTATTAGAAATACAAATTAGTCCGAAAATATCTTTTTTAGAAAGTGCCTCTATTGCATTTTCTGGAATACCTGAAAGACCAAAACCTCCTACCATAAAAGTCATGTTGCTTTCTACCCCTTGTAGAGCTTCCTCTATATTATTTACTACTTTATTTATCATAATTAAAAATCTTCTGTTTCTTCAGAGTAATTTTCTTCTTCCTCAAAAGCCTCTGAATTATTATTACAATTTATTTTGTCTTCTACCCATAAACTAATATCTTCATCAAACTGAAAAATATCCCCTTGAGTTACGGAAGTAATCTTCTCATCTTCATAAATTCCTTTCATAAATTCCGCAAAAACAGGTAAAGCCATATGCGCTCCTTGTCCATAACGAATTGTTCTAAAGTGAGCTGATCTATCCTCACATCCCGACCAAACTCCCGTTACCAAATTAGGAGTAATCCCCATAAACCACCCATCCGATTGATTTTGAGTAGTTCCTGTTTTTCCTCCCATTTCTGATGTAAACTTATATTTATTCCTTAGCCTCACTCCTGTTCCCATTTTTTTATCGGCAGCCGGGCTGTAAACTCCATCTACTACTCCTTGCAATAATTTCACCATTAGAGCGGCTGTTTTTTTACTCATTGCCTCTGTTCTTTTTGGGGAGAATTCTTCTAGTATTATTCCATTTTTATCGGTTATTTTAGTAATAAAAATCGGAGTGGTATAAAATCCTTTATTTACAAAGGTAGAATAAGCTCCTACCATCTCATATACTGAAATATCAAATGTCCCCAAACAAATTGAAGGAACTGCTAAAAGATTGCTTTTTACTCCCATTTGTTTCGCTAAATCCACCACCGCTTTCGGGCCAAACTGATGCATAATAAAAGAGGTTAATGTGTTAATGGAGTTTGCTAAACCAAATTTCAATTCTAATGAAAGTCCAGAATATTCGCTATCAGAATTTGAAGGAATCCAATCTTGCTCTAATCCCCATTTTTCTGCATTAAAAACTACTGGTGAATTAACAACTTCATCACACGGATTTAATCCTTCTTGCATAGCGAGTGCATACAAAAATGGTTTGAAGGTTGATCCTACTTGTCTCTGTCCTTGTAAAACATGGTCGTATTTGAAGTATTTGTGATTAATTCCTCCAACATATGCTTTTACATGCCCTGTTTTGGGATCCATACTCATCATTCCTGTGTGGATAAAAAACTTATTATAAATTACAGAATCTTTAGGAGATAATATAGTGTCAATTTCTCCTTTCCACGAAAATAGTTTCATTGATACTTTTTCGTTAAAAACATCTTTTATTTCTTTATTCGATTTTCCGCTATTTTTTAATTTCCTATACCTTTCCGACCTTTTTATTCCTTGATCAATAATTGTATTAATTTGTTCTTTTGAAAAATCAGTTGGATAGGGAGCTTTGCTGTATCCTTTCCAATGTTTGTAAAATGTCTCTTGAAGTTCAGAAATATGAGTTTTTACAGCCTTTTCTGCATGTTTTTGCATTCTAGAGTCGATAGTTGTATAAATTCTTAATCCATCAGTATACATATTGTAATTTCCTCCATCTACTTTTGTGTTTTTGGAACACCACTTTTTAAGTTGAGATCTCAACTGTTCCCTGAAATAAGGAGCTGGTCCCTCATTGTGATCTATGGTTTGAAAATCCAAATTTAAACCAGTCTCCTTTAAAGAATCGTATTGATTTTGTGTTATTTTATTATTTTTCTTCATTTGAGACAAAACAACATTTCTTCTGTTTAGAGTTCCCTCTGGATTCCTTCCTTTTTTTGGATTATATAAAGATGGGTTTTTTAACATTCCCACCAACATTGCCGCTTGAGGAATTGTTAATTTATCTGGAGTAGTATTGAAATAAATTTTTGCCGCTGACTTTAGTCCTACCGCTTGATTTATCCAATCAAATCGGTTTAAATACATGGTTAGAATTTCATTTTTAGAATATCTTTCTTCTAACCTTACAGCTACAACCCATTCCTTTAATTTTTGCTGAACTCTTCCAACTCCTGATGCGGGCCGCTCTGTAAATAACATTTTTGAAAGCTGCTGGGTAATTGTACTCGCTCCTCCAGATTTTTTCCCCACAAAAACTCCAAAAACAGCCCTGAAAAGTGAACGGATATCAATCCCAGAATGATCGTTAAACCTAATATCTTCTGTCGAAATAAGGGCATGAATCAGATGTTCTGAAATTTCAGGATACTTTACATTACTTCTATTCTCATAGTAATATTCTCCCAAAATAATTCCATCAGCAGAGTAAACAATTGTAGCTAAGTTGCTTTTTGGATTTTCCAACTGATCAAAAGAAGGAAGAGGCCCAAATACTCCTAAAGTCGTCAGATACATTATTGTGAAAACTCCTATAAAAGGGCTCAAACACAAAAACCAAATTAATATTATTTTCTTCTTACTCATCTAGCTTACTTAGTGAAAATCCTATTCCTAATACATTTAATAATCCATCTAATTTTGGAGATCCTCCATAACGCATTGCTAGTTCAAATTCTATAGATTGGGGTCCTGTTTGGTACAGTTCTGAAGAATCCAAAATATAGGAAAACTCCCTAACATCAGTAACCCCTTCTCCAAGCCATTTCCCACTTTTTTTATCCGCCAATAAAATATTTACAGTATCGCTTAGTATTGTGTTTTCAGAATTAGTTTGTTTTACAAATAGGAGTAAATTCTGAAATTTATAGGAACTATTATGACGTATTTTAATCTCTTTTCGGAAATAAGAAACTGAATCGTCAATATTGTATTTGAAGCTTATTTTTTGATCCGAATTCCAAATTTCATTTTCAAAAGTGTGATAGTCAATAAATGTTACTTCTCTTTTTTCAGTACAATTTGACAAAGAAAAAACAATCAAAATTAAAAAAAGTATACTAAAAAAATTACTCATTTTTTTTAGAGTTTCTGTTATTTCTTTTTTTGAAATTCTTCTTTTTAGGTTTTTTCTTATCAAAACGATTTATATTATCTTGTCCAACAACATTTTTAAAATCAATTTTTGGAACTTGTTTTTCAATCACAAACTCCTCTAATGAATGTACTGTTTTATCGTTTTTATTGTCTTCAATAATCTTCAGAACCTGATTTAAAGAAAGCTCGAACATTTCGCTTGCTTGATTTTTATAAACATACCACAACCTCCGTTTAAATACATCTATTTTTATTTGTTTCGCATCACCTTTTTTTGTTTTCAGCGATAATTTGGATTTTGGAAATCTTTTTAATGAATCCAAATACGAATCCAATTCAAAATTTAAACAACACTTTAATTTTCCGCATTGTCCGGATATTTTTTGAGGGTTTATTGATAGTTGTTGATATCTGGCAGATGAAGTAGAAACAGGAGGAAATTCAGTCATCCAAGTAGAACAGCATAACTCTCTTCCGCAACTTCCAATTCCTCCAACCATTGCTGATTCTTGTCTTACTCCAATCTGTTTCATCTCTATCCTTACTCCAAAAGTCCTAGAATATTCTTTTATCAACTCCCTAAAGTCAACTCTTTTTTCTGCTGTATAATAAAATATTACTTTCGATTTATCTCCTTGAAATTCAACATCAACCAATTTCATTTCTAACTTATGATTGTTGATTATCAACTTTGCTTTTTTTAGTGTAGATTCTTCTAAATCAATAGCGTTTCCCCATTTTTCTAAGTCAGTTTCTTTAGCTAGTCTGTAAATCTTTTTTAAAGGTTCTTTATCAATATTTATTTTTTTCCTCTTTAGTTGAAGATTTACAATAGATCCTATTAAAGTTATTTTACCAATATCGTGCCCAGAATTCCCTTCTACAGCCACCAAATCCCCCTCTGCCAAAACAAGGCTCTCTTTATTGTCAAAATATTCTTTTCGGTTTTTTTTGAATCTTACCTCTACTAAGTTTTTATATTTGTCATTTTGAGAATCAATTCCTGAAAGCCAATTAAAAACGGAACTTGTTCCACAGCCTCTTTTTTCTGACACCTCACAACCATCACAACCCCCACCTGTTCCACAACCCATATTCTTTATTTTATTTCTACAAATTTACGATTTACTTTTAATAGTTTCATCATTTGTAATGATAGTTCGTAAAATATTATTTTTGTATTGGCGTTTCTTTCTATGTTTCTCGAACATTCTTCTATTTTTTCTGAAATATTTACAATATTTTTTTCATGAATAAATGGATGAAATTTTCTCAAAAAGTCATTTTCTTTTTCATCTAAATTCAATGTTTCCTGAGTAGAAAAATTTAAAATCAAACAATTTCTTATCATTTTTAATGAATAGTTTAAAAATACTGACTGAGATTGTCTTCCCTTTTTTGCTCTTTGTACGGTCCAATTTGTTAATTCTTTTATGTTGGCAGAATAACAAATTCTCATCCAACTCTGAAATTCTTCAAAATGGTTATCATACAAATCATCATCCTCCAAAAGTCTTAACGCTTTCCCTAAATCCCCCTCTGAATAGCTAATTAAAGTATTTGCTTTTTCTGAAGAAATATTATTTTGTTTGAGAATATAGTTTTTAATATTTTTATCTGAAAAATTTGTAATTTTAGTAATCTGTAATCTAGAAAGAACTGTATTCAGTAATTGTTCCGAATTTTCAGAAACCAATAAAAATATGGTTTTGTTTGGAGGTTCTTCCAAAAGTTTCAATAATTTATTTGATGTTTTTGCCTGCATATTTTCTGGCATCCACATTATTACAACTCTATATTCCGATTCGTAATGTTTTAGAGCAAGTTTTGATTGTAAATTTTCAGCTTCATGCGTATAAATTAATCCATTTTTTCCCGTTTTATTATCCTCCGAAAAAACATTAAACCAATCATGTAAATTCAAATACGGATTTTTTAAAATCTCTTCTCTCCACTGAAAAATAAAATTATCACTTATTGGTTTTTTAATTCCATTTATGGTTAAAACAGGAAATATTAGATGCAAATCCGGATGAGTAAGAGAGTTGTACTTTACACAAGAATCACAATTTCCACAAGAATCGTTTTCATTTTTGGTGGTACAATTTATAAATTGAGCAAAAGCAATTGCTATAGCTAACTTTGAACTACCTTTTCCTCCTAAAAAAAGTTGAGAATGGCTTACTCTGTTGTTTAAAACCGAGCTTATTAATTGGTTTTTTATCCCCTTATTTCCCTCTATTTCCTTAAAAAGCATTGTAAAATATTTCCGTCAAATTTAGTGTTTTTGTACTATTCAGTTGGTGATTTTTTTACTTTGTTTACTTTTGCAAGATGAAAAACATAAATGAAGTAAGTTTTAGCGGAAAAAGGGTAATGGTAAGAGTGGACTTTAATGTTCCTTTGGATGAAAATTTTAACATTACTGACAACAGTAGAATTTCAGCGGCCTTGCCAACTATAAATAAACTAATCTCGGACGGAGCAAAAGTGATTCTAATGTCTCATTTAGGAAGGCCAAAAGGAGAGGAAGAGAAGTTTTCCTTAAAACACATTGTAAATAATTTGTCGGAACTATTGAATATTCCTGTTTCTTTTTCTGAAAATTGTATTGGAGAAAAAACAAAAAGGGAAGTTAAAAATTTACAAAATGGAGAGGTGTTACTTTTGGAAAACTTACGATTTCATCCAGAAGAAAAGAAAGGAGATTTAAAATTTTCCGAACAACTTTCAGAACTTGCAGATGTTTATGTAAATGATGCTTTTGGCACAGCTCACAGAGCTCATTCTTCTACTGCGATTATTGCTCAGTTTTTTCCAAATAACAAATATTTTGGACTACTTCTTAAAAATGAGATTGATAGTTTGGAAAAAGCACTTAGAGATCCTAAAAAGCCGTTTACCGCAATTATTGGAGGAGCAAAAATATCAGGTAAAATTGATGTGATAACATCATTACTTAACAAAGTAGACAACCTGATAATTGGAGGGGGAATGGCTTACACTTTTGCAAAAGCAATGGGAGGAAATATTGGTAATTCCTTAGTAGAAAATGACAAGGTGGACTTGGCAAAAAGTATTATTAAAAAAGCGAAAGAGGTTGGAGTAAATTTACTTTTACCAACAGATTCGGTAAATGCGGATGACTTTAACAACAATGCTAATATTATTACTTCTGAAATAACAAATGTCCCTAATGGTCTTATGGGATTAGATATTGGTGAAGAAAGTATTCAATTGTTTTCGGATGTAATTCAAAACTCTAAAACCATTATTTGGAATGGGCCAATGGGAGTATTTGAGATGAGTAATTTTGAAAAAGGAACGAAAATGATAGGAGAAGCAATTTGTAAATCTACCCAAAATGGTGCATTTTCATTAATTGGAGGAGGAGATTCGGTTTCAGCTATTAAAAAGTTTAAAATGGAGGATAAAGTAAGTTATATTTCTACTGGTGGAGGGGCAATGCTAGAATATTTGGAAGGAAAAGAATTACCTGGAGTAATGGCTATTCAGTAATAGAATCATACCCTTCTTTTACCTTTTTTTCAATTGTTTTAATAATCTTCAATTTCTTTTTTGCCTCTGGAATTAAAACTGGAATAATATCATAAGTCGGTTGGTATAAAACTGAATTTTTTATTTGTTTTTTAGGAATTATCTCTCCGAAAGTTTCTTCCAAATGAGCTGTTTCAAATAATATAATCCCCAAAAACAACAATACTTTTATGGCTCCAAATAAAATACCTAACAACTTATTTACAAGTCCTAGTTTTAGGACTTTTGTTATTTTACTCAGTATAATTCCTGCGAGTTTTAGTGATAAAAAAACGATTAAAAATACAATAACAAAAGAGATAATAGATACAAACTCCTTATAATCCTTCAGATTGTCTATTAAATATTCCTCTACTAATCCAGAAAATTTTACTGCCAAATAAATTCCTAAAACCAATGACACTACAGAAACAAGTTCTTTTATAAATCCTCTGGAAAAACCTTTGATTGATGATAACAACACCAAAATCGCAATAATAATATCTATATAATTCATAGTGTAAAGATAGTATTTTAATACTTTTGCCTTATGGAAGATATTGAAAAAAAGTGGGATGATTTAATTTCGGAACTTCAGCCAAATTTTGAGGAAGAACTTTCTTTAAAAACAATTTTGTTTTTGATTGGAGTTCAGGAGTTAGGACAAGGAATAAAAGATTTTGATAAAGAGGAAAAAACATACCTTTTCCATATTGCAATTTGCAAATTACTTTCTCCTTTCGGATATTACAGATTTAAAATGATTGATGAAGATGGTTGGCCTCATTATGAGGAAACGAAAGATATGGAAAAACTACCGAGTAAAGAACAAAAATTATTGATGAAAGAAGCTATTATTAGCTATTTCCAGTAAATAATATTAGTTTATTTCTACAGTTTCAGAAATAATTTTACCTCTTAAAAGGCGAATAACACCACTCCCTGTATAGGAATCGTTTCCATTTGTATAATCTACTTCTATATTCAGAATAGCTTCATAAGTATATTCAAATTCCGCTTTTCCGTTTGCATCAGTTTTTGCAGTTTGCCTTAATTTGTCAATTGGATCAGTTCCTGGAATTGTATTTAACTGATTCAAAACTACAGTAGCTCCTTGTACTGTGTTTCCGTTAGAGTTAACTACTTTTACGATTCCGATTGTGTCTTTTTCCTTTTCGCAAGAAGTGAAAATGGAGGATATAAATAAGAATACAAATAGTATTCTAGCTATTTTATGTGTGATTGTTTTCATGTTTTATCTAAAAATATTGTTTTACTTTGTTGCTGAAAAATATACAAGCAAATATAGTAATTTTATTACAAATGTTAGAAAAAGTAAAGGAAGTAGTTGAAAAAGTAAATAAATTTATCCCTAAATCTGAAGAGGAATTAAATAATTTCAGGATTGAGTATTTAGGGAAAAAAGGATTTTTAAATGATTTATTTGTTTCATTTAGAGAGGTTCCGAACGATCAGAAAAAAGAATTTGGAGCTACTTTAAATAACTTAAAACAATTAGTACAGTCCAAAATTGAGGAGTACAAAGACAGTTTTGAAGTAGAATCTGAGAGTTCTGAAATTGACTTAACAAGAAATGTCCCTACAGATAATTTAGGAAGTAGACATCCTATTTCACTCATCCGAAATGAAATTGTAGAGATTTTTAACAGAATTGGTTTTACTGTAAGTGAAGGACCAGAAATAGAAGATGATTGGCATAATTTTTCTGCACTAAATTTACCTGAAGAACACCCAGCAAGAGATATGCAGGATACTTTTTTTATACAAACCAATCCTGATATTTTATTAAGAACTCATACTTCATCAGTTCAGGTAAGGTATATGGAAAATAATAAGCCTCCAATTAGAACACTTTCTCCTGGTAGGGTGTATAGAAATGAAGCAATTTCTGCTCGTGCTCATTGTATTTTTCACCAAGTGGAGGGATTGTATATTGATGAAAATGTAAGTTTTGCAGATTTAAAACAAGCACTTCTTTATTTTGCAAAAGAGATGTTTGGAGAGAAAACAAAAATCCGATTAAGGCCTTCTTACTTTCCATTTACAGAGCCTTCTGCTGAAGTAGATGTTAGTTGTAATATTTGTAGTAGTAAGGGGTGTAATGTGTGTAAAAACACTGGTTATTTGGAAATTTTAGGTTGTGGTATGGTAGATCCGAATGTGCTAGAAAATTGTAAAATTGACTCTAAAAAATACAGTGGATTTGCTTTTGGAATGGGAATTGAAAGAATTGCAATGCTGAAATATGGAGTAAATGATTTGCGCCTCTTTTTTGAAAATGATGTTCGTTTTTTAAAACAGTTTTCTTCATTATAATTTCTTATTCAATCTCTTCAAAATCTATTTTTGATAGATCTCCTGTTTTAGTGTCTAAAAGGTAATATTCATGGGAATAATCTCCTCTATAAAATCCTTTATGTACGTTTATTTTACGCTCAACAACTGTATACCTTCCTGAGTCGTTTTCAAAAAGTCCGTCACCCTTTTCTGTTTCAATATTTCCGCAAGAAATAAACAATGAAACGCAAAGTAATGATAGTATTGTTTTTTTATTTAAATTTCCAATCATAGCTGTGTAAGTTTTCTACTGAGTGGCGTAATAAATCAATTGCTCCTCTAACATCTTTTTTGTGTACCATTTCAATAACCTGATGTATGTGCCGAGTTGGTATAGATACAGCTCCCGCAATACTTCCTCCTGGGTTCATTCTTTGTATTCCAGCAGTGTCTGTTCCTCCAGCTGGTAAAATTTCTAATTGTGTTTTAATTTTCTTCTTTTTTGAAATTTCTTTCATGTATTTTACCATTCTATAA
>Ga0105349_10000445_pt1 | contig 16175 bp, 8 predicted proteins | sample EN1Hudseemescosm_FD_83661 | JGI IMG/M metagenome (GOLD analysis project Ga0105349, IMG submission 83661) | Methane-oxidizing microbial communities from mesocosms in the Hudson Canyon - EN1B Hudson Canyon | ecosystem: Environmental > Aquatic > Marine > Cold seeps | place: Hudson Canyon...
GCCATCACTTCACCCGAGGGTTGGGCCGGAGTGCTTCCCACCATACGGGTCAAAGAGAAGGACATCGTCAAAACAGATTCTGTCATCGCGAGTACCGATTCAGAGAAGGCTTATGTCGTGATGTTTCGCTACTTACCAGCAGGTCTTTTAGGCATCGTCGTCGCAAGTCTATTAGCCGCATTCATGTCAACGATTGATACTCACGTTAATCTTGCCGCCAGTTACTACGTTAATGATTTACACCGTCGCTTTTTTGTATCGAATCGAAAAGCAGAGTACTACGTTTGGGTCGCACGAATCGCCAGCATATTTATTCTTCTTGAAGGAGCTCTGCTCGCTTCCATCTCAACCTCCATCAGTGATCTGTTCACTTTTTTCCTCGCTTTCCTAGGCGGGGTCGGTCCGATCTACATGATGCGTTGGCTGTGGTGGAGAATTACCGCATGGAGTGAAATTACAGCGATGGTGACCTCCAGTGTAAGTACGACATACATCACCTTTGCAGCGAACGAAAATTGGTCACTCGGCCCACTCTCTCCCGGTGGAATCATCTCTGCAGAGGGGCGCATTCTGATCGTCGTCAGTCTCTCAACATTGGCGGCTCTTGCCGTCACTCTTATCAAGCGGCCACGAGACCCGGCTAAACTCGTTCCCTTCTATCAGCGGGTTCGTCCCGCAGGATTTTGGGGACCCGTTCGCGCGCTTTCTCCAGAGACTCCTGTACGACATGAAGGTTTCATGATCGTCGCTGGAATCATTGGAGGCCTAGCACTGGTTTGGGGTTTGACCCTAGGCCTAGGTGCCCTACTTCTTGGTAAAACCTGGTCTGCTCTTGCCATGACCATCTCTTTCATAGGAGCACTCGTTACAGGTTGGACCCTGCCGATTTTGCTCCGGGAGGACGAACACCTCATCGATCATGAAACCTCAACCAGCAAAAATACCAAGGATATGAAGAACACCTGATGAGCCTGCGAATCAACGACCGATCTTTCATTCTCTTCGCTGTCGCAGTTTGGGCAGGCTTCCTCTTCGTCAGAGCCACCGGGCCCGATGACATATACTCCCGTGACCAAATCAAAGTTGCGGCTTATGTTCTCGACATCGTAGAAAATGACGCTTGGCTGTGGCAAGAAGATCACCAAGGCAATTTCGCCTCAAAGCCTCCTCTCACGCAATGGCTCGGAGCAGCGGCGACGCAAGCGTACGGTGAATTCCATCGTCTCACACTTTCCTTTCCATCTTGGCTAGCGACCTTGGTCACAATTCTTCTGTTGATGGGCTGGACCGCTCGGGAGTTTGGTAGGGGAGCTGCGCTATGGTTACCGCTTCTTTTCCTAGCAAACAATATGGGCATCAGAGAGATACTCTTAGCGCGCAGTGACACCTTGTTCCAGTGCACCATCGTCGTGATCGCTCTTGGATCTTGGCACGCTTGGATGGATGGCGATAAGGCGTGGTGGGTGGCGGTAGGCTCACTTGCAGCACTGATGACGAAAGGGCCGCTCGGCATTCTTCTCGGCCTTCTTGGGTTACTCTCCTGCGTATTCCGCAACAAAGAAAACCCTGCCACAATCCGACGATTGCCATGGAAGAAAATCGTCATCGCACTCTTACTCGCTTCCATACTGCCAGCCCTTTGGCTGTACCAAGCGAACCTCGATAGCGATGGACGTGCCGTTGCCAAGTTGATTCATGATGAATTAATCGAACACGCGATTGGGGAGCGAGGAGAAGATAATCAGCAAGTGTGGTGGCACCACCTCTTGCCCATCGCATGGTTTCTCACCAAATTGGCACCGGCCAGTTTGTTCGCTCTATCCGCACTCAAAAGAATCTTCAAAAATCCCCGCCCAGAAGGTCGCGAACGAAGATCGGAACTCTTTGTCACCACCTGGCTGCTCGGTGGCCTAGCCCTGCTCTGCTTAGGCACGCATCATCGATTCGTCCACTTATTGGCGATCTTGCCTCCGACAGCCATCCTTGCCTCTCGTCAAATCGCTATGTGGTGGCAAGACGAAAGGAAATCGATGATGTGGGCCACTGTTTGCCTATCCTTGGTGCTGCCTCTTGTCGGGGTATACCTGAACATTATCGATGTCGGTTCAAAAGAAATCGTCCTGACTGAAAAATCGAGAGCGTTCACTTCTGCAGCGATGAAAGAAGCGGGAAGCAACGCACAGTTTGAGTTCTTTGAAGTCCATGCCGGACTGCAAGTCCATCTCTCTCAACATAAAAAGTTTACCTCCGCTAAAGATCTCTCAAACGTTCTCGAATCTGACCAACCTCTCTATCTCATCGCAGACGACGAACAGAGAATACGCGAGCTCGCAGGGCAACAAGATGTTGAAATTATTGACGTCGCCCTTCGATATCCAACAGATCCCGGAAACCTCATCATGCTCGCCAGCAAGGGTGCCTCTGGCACACCCCGTGAGCAAAAGAGGAGAGCCCCCTCATTTTTCATCCTGACTCTCCTTTCCATTGCGACCTCCCTACTACTCTACGGAAGCCAAAACTATGCACGAAAGGGTCTCAGTGTTTGAATAGAGGCTATGTAGCACATGCCTCCTTGAGATCGGGACCCGCGGGGCCTAATCTGGGAGGAACCCCGCTCGTTTAGTCACGCAATTTTAAGGACGACGTTCAGCGATCTTCTTTAGAGCGTCGAACCTCAATTGCCAAAAGTTCAATTTCAGTATCTGCTTCCAGAAGGGAAGAAGATGTTTTCAAGAGACCATCTTTTGCTACTTGTTCCATTTCTGGCAATCGCAATCCTTCTAACGAGTTCCATCGCCAATGGGGCAGACGCTCCCTTTCGACGTGGCGATGTCAACGATGACGGATCGGTCGATATTTCAGACCCCATCGTGATCTTGGGTTACCTGTTTTCAGGGGCATCCATACCCACGTGCATGGACGCTAGCGACTCCAACGACGATGCACAGGTCAACGTTGGAGATGCCATTCATCTTCTGGGATACATCTTCAACAATGGCACACCTCCTCCAGCACCGGGTCCTTTCACATGCGGACCCGACGTCACCGACGACACTCTCGGATGCTACTCGAATAGCTGTGATAGTGGAGGCGACCCAGAACGCATCGCCGTTGGCCATCTCCTTCAACGCATCGCATACGGACCACTGCCGGGGCAGATTGATGCCGTGATCGCCAATGGTGTCACCGAAACAATTCAACAACAACTCAGCCCGCCACCCGGCCCTGACTCCAGCCCCTTCATCGGTCCACTGGAAGATCTCTACTCTATTTCTATTCCATGGGCCGAAGAGCGATTTGTTCTTCATCCCAATGGGCAACATCAATACTTCCTCGGAACAGAAGAACCTCCCGCGGATTGGGCACAGCCCGGATTTGATGATTCGACCTGGCTCACAGGAATTTCAGGGTTCGGTCGCGGAGACAGCGACGACGTCACTGAAATACTAGAGATCGCTCTCGGGCTTCCATCCGTATACACACGAACGATCTTCTTGTCGCCGTCGTCAACGAACCCCTCAGATCTCTATCTCAAAATGCTCTACGACGATGGGTTTGTCGCCTATCTGAATGGAACAGAGATCGCACGAAGCCTGAGAACAAATGGGCTTCCCCACCTGACAGGAAACCCACCTCCACATAACCAATTTGCCAGTCAGGCTCATGAAGCCACGTACGCAGAATACTTCCCTATTCCAGCCTCCTTGCTGGTTCCCGGAAACAACGTATTGGCGATTCAGTGCCACAATGCAGCCAACAATGGAGACTTCACTCTCAGGCCTACCATTGTTTCAATGGTGCCAGACACGAATGGGGAAACCCGAAGATTCTTTTCTACTTCAAGTAATCTTCAAAGAGTGCCGTTCATTCGAGGCATCTACGGAGAACAGCAGCTACAAAAAGTGCTCGCAGAATTTTGGGAAAACCATTTCACAACCGACGAAGATAAAGTGAACGATTTCTTCGATGGCGTCAGAAATAGATATGGACATAGAGTCCTAGGTACAAGCACCGGCTCAGCAAAGATTTCGAACACTCTCGAATTCGAAGAGTATGATTTCTTTTGCGAAAATGCTTTGGGACACTTTGGCGACTTACTCGCGTATAGCGCTAGTAGCGTTCCGATGTTGATTTACCTCGACAACATTCTAAACTTCTCTGCGCAACCCAATGAAAACTATGCACGAGAAATTCTTGAGCTACATACTCTTGGTGTCGACAACGGATATACCCAAGCAGACATCGAAGCGGTCGCTCGCGTCTTCACCGGTTGGACCGTCACTAAAATTCCTAACAATCTGATCAGGCCATTCCCCGAATACCTAACAGATCCTATCACCACGACCCACTATGATTTAGCAAACACCTCTCTGATAGAAATCGGTGATAACTGGCAATACTTCAAAGGGACCACGGAACCTTCTCCAGGGACTGCAGGAGAAGCGACGACCCAATGGACGATGCCGGGCTTCGATGACACGAGCTGGTTAACAGGAGCCACAGGCATCGGAATGGGAGATGGCGACGACGCGACTGTCCTCGACGACATGGACAATAACTACGCGAGCTTCTATGCCAGAACCCAGTTCCCCATCACAGACCCCGCGAGTCCAAACTACCTTGAATTAAGTGTCGATTTCGACGACGGCTACGTTTGCTATCTTAACGGAATAGAGATTGCCCGAAGCTCCACCATGAACGGTGCAGGAACACCTCCACCACATACCTCCGGGACGAGTGGTGGGCACGAAGCTCAAGGGCGACCGGATTTGATCAACTTAAACCATTACCGACATCTCTTGGTTACAGGAGAAAACGTATTGGCGTTCCAAATCCATAATCAAACGATCACGAATAACGATTGTTCTTTTCTCCCACGATTAACCTTGGGAACTCCAACAAACCGATTCACTCACCTCAATGATCGTCAGGGAAAATTCACATTCCGCTTCAATCCAAGTCAACACGATACTGAAGCGAAAATCATCTTCGAGGGTACGCCTTATCAACTGAACATTCCGGCTGGGCGAACAGGAACTCAGGGCATCCTCGACGCTAGGGACTTGTTTGCTGCTCTGGAAGCTCACCCGGGAACCGCCCAGTTCATCTGCATTAAACTGATTCAAAAGTTTGTTTCTGACGACATCAATCTGGCCAACATTGGTGACGGATCAGCGCCGATAGAACTACAAAGCCTTCTCGCCAGCATGCTCTCAGCCTGGTACTCAACACCAAAACCGGGCAACATCTCTGTGCTCATGGAAACATTACTAGATCCCGTCGAAAGATCCGGTCCATTCTGGAGCACTTCAAACCAAAAAATAAAGGTGAAGACCCCCTTAGAGTTCATCAACTCAACATTGCGTACTCTGGGATCACCTGCCAGCAGCGATAATCTTGTGGCGTGGTCCGAAGACATGGGCATGAAACTGTTCGAGCGAGATGAACCCGACGGATTTTCAGAAGTCGGATCAGACTGGATCGGAACAACAACTTTGTTGCAACGTATCAACTTCGCTCGCAGATTTGCCTCCAATGTCGACAACGATTTCCCATGGAACATCGCTGACTTCATCGGCAACGACGCACCCGACGCCATTGGCGTTGTTGACATCTTCGACGAAGTCCTGTTTCAGGGAGCTATGACCGAAGCTGAAAGATGCCTCGCTTTAGAATATCTGGAAACTGATTTGAATGGTGTATTTATGCCGCTGGATCCAGCGGCCGGAGACTATGCCAATCGCATACGCGAAGTAGTGGGTTTCCTCTTCAGCCTTCCCAGATTCCAGTTTCAGTAATAAGGAGAACGACCATGATGAATCGTAGAGATCTGCTCAAATCCGGAAGCCTAGCCGCACTGGGACTGCTGCTTCCTCCCATAGGTGGGCCCGAATTTCTGAGACGCAAACTATTGGCGGGATCCGCAGGAACCGGCAACAAGAAGATGATTTTCATTTTCCAACGAGGTGGAAACGACGCGTTGAATACGGTCATTCCTCGGGGAGATTTGGATTACAGCGCCAACAGTCGACCCACATTGTTCATCAATGACACACAAGCCATCGACCTCGGTAATGGGTTTGCCCAACTTCATCCTGCAATGCAGCCAATGATGGAAGTCTTTAATCACACGTCTTTGAATGGTGTGGCCGGACCCGGAAATCTGGCAGTGCTTCACAGAGTGGGATATCCATCTCAATCGAGAAGCCACTTCAGTGCGCAGCATTTTTGGGAGAACGGAGTCCCCGGCGACGAACAACTTGACGAGGGACTCCTGTATCGCCGCTTTGCCAGCTCGCCAGGATTTAGCGACATGCCCTTCGCCGGAGCATACTTGAATGACAGCTTACCCACCGCACTCAGGGGCGCGACTCCTCTACCGGCATTCCCCGGTACCGCAGACTATTCGTTCTCTGGAAATTTTGCGGAGGTCGATAAGTTTCTCGGCCTACTTCCATCTGCTCCAGGAGGAACAGATGGAAAAGGTCTTTACGGCGCTTACGGCGGCAAGCCGGATATCGAAGGTGGAACCTACCGAGATCTACTGATGCCCACGGGAGTCAAACTTGGAGAATCGGTGAGCGTTGTCCAGCAAGCATTGGCACAAGGACCTTACACTCCGGAAAATGGCGCCGTTTATCCAACCACAACTTTCGGTACACAACTCAGTGAAATCGCCATGCTCCTCAAGAGAACACCTGCCCAACTGTTGGGTGTAAATATTGGAGGCTGGGATACTCATACCGCTCAGGGAACACTGGTCGGAGGACACCCCAACATTCTGGGAGAACTCGCATTGGGCATTCAGGCTCTATCGAGAGACCTTCAATCCCAATGGGAAGACGTCGTCATAGTGACCGTCTCTGAATTTGGCAGAACTTCCGATGAGAACGGATCCAGAGGAACCGATCATGGAGCTTCATCGGCGATGTTTGTCGCCGGCGGAGGAGTCCTAGGAGGGGTCTACAACTGCGATGCGGCGACTTGGGCCCCAGGGTCCATGTACTCGGAGAACAGTCGCTATCTGGCCGCAAACACCGACTTCAGGGTAGTCTTCTCTGAGATTTTCCAACAGGTGTTCGGCGATGACCCGTCGATGATGGAACAGTTCATGCCCGGATATAACGCAGCCGCTGCTGCTAACCCAGGCCTGTTCACTCCGTTGGGATTCCTCTGATAGGAATAACCATGAGGAAGAGCCACATCATCCCAGTCGCGATCTTGACGCTTGCTTCGGTTTGCGGCGTTCTTCGCGCAGAAGACTTTGTCATCAATTTCTTCGATGCAGCATTTCTACCCACAAGCGTCACACTAGAAGTCGGCGATACCATCACATGGAATCACGTCGCTGGATCTCACGTATTGACCAGTGGTATCCCCGGTGGAGCTCCTGGAACTAATGAAGAACCTGGTGCGCTGTTCCAAGCCCCCATCGACACACAAAACCCCACATTCACTTACACCTTTGACCAAATGGGACAGACCTATGGATTCTTCGACGCGAACAATCCTGCCCAAATCGGGTCGATCACTGTCCTAGACGACACACTCATTTTTGATGTCGGCGTCGTCGATAATGCATACATTCCCGTCACTATAGAAATTTTTGAAGGAGATAGCGTTCGTTGGGTCCATGAACCCATGGAAATGCTCCACACTGTGACCAGCGGAATTACCGGTGGAGATCCTGGAACCATATACGAACCTGGATTTTTATTTAATGAAGAGTCCTCTGATACCAACCCTATTTTTCAATACACTTTTGATACACCGATGGACTTGCCATACTTTTGCATTCCCCATGTCAACTTCGGAATGACTGGAGAAGTCATCGTACAAAGTCGGTTTATCCGTGGAGACGCAGACAGAGATAGCTCTCTCACCATCGGCGATGCCATCACGATACTTTCGTATCTGTTTCAGGGCGCAACCGCTTCCTCATGCCTAGACGCTATGGATATCGATGACGGCGGCCAAGTCAACATCGCAGATGCCATCGCTCTATTGGGTTATCTATTTTCAGCCGGAGCTACACCTGCAGCACCATTTCCATCTGAAGGCCCGGATAGAAGTTCTGACTCTCTCATCTGCCGATAACCAATTACGACTCAAAATCATTATTGAATATCACACCTATAAGGGTAGATTAGGGGTGTGGGTTCTTCATTTGTAAAAATACTGCTCGTTATCTTGGTCGGTCTCGCTCCTGTACCACAGGATGCATCGAGCACCGATCCACGAATAACGGAACTGAATGCCGCTATGCAAAAGGGGCAGTTTCTTGACGTCCTTAAAAAAGGGCGCGCAATATTAATCAAGCAACCGACCCACCCTCACTTCTTATTGATCACAGGCGCTGCCTGCATCGAACTCGCAAGAACTCTCAAAGATTCCGAAGCTAAAATTCAAGCTTATGCTGAAGCTGAAAATCTCTTTCGAAGATTTGTCATTGTAAATCCTCGACATAATAATTCTAAAGTCGAACAATCATTAGCGCGCTGTTGCCTGACTCGCGAAGACTGGAAGAACGCAAAAAAGCATGCGGCCAAAGCCATCCAACTATCGCCCAGTTCGACGATGGCACACAGAGTTATGGGCGAATCGCTCTCTGGGCTTAAAATACATAAAGAAGCCATCCAGTCGTACAAAAAAGCTCTGGCTATAACGCCAAGAGACGTTCGACTCATGCAACTCGTTCAAGACGAATATCACTCCTTAAGAAGGTACGCAGAGGCCTTGAGCTTCTTACTCAAACAACAAGACAATCTCCCAGCCAACAATCGAGAAACTGCAACTTTCTACCAGCTTCTCTATAGAGCATATGTTTCATTAAACGACGTTGAAAACGCTCAAGTCGCGATCTCTAAAGCGGTCAGCTTGAATCCAAAAAAACCCACACTTGCTTCAGAAATGGCACTCAATCTATACAGACTAGGCCGATCTGAAGATTCCCGATTATGGGCAAAAAAAGCACTCACATATCAGACTCTCAACAACGATTCAAAAGCGATCTGCCTCAGAATTTTAGGACAGTTGCTTTCTCACGAAGGAAAATACCAAGAAGGTCTCTTGGCTCTTGAAAAATCATTCCAAATCAATCCCGATGACAGGTCTACCGTCATTGCCATGATTGCAGCATTACGTCGCACAGGTCAGGAAGAACGAGCACAAGAGTTTTTGAAGAAAATGAATGAGATGCCCACGGATCCTCGTGAATGAAGATTTTATGTTTCATATCACTAGTAATGATCCTTGCCAGCTGCACGCCCCAAACACCACAAAAAAACACTTCTGAAGTCGCAAGTTATCCATTTGTTGTCGAAGATGATCTGATCAATTTCACTCATGAATCCGGAGCGAGAGGGCTTCGTCATATTGGTGAATCTGTGGGATCAGGCGGCGCACTTTTCGACGCAGACGGCGACGGAGATCTCGATCTATATTTAGTTCAAGGCACAGCGACAGATGAAAACTCTCCCAAAAAAAACATACTTCTATACCAAAATGATGGAGAGTTCATACAAGGCGAAAAACCTTGCGGAGCCGAAGATTCCGGAGATGGAATGTCATGCGCCGCGGGTGACATCGACAATGACGGCGATATAGATCTCTACGTGGTCAACGATGGGCCAGACAGTCTTTACTTAAATGATGGAACTGGGCACTTCACCGACGTCACACAAGAACGTGGTATCGAAATGCCTCTCTTTGGCAGCTCTATCTGTTTCCTCGACGTGGAATTAGACGGCGATCTCGATATCTTTGTCGGCCACTATATCGAATTTTCCATCGATGCATTCACCCCATGCTTGAGAGAGAAACTCGAAGTATATTGTGCCCCAAAAAACTATCCTGGAGTCCCCTGTAGTCTTCTCATCAACGACGGAAAAGGTTTCTTCTCCGACGCTTCCGCATCCTCTGGGCTCGCCTCACTACTCGGCAAAGCCCTCGGTGTGTTGACGAGCGACGTGGACGGCGACGGTGATCAAGATCTGTATGTTGCCAATGACGGCGAGGCTAACTTTCTGCTTCTTAACCAATGGAAAGAAACAGGAGAAATAAAATTCATCGACGATGCTTATATTGCTGGCTGCGCCCTAGGGGAAGGGGCGAAAGAAGAAGCCGGAATGGGTGTCGAAGCCGCCGACCTCGACGGTGATGGCGACGAAGAGATTCTTGTCACTAACTTTGAGGCCCAGACCAACTCCTGTTATCGAAATGACGGAGGAGGCATGTTCCTAGAAACCAGTTTTGTCAATGGTATGGGACCACCCTCAATTCTTAATGTCGCATTTGGAATCCGGGTCTTAGACGTCAATCTGGATCTGCTCCCAGATATCTTCATCACCAATGGTCATGTCATCGACAACATAGAAAAACTCACTACCGGGCAAACCTTATTCGCTCAACAAGATCAGCTCTACATCAACGAAGGGGGGACTTTCAAAGAAGTGAGCCCTCACCTTCCTGCAGAACTGAAAGTGGGACGCGCTTTGATCAGTGGCGACATCGACAACGATGGCGATCTCGACCTGATCTCTACAACCTGGCAAGGCTCTCCACGGGTTCTCAGGTCCACCTCTGCGGGCTCCGCGCCTGTCATTGGGCTACACCTCAGCGGAGACGGCGTGAGCTGCCATCGAGATGCGATTGGGGCGATCATCAATTACGCGGTTCAAGAAAAAACGATCACTCGCGAACATCGAGTTCAGTCATCGTATCTCGCTAGTCATGATCCTCGTCTATTGCTGACTCTTGGCCCGAAGATGACTGAAGCAGTCGTCACTGTGAAGTGGCCTGGAGGAACTGAAGAAACCGCGACTCTGACAGCAGGCTCTTATCACAAATGGGTGATGGGCAAAGGCATTGTGAGCCAATCGCAATTCGAAAAACCCACTCCAAACTAATCCGCAGCCTGAACACTCAGATCATCGATGGTGTATGTTTTCTGATGAATCACCAAGCCCTCATCGGTCATTAATTGACACTTGAGCCGTGGGCTTTCTGTCGTCGCATCCACTTCAAGCCCCAGGAAAACTCCAGGTTCTCCTCCATCGAATACAAGAGCGGGATGCTCCACCTTCGCAGTGGAAATAACCGTGTTTGCTAAAGGAGAAGTGATCCATTCATCAACAAAATATCCCGCACCTTCACTGGGGGGGTATGACAAATGCCGACATCTATGAATATCACCCGTTACAACAAGAACCCCTGAAATCTTGTTATCCCCAATAAACTTGAGGAGCCCATTTCGCTCGTGGGGCCAAGTCATCCAGTGATCTTTCTTTCCGGGCCGCACAGACCCATTAAAAATCATCCCGGAAGAAATAACTTTAAACGTAGCCTTCGATTCCTTCAGTGACTTTTGCAGCCATTCCCACTGGGTCCTGCCCAATAGAGTGGGCTTTTCAGGGTCGAAAGGAGATGGCTCAGTATTCCCAAACCATCGAGCATCTATGAGGAACACCTCGACTTCACCCCAACGAAAACTACTAAAGATGCCGCCCTTAAATTTGTCTCCAATAGGGCCCATCGCATGATATTCGCGAAACGCCTGTCTCGAGCGATGCCGCCCTTTCAGATCGCCAACCGTATCGTTTCTTCCGTAGTCGTGATCATCCCAGGTTGCCGCAAACGATGTGCTTCTTGCCAAATCTCTCAATCCCTGAGATCTCCAGAATTCTCGGTAGGCTTTTCGCTGTATCGCTAGATCAGTGCTATCGATGTACGGGGTATCCCCTAACAGATAGATCATGTCGGGATTGAACTTTTTTATAGGATCCCAAATTGACGAAGTCTTCAGATATTTTACTTTCCCACACGATCCAAAAACGAACCGAGTCACCCCTCCACGCTCTGGCGGTGTACTGACCGTGAGATCTTTACCGTCTTCTAAAATGATTCCATCCACAAGAATTCGATAATAGTAAAGACTCTGAGGACGAACCCCCTGAGAGAACACCAGCTCGACCGTCAAATCAGAAAGCCCTGAAGAAGTTCGATTCGAGCGACTAACCACTGTCCCTTCCGAGTCGAGAAGAATGCCCTCGATGACGCGATCCGGTTGATCCACACGGCACCAAATACGAATCTCGTCGGTCGCTACCCTGCCGATAACTGGACCCGAGGTGAGAACAGGGTCATCGATAGAACTTTGAGCGGACTGCAACAATGTCATCACGCATATCACCCATACAAACATTTCACCCCATCACATGTTTTCCAAACTCCAGCTCAATCGGAGGTACCCCCACGGGCCTCATTGGAATATCCTCCGGAGAAGAAAGAGGATACTCGTCCATGAATCGTGAAGATCCCGGAGGATTTTGGCTCCTTCTCGTTGCCCTGGCAGCCCTGATTCCTTCGATCTGGCTCGAAAGTAGCCTGACTGGAGGTGACGAACATCGTATCTCATTCAGGACGGCCCTGGAAACCGCCGACAGCGAAGACTGGACGATACCCACATACAACGGAGAACCCCGCCTCCGTAAGCCTCCGCTCTACTACTGGGCTCTTGCCGCCACAACAGAGTGGTTCGGCGCAACTCCATTTTCCCTAAGAATATGGGGTGTCCTCTGTGGAGCTCTTCTGGCAGTACTCGTCGCGCGATGGGGTCAAAGAATCTGCGGTGCAGATCCGTTACTCACCTTTCTGATCATGCTGTCAACGATAGGTCTCGCAACCGAGTCCCGGCGCGCCATGCTCGATATTCCCATGACCTTATTCTTGCTGATCTCAATGAAGCAAATTTATGAATGGAAACAAACAGGACAACTCGCACCGATCATCAAAGGGGCTGCGTTTTTAGCCATCGCCTCACTGATCAAACCCACGGCCCCATATTTTGCGGCTACTGGTATAGCGACGCTTTTCATCTTTCAGCGCCAAGAAGATGATCCGCGTCCGGGATTCATGCGAATGATTCAAGGGGCTCTTCTAGGGGTCGTCGTATTTCTTGCGATTTTTCTTCCCTGGTGGCTTCATGCGCTGTCCGAGCATCGCGAGTTACTCTTGTCACGCTTGGACGAACAAGTTGAACGCCGTGAATTTTCCGGGATAAAAACAGAATCTATCCCTTCTCTTTTAGGCGGCCTCTTTGGATTGATCGCGCCCTGGTCCATCGCCGCATTAGCAGCTTTATTCCACTTCCTTAAAAAACCAGGGGAAGGCTTGCTACGCCCAGAACGCTGGCTCGTCGTATGGATTATTCTGTCGGCGATTCCGTTCCTGTTCATGAAAACCTTCGAGCGGTACCTGATACCCATCTTGCCTGCGATGGCCATTCTCGTTTCCAGTTATCTGGATTCGGTATCTATGAACAAACGACAAGGCCAGCTTCTCATCTCTGCGTTCTTGATTTCGCTTCCCGCAGTTGTGCTCGGGTTTGTTGTCGGATGGTTCTTCGCTCCCTGGATGGGAGTGATGACGGCACTGGTTCTTTTTTGGCTATGGAGAGTCGCTAGGCGGGCCGACGCGATCAACACGGCACTCACGATCACTATCGTCAACGCCATTCTTTTAGGACTCTTGCTGCCCGCACTAGGAATCGGCGCGAACCCTGACCTGCCAAGAGACGTCACTTCAAAGACAATTCTTCAAGTGGGTTCCCAACATTTACCCCTGTTGGATTTGAGATTACAAAGCCCCGTACCAGTGATCAGCATCGCCTCACTCGGCAACTCTATCCCGAGTGAAAAATGTTATCTGGTGATATCTCAGGCTGATCTACCCGACGTCATGGCCACACTGAAAAACACTCAAAGAGACGGAAAGATCTACAGCACCTTTGGCGTTCTCCGTTCGAGAAAAACCTTCACGCGATTCGCTCGCCCAGGATCTACCAGAGAAGATTGGATTCAAGCGTTCGAAGATCGATCTCTCGATCAATTAAAGAGTCCATGTGTGTTGCTCGAGGTTGCTCCAAAAGATTGAGCGAAGAGGAATCAGGATTCTTTTTTCCCAACGGAATTATTATGGCGAACCTTGCTGAAGACGTATTCCTCAATTTGATGCGTGTAACGATATAGCACAGGGACAACCAACAAAGTCATCGTCGTCGCCACCAATAGCCCGGCAACAAAGACGGTCGCAAATGGGCTCCAGCGGACATCGAAATTAGGTATGCCAATCGCCATAGGCAGCAATCCAGCTATTGTGGAGATGGTGGTCATCAGAATCGGTCTCATTCTCTCATGTCCCGCAAGTCGAAGAGCCTCTTCAATAGACGCACCTTCTGATTTCCGTCTTTGAATAAAGTCGACAAGAATAATCGCATCGTTAACAACGATGCCCGTCAATCCGACCAGTGATATGAAAGCCAACACGGTGATCCAAGATCTCTCTGGTCGCACCATTCCTTCAGGCAGAACGTCTCCCAAGAAGGCAAGAATCATCATAACGATGACAACGCCTGTAAAAGAAAACGCAACGTTCGACAAGATCACTAACGGATGAAACAGAGATCTAAACTGTGTCGAAAGCACAAGATAAATAATGAAGAGCGAAATCCAAAAAGCCAAAAACAAGCTTTCAAATGAACGCTGCGTCGATTCCGCTTCGCCTTCGAAACTGAATTTTGCTCCGGGGTTAGCACTGATGGTGGTGCCAAATTTATCTAGGAGAAGCTTCTCAACAGTACTCGAGTTCACGACGGCATCCGGGGACAAATTCGCTGTAACGTTGATCGAACGCTGATGTCTTCTGCGGCGCAAAATACCCGGTTCGTCCGTCTCTTCTATGCTTCCAATCTGGCTAAACCGGACGACTCCGCCATCCTGGGAACGCGTCACTGGAAACTGCATCGCTTCCGCAGGCTCTACTTCGCCACCTGATTTGGCAATACGAACCTTCACTGGAATTTCATCATCTGTTCGCAAGTAGTCTCCGACATAAACACCCTCATAGAGAGACGCTACAAACAATCGTACTTGCTGAGGGTCGACTCCCATCCGAGACAGGGCTGCATCATCTGGAATGAAATTCAAACCTCTAGATTTTTGGTCGAGATCACTGGCGAGGTCGACAACGCCTTCTAATTTTCCGCCAATCTTTGATTCCTCTTTGAGAAACTTGTAGGCCTCATTGGCGAGTTCGGTAATCCTCTCAGCATCGGTACCATGAATACGTACCGTTACGGGCGCGCCCATTGGCGGGCCATCCTTCTGAGCAGTGACCTCAATACGCACGCCTCTCTCAGCCCATTTAGGACTCAGCTCTTCGCGTATCTTTTTGATGGCGTCATTAGGATTGTCAAACGTCCGTTCTTCCCGAATCGGAAATTCTGCGAGAATCAGCCCGAACTGATGTCCAAACTGAGGTCGATATGTTGTGTCTAGTTTCATTCCAGACAGTCCCACAGCGGCTTCTACAAATCCGGTTTTTCTTAAATCAACAGAGAGCTCTCTGACCACTAAGTCGGTTTCTTTCAAACCTGTACCGGGCGCGGTATTCACTGCGATATTGAGGATTGAAGTATCCTCTGGGAAGAAAACCAGTTTCAGCAGTGGCCGCATCCCCAACCCGGGACCCACCATGCTTTGGACCACGATGCCGATCGAACCCAAGAACAGCATGAACGCCAAAATGACGACCTTGCCTCCGTTTTTCAGGTTCCACATAAAGACGCGGTCGTAGAAACGGGACAAAGAGCCCGCTACACCTTCTCGGGCGAGATACGCATCGACGCCCGTCAGTTCAGTATTCGAGGGAACATCTTCAGGCCCAACAATGTGATCGAGATCGCGAACATGGACGGGAAGTATGACCAAGCATTCAAAAATGCTCACACCAAGTGCAGTAGCGACGCTGATCGGCAATATCGAGAAGAAGTCTCCCACTGTTCCCGTCATGAGCAACATAGGCAGGAACGCTGCCACTGTTGTCAGAGTTGCGGAAACAATCGGAACGAACACTTCGCTCACACCCTTGATCACCGCTTCTACGGGTTCTTCACCCAACTCTCTCTGACGTCGAATGTTTTCGAGGACAATGATGGCATCGTCAACAATGATTCCGACAGTCAGCACAAAACCGATGAGGCTCACCTCGTTAATACTTTGGCCCATGATTTTGAAAGCGACCAGGGTACCGAGAAATGCAAAGGCGATACCGCCCACCGTGAGGACTGCCGATCGACACGTAAAGAACACAAACATTGAAAGCGACCCGAGCGCGAC
>Ga0105349_10000469_pt1 | contig 15773 bp, 12 predicted proteins | sample EN1Hudseemescosm_FD_83661 | JGI IMG/M metagenome (GOLD analysis project Ga0105349, IMG submission 83661) | Methane-oxidizing microbial communities from mesocosms in the Hudson Canyon - EN1B Hudson Canyon | ecosystem: Environmental > Aquatic > Marine > Cold seeps | place: Hudson Canyon...
AACAGTGGGCTTTGTAGGGGTTGGTATTGCTTTAGTACAGCATGCGCTACAGGCTTAAACGTTGATGCTTAGATATCAACCGCATTATGTTTATATATGCGGTTGATTAATATAGAGAGCAGTAGACAGATAAAGGTTTAATGCTTTTCTATAAACCCTTTATTATTCAATGAGGTTTATATTCTAGTGTGTCTTTTTCTTTGTACAGGAGCTTTCTTTTGTGGCACAGGCGGCTTCTTGCGGTAAATCACAATAACTTGCCCGATACTTTGAATTTTTTCTGCTTTAGTTTCTAGGCAAATTTGTTGAAAAATTTCTTTACGCTCATCTCTTTCAGCGCGCACTTTAATTTTTAATAGCTCGTGAATATCGAGTGCGATTTCTATTTCTTTCAGTACGGCTTCAGTTAAACCCGCTTGGCCAATCATGATAACTGGTTTAAGCAAATGGGCTTGCGTTTTTAGGGCTTTAGTTTGTTCAGAATTCACTCTGTCTTTCCTTAAAAATAATTAATTAACATAATTTTACACTAAATATATGGCACGCAGTAAAAGTAGTAACGATTGGATGCAAGAGCATGTGAATGATGAGTATGTTAAAAAAGCGAAGGCTTTAGGATACCGTTCACGTGCAACGTTTAAATTGATTGAGGTGGTTGAAAAAGATAAATTAATTCAATCGAATATGAACGTGGTTGATTTGGGCGCAGCCCCTGGTGGTTGGTCAGAGTATGCGCGCAAACTGGTGGGAAAAAAGCAGCGTGTAATCGCATTGGATATTTTAGATATTGACCCCATTGAAGGGGTTGATTTTATTCAGGGTGATTTTCGTGAAAATGAAGTTTATGAGCAACTGAATACTTTACTGGATGGTGCACCAATTCATGTGGTGTTATCTGATATGGCGCCTAATATGAGTGGTAATAAGGCAATTGACCAGCCAAGTGCTATGTATTTATGTGAGTTGGCACTGGAAACGGCAGAAAATATCTTAGTGGAAGGTGGGGCATTTTTAGTGAAAGCCTTTCAAGGGGTAGGTTTTGAGGTATATCAGAAGCAAGTGGAAGCTTCCTTTTCTAAGGTTATTATTAGAAAACCTAAATCCTCTCATGCGCGGAGTAATGAAGTGTATATTTTAGCGAAAGGCTTTAAAAAGAAATAATTGCCCCTATGATAAGGTGTCAAAGAATAAATCTAACCTCTACCCAAAAATTACATAATATGAGCCATTTAGGGCGGTTGTAGTGAGTTAAGGCTTGTTTAATATCTGCTTGAGTTTAAGGAAAAAAATTGAACGATATAATGAAAAATATACTTTTATGGGTCGTTATTGCCGTGGTGTTAATGTCGGTATTTAATAATTTTGGTAATCGTGAGAGTAGCCAAAATACCATGGTTTCTTATTCTCAGTTTATTGACTCAGTAAAATCAGGTCAGGTGCGTGTCGTCACTTTAGATGATGAAAATGGCATTCGTGGTGAGTTTCAAGGGGGTAATAAATTTACCTCGCATGCGCCAAATGATCCCCATCTTGTGGATGATTTATTGAAAAATGGGGTGGAAATTACAGCACGAGGCGCTGAAGGCGATTCGATGCTGATGCAGATGTTTATCTCTTGGTTTCCGATGTTGCTGCTGATTGGTGTTTGGATTTTCTTTATGCGTCAAATGCAAGGTGGCGGAAAAGGTAATCCAATGAATTTTGGGCGTAGTAAAGCCAAAATGTTGGATGAAGGTCAGGTTAAAGTGACTTTTGGCGATGTTGCAGGCTGTGATGAGGCAAAAGAAGAAGTTGAGGAGATGGTGGATTTCTTAAAAGATCCAGCAAAATATCAAAAACTCGGTGCAAAAATTCCTCGCGGTGCATTAATGGTTGGTCCTCCGGGAACAGGGAAGACTTTACTAGCACGTGCGATTGCTGGGGAAGCAAAAGTGCCTTTCTTTTCGATTTCAGGCTCTGATTTTGTAGAAATGTTTGTCGGTGTGGGGGCGTCACGTGTACGTGATATGTTTGAACAAGCGAAAAGCAATGCCCCTTGTATTATTTTTATTGATGAGATTGATGCAGTAGGTCGTCAGCGTGGTGCAGGTGTCGGTGGTGGTAATGATGAACGTGAACAAACACTGAATCAATTATTGGTTGAAATGGATGGTTTCGAAGGCAATGAAGGGGTGATTGTGATTGCTGCAACCAATCGCCCTGATGTATTAGATGCTGCATTATTACGTCCCGGGCGTTTTGATCGCCAAGTGACAGTAAGTTTACCTGATGTAAAAGGGCGAGAGCGTATATTAGCTGTGCATATGGGGAAAGTACCTGCGGATAATGATGTTGAAGTGCAGTATATTGCGCAAGGCACTCCCGGTTTTTCAGGTGCTGATTTAGCTAATTTAGTGAATGAAGCGGCTTTATATGCGGCAAGAATGAATAAGCGTGTGGTCAGTATGCTGGATTTAGAAAAAGCCAAGGACAAATTGATTATGGGCGCGGAGAAGCGCTCGATGGTCATGGATGAGAAAGAGAAAAGAATGACCGCTTACCATGAAGCGGGGCATGCGATTGTCGGGAAAATCGTACCTGAGCATGATCCTGTGTATAAAGTGAGTATTATGCCGCGTGGTCGAGCTTTAGGGGTAACCATGTTTTTACCTGAGAAAGACCAATACAGTGCGAGTAAATGTAAATTAGACAGTATGATTTCTAGTTTATATGGTGGGCGTATTGCTGAAGCACAGATTTTTGGTTGGGAGCAGGTGTCGACAGGCGCATCAAATGATATTGAACGAGCAACTGAATTAGCCCGTAATATGGTCACTAAATGGGGTTTATCACGTAGATTAGGGCCACTTGCTTATAGTGAGGAAGAGGGCGAGGTGTTTTTAGGACGTTCGGTTACGCAACATAAAAGTGTCGCTGATGAAACTTCTCATGCGATTGATGAAGAAATTCGTAGTGTGATTGATGAAAATTATGAACGTGCGGAAACGATTCTGAAAGAAAATGAAGATATTTTACATGCGATGGCAGACGCTTTGATGACCTATGAAACCATTGATAAAGTACAAATTGAAGATTTAATGCAGCGTCGCCCAGTCAAGGCAGCAAAAGGTTGGGATGATGATGTACAACCGCCCCGCGCGGATAAAAAACCAGCGCCGACGGCTGTAGATACAACGGTGTAGTGTGTCATAAAAAGTAAGGCTAATATTAAAGAAAGGTGCTTAGGCATCTTTTTTTATTTTTAATAATAGATTTTAGGTAAAGCAGATGACAAAGAAATTTTTTGGTACTGATGGGATTCGCGGTGAAGTGGGGAAATACCCTATTACAGTGGATGTTTTTCTTAAATTAGGTTGGGCGATTGGTCGCGTTTTTGCAGAATCAGGGCAGGGTAAAGTTTTATTAGGCAAAGATACACGTATTTCTGGTTATATGTTTGAATCGGCTTTAGAGGCAGGTTTGTCTGCGGCTGGCGTGGACACGGAATTACTGGGTCCTATGCCAACACCTGGTATTGCTTATTTAACGCGGACATTACGTGCGCAAGCAGGCATTGTGATTAGTGCCTCACATAACCCTTATTATGATAATGGTATTAAGTTTTTTTCCACTGATGGAACTAAATTACCTGATGATTTAGAACACAAAATTGAAGCCTATATTGATAAGCCAATGACTACGGTGGAGTCAAGTAAGTTAGGACGTGCGAAGCGTTTAATGGATGCACCCGGGCGTTATATTGAATTTTGTAAGGCCAGTGTTGCTTCAGGCATTGATTTTAAAGGCTTACGCATTGTAGTGGATTGTGCTAATGGAGCAACCTACCATATTGCGCCTCATGTGTTTACTGAGGTTGGCGCGGAGGTAGTGGAAATTGCTACAAGCCCTGATGGTATTAATATTAATGAAAACTGTGGCGCAACTGAGCCTGAGCAATTACAGGAAGCGGTGATTGAATATCGAGCTGACTTAGGTATTGCTTTAGATGGTGATGGTGACCGTTTAATTATGGTAGACCATACAGGCGCAGTGGTGGATGGCGATGAGTTGATTTTTATTATTGCTAAAGCGCGCTTTGAGGCGGGAGAATTAAAAGGTCCTGTGATAGGGACTAAAATGACTAACTTAGGCATGGAGCATGGCTTAAAAGCATTAGGGGTGGAATTGATACGAGCGAATGTGGGGGATCGTCATGTCATGGAACTGATGAAAAAGCATGGTAGCTTAATTGGTGGGGAAGGCTCAGGGCATATTATTTGTTTGGATAAAACCACGACGGGTGATGGTATTGTTGCGGCTTTACAGGTGCTGTCGGAAGTGCATCGTTCGGGTAAAAGCCTCTATGAATTAAAGTCTGGGATGCGTAAATACCCACAGGAATTAATTAATGTCAGAATAGGTAAAAAGATTGCTATTGATGACAATGAAGTGATTCAGGCGGCGGTAAAAAAGATAGAAAAAGCATTAGGGGATAAAGGCCGCGTTTTATTAAGAGCCTCAGGGACTGAGCCTTTGATTCGCGTTATGGTTGAAGGTGTTGATGAGGCGGATGTTAAAAAGTATGCACAGCAATTAGCAGATGTTGTGAAGACTGCAATTTAAGCTTGAAATAGTAGGGGATAATGGCGTATCATAGCTTGATTAGTAGAAGATAATCAGGGAGAGATGATGCGCCGAGGATTAGTAATTGGCAATTGGAAAATGAGTGTTAATCGACAAAGTGCGACGAAACTGATTGATTCCATTATTTCTTCTGACATACCTGAATTAGATGCAGATTTAGTGGTTTGTCCACCTTATTTATATATTCCTGAAGTGAATACGCATTTAGTGGCTGCAGGTTCCTCGTTAATTTGTGGCGCGCAAAATGTAGCAGCACATAAAACAGGCGCTTATACCGGTGAAATATCAGCCATAATGCTCAAAGAATTTGGCTGTCAATATGCCATCGTTGGTCATTCTGAGTGCCGTGCTTTTTCGGATTATACCAATGAGTCTGTGGCTACACGGTATTGTTTAGCGGTTGAGGCAGGTATTATTCACATTCTTTGTACCTCAGAAACAAAAGAAGAACGGGAACAAGGACGTACCTTTGAAGTGATTGCAGAACAGTTGAATGTTGTGATTGATTTGGCTGGGATAGAAAGTTTTCATCATGCTGTTATCTCGTATGAGCCTTTATGGGCGATTGGTACGGGTGATACGGCAACTGATGAGCAGGCACAAGAAGTTCATGCTTTTATTCGGCAGTTAATCGCTAAGAAAAGCCAGAAAGTAGCGGATAAGATTCAGATACTTTATGGCGGCAGTGTTAAACCTGAAAATGCAAAAAATTTATTAGCTATGCCAGATATTGATGGTGTGCTTGTTGGTGGAGCTTCGTTAAACGCAGACTCTTTTTTAAAGATTTATTCTTCATTACAAAAGTAAAAATGTATCAAGTTATTATAATCGGACATGTTTTAGTAGGCTTAGCTGTTATTGGCTTAGTTTTAATCCAGCACGGAAAAGGTGCAGATGCAGGTGCTGCTTTTGGTAGCGGCTCTTCAGGTACTGTTTTTGGAGCGCAAGGTTCAGCTTCTTTTCTTTCCAGAAGTACAGGTGTTTTAGCTGCTGTTTTTTTTGCAACTAGCTTAGGACTTGCTGTATTAAGTGGAAATGTTGGCGGTGATGTGGATATTATGGATACGCCTGTTGATACCATTGCTGAAGAAGTTCCGAGTGTAGCAAGTGATGTTCCTGCTATTGCAGATGACCTTGTTACACCCAATTAAAAATATGCCGATGTGGTGAAATTGGTAGACACGCCACCTTGAGGGGGTGGTGACTTAGGTCGTGCCGGTTCAACTCCGGCCATCGGCACCAAAAAAATCTTGTACCCTTATACAAGTTAAAAAAGCCCAAGTGTCAAAAGCACTCGGGCTTTTTTTATGTCTGTTACTTTTCTATATAGCTTAGGATTTACTTGCAGCTACTTTGTTTAGTGGTATAAAGGAGTATACCCTCCTTTATCTAGTGTTTTTTCATTGATTGGATTTGATTATGTTGAAAAAAATAATAAGCCTATTATTTTTTATAACCTGTTATTTTTTATTGAATACCTCCGTATTAGCTAAGGTACTACAAGATAAAACTAGTTTAGAGCCTGTGAGCTTACAGCTTAAATGGAAGACACAATTTCAGTTTTCTGGGTACTATGCGGCTTTAGAAAAAGGCTTTTATCAGGAGGAAGGACTAGATGTTACGATTTCCCCTTTATTATCAAATATAGATATTGTGAGTCAGGTAGAAAGTGGCCAAACTACCTATGCCGTTGGTGGGACCAGTATCTTGCTTAATTATGCAAATGGTCAGAAAATTCGAGCGTTAGCGGCTATTTTTCAGCATGCGGCCTTAGTGTTTGTTGCTAAACAATCATCAGGTATTATTAGCCCTTATGAAATGGCAGGTAAGCGCATTATGTTTGATGGGGTGACAGGCAATGATGCACCTTTAAAGGCTATGCTGATTGATGCTGATATCAAAGGGAATTATACGAGTGTCCCTCCTAGTTTTAATGATGCTGCATTGATTAATGGTGAAATTGATGTGCAGTCGATGTACATTACCGACCAGCCTTTTATGCTGAAACAAAAGGGTGTTAAATTTAATATTATTAATCCCCAAAATTATGGCTTTGATTTTTATGGTGATATTTTATATACCAGTCAGAGTGAAATCGAGAAATTTCCAGGTAGGGCTGAGCGTTTTAGACGCGCTTCTTTAAAGGGCTGGGAATATGCGTTGGCGCATCCTGAAGAGTTGGTGCGCTTATTAAAGTATCAATATAAAAGTGAACTGAGCCTTGAAGCATTGCGTTATGAAGCGCAGGAAACTAAGAAGCTGATTTTGCCTGATAGCGTGCCTTTAGGGCAAATGAAAGTGAGCCGTTTAATTCGTGTCGCTAATATATACAGTGAATTAAAGATCGCTAAACCTTTAAGTGAGCATGCTTTAGAAGTATTTGTGTCAAATACTCAAGCAGCGCCTATGGTATTGACAGAGCAAGAACAGGCTTGGCTAGATAAGCACCCTGTTATTCGAGTCGGTATTGATAGGGATTATGCACCTTATGAATGGGTTGATAAGCAAGGTAAATATACAGGGCTTGCGGCAGATTATTTAAGACTGTTAGAGGAGAGAATCGGTATTCGTTTTGAGATAATAAAGAATCAGCCTTGGGCTAAGGTGTTAGCGATGGCAAAGGCAGGTGATTTAGAGTTATTATCTTGTGTAAATAGAACGCCTCAGCGGGAAAAATTTCTTTTTTTTACGCGTGCTTATGTTAAAAACCCAATGGTGATAGTCAATGCAAGTCGCAATGGTTATGTTGGCTCTTTAAGTAAGCTAGAAGGTAAGACGGTTGCGGTTGAAAAGGGCTATTACACGCAAGAAATTTTAGAATTACATCACCCAGAAATTAATTTATTAGTCGTTGATTCTACTAAAGAAGCATTAGTAAAGGTTTCTATAGGGGAGGCGGATGCTTATTTAGGGGATGCTGCTTTTGCAGATTATTCGATTAAGAAAAATAATTTATTGAATTTACAATTCTCAGGGGAAAGTGGGGATTTTACATCTCACCGTGTGGGTGTGCTTAAAGCTTATCCAGAGTTATTGTCTATTCTCAATAAGGCATTTAATAATATTACCCATCAAGAGCGCAGTGAAATTGAAAAACGCTGGATGGGTTTAAGCGTTACCACTGGAATACAAACAGATACGATTATTCAATTAGGTTTGGTTGCGATCATTATCTTTTTGTTATTTTTATATCGGCATTATCAATTAAATCAATCCCATTTAAATTATCAAAAAAGTGTCTTACGTTTGCAGTCAGTGCTAGATTCCTCGCCAATTCCACAAGTATTGAGTGATACGCATTTAAATATTACGCATTTAAATAAAGCCTTTATTACTTTGTTAGGCTATCGCTTAGAGCGTATTCCAACACAGGTACTATTATGGAAATCTATTTACCCTGACTCTGAGTATCGAAATACAATATTGTCTATTTGGCAGCAGCAACTTATTGAACTAAAAAGGGATGCTCAGGACTTTGAACCAATAGAAGTAAAGGTGAGGTGTTTTGATGGCTCTATACGTTATGTGCGTATGAGCTTAACCAGTACGCTGGATGCATTGGATAATGAACTACAGATTATCGCCTTGTATGATATTACCGAGCAAAAACAAGCGGAAGCAATTAATACGCAATATCAATTACGATTATTGTCGCATCAAAAAGTTTTATTAAATCTAACAAGAGAGTCTTTTAGCACTAAAACCAGTGCATTTAATGCTTTTATTAGTGCTTGTGCTAAGCAGTTAGATGTTGCCCGTGTGGGGATATGGTTTTTTGAGCAAGCGTATTCACAGTTAGTGTGTAGTGTTTTTTATGATCAAGGGGAGTTGATGCAAGCTGAAGATTCTCTTTGTGTCAGTGATTTTCCTGAATATTTTAAGGCATTAAGAGAGCAGGGTTTTATTTCAGCGAGTGATGCTTTAAATCATCCGGCCACTCAAGGGTTTTCTGAGCAGTATTTAATCCCACTGGGCATCACATCGATGATGAATACGCCTATTTATAGGCAAGGTCAGATTGTCGGTATTATTTGTTATGGACATATCGGGGCTAAAAGAATATGGACAGTAGAGGAGGAAGAATTTTCTCGCTCTATTGCGGATTTATGTACTCAAGCATTATTAGATGATCAACGTAAGCAAGCAGAAAAGAAATTGCAATTATCGGCGCGCGTATTTAGTGATACCCATGAAGGCATCGCCATTACTGATGCGAATAAGGTTATTATTGATGTTAACCCCGCTTTTTGTGATATTACCGGCTATAGTCGTGAAGAGGTCATTGGAAAAACGCCCAGTTTATTAAATTCAGGGCGGCAAAGTGCCCAATTTTATACGGATATGTGGCGGACTATTAACCAACATGGTTATTGGCAAGGAGAGGTGTGGAATCATCGAAAAAATGGCAAGACCTATGCTGAGTTATTAACTATTTCAACACTCTGGGATGAGCATGGAGAGGTTATTAATTATGTGGGCATGTTTTCGGATATTACCCAAAATAAACAACAGCAAGAAGAATTAATGTTAATGGCGCATTATGATGTATTAACAGGTTTACCTAATCGCGCTTTATTTATTGATCGTTTTCATCAAGCGATTGCACACAGTAAGCATTCAAATACTGAATTAGCTATTTGTTTTCTTGATCTAGATAAATTCAAACCTGTGAATGATAATTATGGGCATGATGTAGGTGATCAGCTATTAATACAGGTGGCTGAGCGTATTAAGGGGTGTATGCGCGAGGAAGATACGGTATCACGTCAAGGTGGGGATGAGTTTGCTTTATTACTTGGGGATTTAGTGGTTAATGGGGAGTGTCAACTCATTCTTGATAGGATTCATCACGCCTTAGAACAGTCCTTTTTGATTAATGATATAGAACATACTATTTCTGCTTCGAGTGGATTTACACTATACCCTAAGGATAATGGGGATATTGATACTTTATTACGTCATGCAGATCAAGCAATGTATCAGTCCAAGCAATTAGGGCGAAACCAATATTACTTATTTGATGCAGAGCAGGACCAAGCGATTATACATAAGCATCATCAGCTCGCTGAGATTGAGCAAGCATTGATTGCAAATGAATTGGTTTTATATTATCAGCCTAAGATTAATATGCTCACAGGTGTAGTGTATGGTGCAGAGGCACTCATTCGTTGGATTCATCCTGAAAAAGGCTTGATAGCACCTAATGATTTCTTACCGTTAATTGATGGCACACCTTTAGAAATTACCTTAGGTAATTGGGTGATTGAACAGGCTTTAATTCAATTAGATAGTTGGCAAAAGCAAGGTATTTTGCTTGAAGTCAGTGTTAATATTGCTTCTTATCATTTACAGACAAACGATTTTATTAATTTTCTTGAGCTAACATTAGAGAAATATCCTTTGGTAAGTACGCATTATTTACAGTTAGAAATATTAGAAAGTAGTGCTTTAGGTGACTTATATAGCATCAATAATATTATTAAAACCGCTCAAAAATCTTTGGGAGTAAGTATTGCTTTAGATGATTTTGGTACAGGGTATTCCTCTTTAACCCATTTGCGTAGTTTATCAGCTAATATTATTAAAATAGACCAAAGCTTTGTGCGTGATATGTTGGATGATCCCGATGATGCCGCTATTATTGGCGGTATTATTGGTCTTTCGGGTTCATTTAACAGCAAAGTGATTGCTGAAGGAGTGGAATCAACAGAGCATGGACTGATGTTATTAATGATGGGCTGTCACTATGCGCAAGGCTACGGTATCGCTAAGCCAATGCCGGCGGATGTGTTCCCCATTTGGCTGGATAATTATCAGATTAATGAGGCTTGGGTTGCTTGTGCTCAGAAAAAGTACAGTTTAAGAGAAAATAAATTACAAATACTCAGTCTGATTACGCAGCATTGGAAAGCAAGGGTGCTGGGTAATTTAATGCAAACAGCTGATACAGTAAGCTCATGGCCCACTATGGATGTGCCGCACTCCTATTGTAGTTATTGGATTGAGCGAGAAAAAGCAGGGAGTCTTTTTATGTTAGAAGAGTTAAAGCAGTTGGAGGCGTTAAACACAGAGGTTCATCGTATTGCAGAGCAGTTTAAATTACAGTATCAGAGTGGCGCTTCAATAGAGGATATGAGCGCGTTACAGCAGGTATTTGATGAATTGAATGTTAGGGTAGGAGAGTTAAGTGGGTCGTAAGGGGCAGCGTCAATTAGTTTCAGTCGTTGATTGGTTGATTATGAAAGATTTATTGAGAACCTTTTTTTCAGTTCTCATGGTATTAGTGATTATTATTGTCAGTCGTCATTTTATAAAAATATTAAAGATGGCGGTTGATGGGCTTATTTCTACAGAGGCAGTGATTAAAATATTGGGACTTAGAATGCTTATTTTAAGTGCTGACTTTATGGTGCCCGCTATATTTGTTGCCGTGTTGATGGTGTTAGGGCGTATGTACAGAGATCAAGAAATGTCTGCTTTGGCTTCTGCTGGCGTAGGCGTAGGTCGGCTGTATATTGCTGTGTTTAAAACGATTATTCCTGTGCTTATTTTGGCTGTGAGTATGGCGTGCTTTATCGCCCCTTGGGCAAGTAATCAAGTTGATAGCTTATTACATCAAGAGAAACAAGGTGCTGGTATTCGAGGCATTGCAGAAGGAAAATTCAGCGAATACAGCCAAGGAAATTTGATTTTTTATACTGAAAAAATAAGTGCGGATAATAAAATGCACGGCGTATTTGTGCAGGATAAACGTGATGAGCGCGTGGGAATTATTACGGCGGATGCTGCAGAATTTCGTGAAACACCCAATGGCTTATTTATTGTTTTTTTACAGGGGCAGCGTGTACAAGGAAAAGTAGGAGAGCGAGATTATGCTTTTGAAACATTTGCGGAATATGCCATGCGTATTGAAACAGTAACGGGCGATTTAATTATTAGCCAGAAAGGCTTATCAACAGCCTATTTGTTGTCCTCGAAAGATTTAAAGCACGTGCGTGAATTATTTAGGCGACTAGCAGTGCCTATGGGGATTATTTTCCTAACGGTGATGGCGGTGCCTTTAGCGCAAGTCAGCCCACGTGGAGGCGTTTATGGCAATATGCTAACGGCTTTTTTAATATTCTTTAGCTTTTCTAACTTTGAAAAGGTCAGTACCAGTTGGATGGTACAAGGTGAAATTCCTGTGTGGCTAGGATTTAGTGCCGTGTACTTATTAAGTTCTTTGATGATTATTGGTTTATTATTGCGTCTTTATGGGCTACGTTGGCTGTTGTTGAATATAAGAGGTCAAGCATCATGAAGGCTTTAGATCGTTATATTATTAAAGAAGTATTAAAAGGTACTTTTATTGCCTTATTGATGTTGTACACCTTATTTAATTTGTTCACGTTAAATGATGAATTAAAATCACGTGGGGTGGGGAGCTATGATTTACAACATATTTTTATGTATTTAGCACTTATGATACCGCATTATATTTATGAGTTAATGCCTTCAGCGGCTTTATTAGGTAGTTTGTTTATACTTGGAAATATGGCGAATCACCGCGAACTATTGGCAATGCGGGTATCGGGTGTGTCTGTCTTTGGCTTGATTCGCTCTGTTTTAATGGCGGGTGCCATACTAACGGTATTTTCTTTTGTGATAGGCGAGTTTATTGGTCCTGATTTAGAGAGAAAAGCAAAGATTTTAAAAAGTGTGGCTAAAACTAATTTACCGGTGGCCAGAACAGCTAATGGCTTATGGTTACGTGATGGTAATCGCTTTATTAATATTAAAGATACTTATACTGAAGGGCATGTGGCAGGGATGTCTATTTATACCTTGGATGCTAAGCATCAATTAGAGCAAGTAATGTATGCACAGCAAGCGCAATTTTTAGGGGAGGGTGAGTGGCAATTGAACACTGTCAGCGTATCCCAATTATCGCCTGAAAAGGTGACGGCAGAGCAATGGAATCAGAAAAACTGGCACTCCAGTATTAATGCGGATGTTGTCGATGTGGTAGTGTTAGATCCAGAAAATTTGGCTTTAGTTGAACTACACAATTACATTCAATTTTTGCAAGAGAATAAGCAAGAGGCTGCAAAGTATGAGCTCGCTTTTTATGCGCGTTTAATTAATCCTTTTGTGACTTTGGTAATGCTCTTAGTCGCCGCGCCATTTGTCGTGGGTGTGGGGCGTGGAATTGCTTTGGGACCTAGAATGGTTATGGGGGTATTGATTGGGATGAGCTTTAATATTGTTGATAATGCCGCAGGACAAATGGGGATTGTCTATGGTTTAAATCCCTTGTTTATTGCTGTGTTGCCTAGCTTATTGGTTTTATCTGGCGCGCTGTATGCGATTAGCCGTTTACGCTAAATAAAACAAGAGCGGTTGAATTCCGCTCTTGTTTTAAGCAAAATTACATATTATCTAAAATTGCTTTTTTCACTGCGTCTAAAGAAGCATCAATTGAAACAGGGTGGCTATCAGTACACTGAGCAATGGCTGTATCAGGATCTTTTAGGCCGTTACCTGTTAGTGTACAAACAATGGTGCTGCCTTCTGGGATTTTACCTGAAGCAATATCACTGATGGCACCGGCTAATGAAGTAGCTGATGCAGGCTCACAGAAAATACCTTCGTAAGCAGAAAGCATTTTTTGCGCTGCTAAAATTTGTTCATCAGCGAAGCTATCAAACCAACCATTTGATTCTTTATGGACATTCCATGCTAAATCCCATGACTGAGGATGACCGATACGAATAGCAGTTGCCACAGTTTCAGGATTATCAATCATTTTACCGGCAGTAAAAGGTGCTGCACCTGCTGCTTGGTAACCACACATAACAGGACGGTTATTACTTACAGCTGCAATACCATTCGTTTCTGTTGCGTATTCGCTATAACCTTTCCAGTAAGCAGTGATATTTCCTGCATTACCCACGGGCAGGCAATGATAATCAGGGGCTTTACCTAATTCATCAACAATTTCAAATGCCGCAGTTTTTTGGCCTTCAATACGGAAAGGATTGATAGAGTTAACAATAGTAACCGGTGCGTGCTCGGCTACTTGTTTAACTAAACTCATACCTTCGTCAAAGTTACCTCGGATTTGAATGATTTCAGCCCCGTACATTAATGTTTGCGCTAATTTTCCTTGCGCAATTTTTCCTTCAGGAATTAGTACAAAAGCACGAATTCCAGCGCGTACAGCATAAGCCGCCGCCGCTGCAGAGGTATTGCCTGTTGAGGCGCAAATAATAGCTTGGTGCCATCTTCAACCGCTTTTGTAACCGCCATGCTCATGCCACGATCTTTAAAAGATCCTGTTGGGTTGAGTCCTTCATATTTGACATAGATTTTTACATCTTTACCAATGAGGCGTGGGATATTGTGTAATTCGATAAGCGGCGTATTACCTTCACCTAAGCTGATAATGCGCGTTGAATCGCTAACGGGAAGACGGTCGCGGTAGTTTTCAATTAAACCGGTGTAGCGTTTATTGGTAGCCATAATAATTAACCTAATGTTTCAAGACGGATGCGTGTTACTTGCCCAGTAACAGACGATAAATTTTCAATAGCAGAAATGGCAGTATCCATTTCTTTTTCTATAGTTTTTTGCGTGAGCATAATCACAGGAAGGCTGCTTGCGCCCTGAAGTGGCTCTTTCTGGATAATGGCTTCAATACTAATATTTTGTTTTGCTAAGATATTAGTAATATCTGCAAGTGCCCCAGGCTTATCTTCCACAGTTAAGCGTAAATAATAAGCGGTTTCAATTTGTTCAGCATTGAGTATGTTGCTGTCCGTGATGGCGCTATCTTGGAAGCCAAGCGGTGGAATACGATCTGCAGACTCTAATGATAGCGCGCGAACCACATCAACGACATCAGCAATCACTGCAGAGGCGGTTGCTTCTGCGCCAGCTCCTGCACCGTAATAGAGTGTAGGACCGACGGCATCCGCTTGTACTAAAACAGCATTCATAACGCCATCCACATTAGCAATTAAGCGTCGCTCTGGAATAAGAGTAGGGTGAACACGTAGTTCGATACCTTGCTCTGTTTTCCGTGCAATACCTAAATGCTTAATGCGGTAGCCGAGTTCGCCTGCGTATTCGACATCTTCTCGTGTAATTTTGGTAATGCCTTCAGTAAAGACTTTATCAAATTGCAACGGGATACCAAAGGCAATCGAGGCAAGAATCATTAGTTTATGTCCAGCATCAATGCCTTCAACGTCAAAGGTTGGATCTGCTTCTGCATAGCCTAGAGCTTGTGCTTCTGCTAATACATCTGCAAAATCACGTCCTTTGTCACGCATTTCGGTAAGGATAAAATTCCCTGTACCATTAATAATACCTGCTAACCATTCAATTTGGTTACCCGCTAGCCCTTCGCGGATGGCTTTAATAATCGGAATTCCACCAGCAACAGCGGCTTCATAGCTAACCATGACATTGGCTTTTTTTGCTGCTGCAAAGATTTCATTACCATGCAAGGCAATTAAGGCTTTATTGGCTGTGACGATATGTTTGCCATTCGCAATGGCTTGCAGCACTAACTCTTTTGCTAAGCCAGTGCCACCAATCAGTTCTAAAATAATATCTATTTCAGGGTCGTTAATAACATCATAGGAGTCTGTGCTTAAGGCAATACCTTGAGTATCGCAAATACGCTCCCGCGTTAAATCACGAGCAGATGCGCGGGTAATAATAATATCACGACCTGTACGACGGGCAATTTCTTGTGCATTACGTTTTAAGACATTGACGGTACCACCACCGACGGTGCCTAAACCTAAAATGCCTACTTTTACTGGCTTCAAATCAAACTCCTGAGATATTTGAGTAAACGGGATTACGGGTATTTATTCGGCTGTAGCGAATAGAAAATATTAAATTAAACCATCTTTTTTGAACATTGCACGTAATCCTCGAATAGCTTGGCGGGTACGGTGTTCGTTTTCGATAAGACTAAAGCGTACATGGTCGTCACCAAATTGCCCAAAGCCAATGCCAGGTGAAACGGCAACACAGGCGTCATTGATTAATTTTTTAGCAAATTCGATTGAGCCCATTTCTTGATAAATATCGGGTATTTTTGCCCATACAAACATGGTTGCTTTTGGTTTTTCAACTGTCCAACCAATAGAGTTCAA
>Ga0105349_10000470_pt1 | contig 15763 bp, 15 predicted proteins | sample EN1Hudseemescosm_FD_83661 | JGI IMG/M metagenome (GOLD analysis project Ga0105349, IMG submission 83661) | Methane-oxidizing microbial communities from mesocosms in the Hudson Canyon - EN1B Hudson Canyon | ecosystem: Environmental > Aquatic > Marine > Cold seeps | place: Hudson Canyon...
ATTTTAATCTCCTAAGTATAAAAAAAGCCGAGTTAGATACACTAACTCAGCTCCCTTACAAACAAATGCGGCTAAAGCCTTATTGTACGATTATTTTAATCGCGTAATAATTCATTTAGACTAGTTTTGCTACGTGTTCTTTCATCAACGTGTTTAATGATAACCGCACAATATAAGCTATGGCTGCCATCTTTTGAAGGCAAGTTACCAGATACCACAACAGAACCAGCAGGAATACGGCCGTAAGTGATTTCACCCGTCATACGATTAAAGATTTTAGTGCTTTGTCCAATATAAACACCCATAGAAATAACAGAGCCTTCCTCAACAACAACACCTTCTACGATTTCTGAACGTGCACCAATAAAACAATTATCTTCAATAATCGTTGGCCCAGCTTGTAAAGGCTCTAATACCCCACCAATACCAACACCACCAGATAAATGTACGTTTTTACCAATTTGCGCACATGAGCCAACAGTAACCCATGTATCAACCATTGTTCCTTCACCAACATATGCACCAATATTTACATAAGAAGGCATTAAGATTGCGCCAGGAGCAACATAAGATCCATGACGAGCAACAGCATTAGGTACAACACGTACACCTGCTTCTGCGAAATCTTCTGGTGTGTAAGAAGCAAATTTAGTTTCTACTTTATCGTAATAACGTGAAGCGCCGCCATCCATAACACGATTTTCATTAATTCTAAATGATAATAAAACTGCTTTTTTCAACCATTGGTTCACAACCCATTCGCCACTAGCTTTATCAGCCACGCGTGCTTTACCTGAGTCTAATAAGTTAATTGACTCTTTTACCGCGTGACGTACTTCATCTGAAACAGTACTTGGCGAAATTTCTGCACGGTTTTCAAAGGCTTCGTTAATTATTTTTTCTAATTCGTTCATTTTTTTCTCTATAAATTTAAGATAAATGGTTAATAAAATTTTTAATACGTTGTGCTGCTTCAACACATTCTTCTGTTGTAGCGACTAAGGCCATACGCACATGATTTTTCCCTGGGTTAACGCCATTCATCTCTCGTGATAAAAAGCTCCCAGGTAATACGGTAATATTTTCTTGAGCAAATAATTGTTGGGCGAAGTCCTGTTCATTAATCGAGGTTTTAAACCATAAATAAAAGCTGGCTTCTGGCTGTTTCACTTCACAGACCTCTGCTAATATTTTTGTCACTGCCGCAAACTTTTCTCGATATAAATCGCGATTATGCAAAACATGCGCTTCATCATTCCAAGCAGCGATACTGGCATATTGGGTTGGAACAGGCATCGCACACCCATGATAGGTACGGTATTGAAAAAACTTAGCCATAATATCCGCATCACCAGCAACAAATCCAGAACGTAAACCTGGAGCATTCGAGCGTTTTGACAAGCTATGAAAAACCACACAATTTTTAAAGTCTGTATGTCCCATTGCTTGGGCTGTTTGTAATAAACCTTGCGGTGGATTGGCTTCATCCGCGTAGATTTCACTGTAGCACTCATCCGAAGCAATAATAAAATCATATTTCAACGCTAAGTGAATGAGTTGTTCATGCGTTGCTTGATTCATCACTGCACCCGTTGGATTCCCTGGTGAGCAAATATACAATAACTGGCATTGTTGCCACGTCTCTACTGAGATAGCATCAAAATCAGGTAAATAGCTATTTTCTTCTACTGTATTTAAGTAATAAGGTTGCGCCCCCGCCAATAAAGCCGCCCCTTCATAAATTTGATAAAACGGGTTTGGCATTAAAACTAAAGCGGGCTTGCGGCTATCAATCACACACTGGGCAAAAGCAAATAAAGCTTCACGAGTACCATTCACAGGTAACACTTGAGTTTCAGGGTTTACTTCTGCTTGAAAACGCCGCTCAATCCATTGACTAATACTATTGCGTAACTCTGGAATACCCTTAGTTGTCGGGTATTTACCCAGTGTACGCATATTATCGAATAACGCTTGTTGAATAATATCAGGGGTTGCATGTTTTGGTTCGCCAATAGACAGCGCAATGGGGGTTTTATCTTTAGGAGCTGTAATACCCGCCTTTAACTGCGCGAGTTTCTCAAAAGGATAAGGATGTAGTTGAGATAAGTATTGATTCATGCCGGCATTTTATCACACCCAATGACTTATACTACTTTATGTAAGTAGTTTTTAAACAGCATTTAATAAGGAAAAACGCTAGAATAAGCCTTTTTAAATTGCCCTAATAACACCATGTCTATTCGCTTATTACTCTCAGTTATTACTTTTTTTGCTGCCCTCAATTTTTCTGCGCCCCTTTTTGCACACGCTGGTGTTGACCACGGCGATAACTGTAAAGTCAATATCAGTGGTTTTGAGCTTAGTTTAGGTGGTTTTCAATCAGCGGATAAAATTGGCGGTGGAAAACATTATTGCCATATTTTTCCAGCGACCGGCACAGTTATTTTTACTTTTGATGAAGCGGCTGAAAGCCATTTAAAAAAACAGAAACTTGATTTACAATTTTCGGCGGCTAGTTCTTATTGGGATTTACTGTTTGATAATGACAATGCATTTAATTTACCCATCACCAATGCAGAAAATAGCCTGCGTATAGAGCATCAATTTGCTCAAGCAGGGTTATATGCATTGGATATTACTTTACCGACTAATGCCTTAGAACCCAGTATCAATAACCATCAACGAGTTTTATTTTTAGTTGGCTACCCTATTATTAAGCTATTAATTTTTACCGCTTTAGGATTTTTAGCCATGTTGATTATTATCTTATTGCAAAAATTAAAGGAAGGAAAAAAGTTGTAAGTACTTGTGCATCATTAGCCGAACATTTTTGATTTTAAAATTTCGCGTAGGATGGGTAGAGCGTCTTTTTGTGAAACCCATCATTCTATTGGGATTGATGGGTTTCATTACGCGCCTAAAAAGCAGGCACTTCATTCTACCCATCCTACATTTTTATTTTATTTTTTTGAAAGGTAGACTTAAACTACACCAAAAACCCACTTGGTTTGCTTCTCGATAAGCAGGTAAACCGATTTCAAAACTGTCTTGAGCTTGCTGTGGGTTTTGGGTATAGGTTTTAAACAGCCTGTCCCATACAGAAATAGAAAAACCGTAATTGCTATCACGCTCTTGTTGCACACAGGAATGATGAATTCGATGCATATCGGGTGTTACCACCAGCCAACGCAAAATTTTATCTAGCTTTAAAGGTAATTTAACATTGGCATGATTAAAGGTTGCCGCGCCATTAAGTATAATCTCAAAAGCAATTACAGCTATTGGATCAGCGCCTAGCGCATAAATAGCCGCGACTTTAATGAACAAAGAAAAAGCAATTTCTAAGGGATGAAATCGAACCGCTGTACTGGCATCAAAGTCTAAATCAGTGTGATGCACTTGATGTAATCGCCAAAGCGGCAACCATAAATGCGCGATACGATGTTGTATATAAATTAATAAATCCAGAGCAAGCCATGTCAAGCTTATCGCTAACCAAGTAGGTAATTGAATACTATTTAAAATACCCCACTGATGTTCTAAGGCATTCAGCGCAGCAATATAAGCAATTCCCCCAACAGTAAAACGCACCCACAACATATTCAAAACCGCTAAACCAATATTAACGGGCCAACGCTGCTTACGCGCCAAGCTCAATACCCGCCTAGGAAAAAAAAACTCCCAAACAACCATTAGTATAAAAAGGCCTAATGCAACACCTAGACGCAATAGTGCATCCAGTTCCATTTATTGATGCTCTTCGATAACACGCTGATAATGCTCACGCGCTCCTTCGACACAAGCCCCAAATGCATACTGCTGTGCTTTTTCTAAATATAATGCTTTCGCTGCTATTAACTGCTCTGAATGAGCAATCCAATAATCTATTTTTGCCAAAACATCATCAGCATCGCCTGCTTTAAATAAAAAATCCTCATTTAAAGCAAATTGCGCCGAAGCACTTTGTTTTGAATCACTAATTAAAGCGGGTAAACCACAGCCAATAGCTTCTAAAACCGCCATGCCTTCTAACTCAATATCTGAGGCATGCAGAAATAAATCAGCGGTATTAAATAGTTCAATTAACTTTTCTTGGCTTACATATTCAAAAATAGCAGGATTAGGCAAGGTATCACCTAAAGCCATTAGCTCTTCTTTTAACGCGCCGTCACCTGTAACCACTAATTGAATCTGGTCTTTAAATTGTGACTGCTTAATGGCCTCCATCACTAAGCGATGGCGTTTTTCTTTTGCTAAGCGCCCCACCATTAAAATAACAAACTTATCCTTAAAACGGACATCCCGTACACAGGTTTTAGGCGCAAATTGTTCAGGCAGACCATTAGATACGATTTCTATTGGGGTTTTTAACTGAAATTTTTCCAGCATGATTTTACCAAATGCACTAGGAGAAAAAATTAAATCCCCTTTACTGTAAAACGCACGAATAAAAAATCGATATAAAAATTTATTTAACCATTCAAAATCGAGACCAATGTTCCACATTAAATTTTCAGGCTGCACATGAAAACCAAACACAATGGGCTTATTCAGTTGCTGGGCAATTTTCACCGCTTGATAGCCTAAAAAGAAAGGAAACTGAATATGTACCACATCAGCCTGCTGAATAGCTTCACGTAATACTTTTTTATTCGGCCACGCAAAAAGAAAATCCATTTCTTGCATTTGCTTTTTAGCAAAAGGCAGATAAAAAGCAGGGAAAACTATTTTCTTGTCCGCCTTTTTTCCTGTGCTAACAACTGTTAAATCATCTGTTTTATGCAAATATTCAATAAAGCGCTTAGTGGAAACAACACCACCTGATTTCTCACCATCAACATTATCGGCAATAAAGACAATTTTCAATTTAATTAACTCACTCAGCTTAAAGAGATATACATAGATATAATCAATACTTTAACAATAAAGCACCGTTATAAAAGAAGGGGGTATTATTTATTCTTACTGCTCTATTATAGAGTAATTACCACCCTATAACAGTAAATTCTTATATAGATAACTAACTTAGGCGTTCCAATGCAGCACGTGCTTTCGCCTGCTCTTTAAGTTTTATTCTTTTTTCATGATCATTAGGATCTATTTTTACTGCAATAGCCTTATTTAAATAAGCCAAGGCTTTATTTTTATCACCCTGTTCAAGTAAAAACTCAGCATAATAATAATTACTGTCAATGCCTATAGGATTCACTTTTAAAGCGGCTAATAAATATTCTTCTGCCTTATCATTATCGCCAAAAGCAATCGGCCAAGCTGGGACTTTATAATAAAGTACACCCAAAGTAACTAAAGCAGAGCCTTCACTCGCTTCTGGGTTAATACCCACTGCTTTTTGTAATAAATCTTTGGCTTGATTCACTAAACCTAAAGCCGCAAAATTTGAAGCATCTTGCGCCATAGTTAATAAAATGGTCGACTTTAAAATTAATGGTTCCGCATGCTTAGGAAAATCTAAAACAACATGCGTCACATCGTTTACTAACTGTAAAAAACTATGCGTACGGGTTGCATCTTTTTCTGTTGCATCCACTTGCATCCAAACCGATTCAATTTCCGAAACACGCGTATGTACCTGCTCCGCTAATGTAGCATTGGCAAAAAGTAGCAAAAAAACAACAACTATTAATTTCTTCATGGGCAAATTATAATAAACAGTGCCCTATAACTCAAGTTATCCAGACAAATATATTGATATATTTTCTAGGAAAAACACATAACACACTAATTAATCATACAAATCATAAATACCACAAAAATTAAAATGTTTATTATTTACTAGAGCAGCACATAAATAGTTTCTTGTTGTATAATTGCAACTTATTCTATCCACACTTCAATTTGGCATTTTTATGGCACAGCAAAAAAATAGCTGGAAACTTTGGCAACTTCTCACTGATAACGGCCGACAAATCTGGGCTTATAAACCCAAATCGAAGCATATTGAGCAACATCTTGAAAATGTCCAGAATTTTTCTGAGCAAGAACTCACAAACTTTGCAGAAGACTTTCGCTTTAATCGCAATACTAACCCCTCTGCCAGTGATCAAGTATTTAGAAGCCAAAGACTACTCAATAATACACAAGTCCAGCCTAACGCCACTCAAAATGCACAATCATCTGAAGAACAGCAACTTATTGATAGCATTCTTAAAGGCATAGGCTACTTTAGCCAATTACAAAGTGATGAAGGTCATTGGGCTGGAGATTATGGCGGCCCCTTATTCTTACTCCCTGGCTTACTGATTGCATCCTACCTATCGGATACCCCCTTTCCTAAACCGCATCAAGCCATGATGCAAGTGTATTTATTTAACCATCAACACGATGATGGCGGATGGGGGATGCATATTGAAGGTGAACCGACCATGTTTGGCACCGTGATGCAGTATGTTTCTTTACGCTTATTAGGTATTGATGCCGCAGATACCCGTCTAATAAAAGCACGGTCATGGATACAAGATAATGGTGGAGCAGTAGGTATTCCCTCATGGGGGAAATTCTATTTATCCCTACTCAATCTATATGATTGGGAAGGTTTTAATAGCCTCTTTCCTGAAATTTGGTTATTACCCACGTGGCTACCTTTTCACCCTTCACGCTATTGGTGTCATAGCCGCATGGTCTATCTGCCGATGGCCTACTGTTATGCTGAACGCATTCAAGCACCTGAAAATGATTTAATTCGCAGTTTAAGAACAGAAATTTACTGTGAAGATTTTGATACTATTAACTGGGCACAACAGCGTAATACCGTCTGTGAAAAAGATATTTATACGGTGCAGTCCCCTATTTTAAAGTGGACCAATTTATTTAATAACGGCTATGAAAAAATCAAACCAGCTGGCTTGAGAAAAAAAACCATCGCCTACCTCTTAAAGTATATTCGTGCGGAAGATGCGCAAACTGACTATTTAAATATAGGCCCAGTCAATAAAGCGATTAATTCCATTTGTATTTGGCATGCTGAAGGCAAAGAATCTAATGCTTTCAAAAAGCATGTTGCCCGTTGGTATGATTACCTTTGGGTCGCTGAAGATGGCATGAAAATGAGTGGTTACAATGGCTCACAGCTTTGGGATACTGCCTTTACCCTGCGCGCCATGTTGGAAAGTGATTTAGGGCTATTATTTCCTGAAACACTCAAAAAAGGCGCGGATTTTATTGATAAAATGCAAATCCAAGCCGAACATGAAAGTCATGAAGAATTTTTTCGCCACCCGATGATTGGTAGCTGGCCCTTTTCTACAGCGGAACAAGGCTGGCCTGTTTCAGATTGCACCTCTGAAGGGTTAAGTACCGCTTTGGCCATTCAAAAAACAGGACTATTCAAACAAGATATTAATGATGAACGGTTAAAATCAGCGGTCGATATTATTTTATCTTACCAAAATAAAGATGGCGGCTGGCCTACCTACGAATTACAACGCGCGCCTAAATGGCTAGAAAAACTGAACCCATCAGAAATTTTCGCGGATATTATGGCGGATTATTCATGGACAGAATGCAGTGCAGCTTGCTCCATCGCCTTACTTGATGCCAAACAACGCTTTCCTGAGTATAAATCCCAGCAGATAGACACCGCTATTACACTCGGACTACAGTATATTTTAAGCCGACAAAAGGAGGATGGTTCTTGGTATGGCGGTTGGGCAGTCTGCTTTACTTACGCCACATGGTTTGCAATAGAAGCCTTAACCCAAGGCAAGGCCTATTTAGGCTCTGATCAACAACAGGAATCTATTGAGCAAGCCTGTCAATTTTTACTTAGCAAACAAATGTCGGATGGCGGATGGGGCGAAACTTATGAATCCTGTGCTAAAATGACCTATACACAAGCAGAAACATCCCAAGTGATTAATAGTGCATGGGCATTACTCGGATTACAGGCTGCGAATATCGGTCATAAACCTGCCATCGAACAAGGTATCAGTTTATTACAACAACGCCAGCTAGATAATGGTGACTGGGCACAAGAAAATATTTCAGGCGTTTTCAATTATAACTGCATGATTACCTACAGTTCTTACCGTAATATTTTTCCAATTTGGGCTTTAAACCGCTTTTATAAACAATCTCAAACAGATACGCATTAGCATGATTGGTCTAAGGCACAACACATGAATACAGTAGATAATATGGCACAAAACGACCCCTATGATATTTGTATCGTTGGAGCAGGCATGGCAGGCGCCACTATTGCTGCCTACTTAGCCCCTAAAGGCATCAAAATCGCATTAATTGATCGTGATTTCTCAGAAAAAGAACGTATTGTTGGCGAGCTATTACAACCGGGAGCCGTTGAAACACTCAAAAAAATGGGTTTATCCCATTTACTTGAAGGCTTCGATTCACAAGCCATTCAAGGCTATGCTCTATTTCAGTACGATAAAGAATTCACCATTGCTTACAATCAAAATGATGACACTGCATTTCAAGGTGTTGGGCTACATAATGGACGTTTTCTGCAAAAGATTCGTGAAGATGCACTAGCTAACGACTCGTTAACCCAGCTACAGGGCACCGCTTTAGCTTTAACCGAAGACGAAAATAAGATTATTACCGGCATCAGCTACCGGGAAAAACACACGCGTGAAATAAAAGAGGTGCAAGCAAAGCTCACTATTATGAGTGATGGTTTCTTCTCTAGCTTTCGTAAAGACCTGAGTAATAATGTTAAAACCATTACCTCTTATTTTATTGGTGTGGTGCTAAAAGATTGTCAATTACCTTACCCAGCTCACGGTCATGTATTCTTATCCGCACCAACCCCGTTTATTTGCTACCCGATTTCTAGCACTGAAACGCGGTTGCTGATTGATTACCCGGGTGATACTCCGCCTAAAAAAGAACAGGTTAAAACGCATATTCACGATAAAGTCATGCCTTTTCTACCTAAAGCATTTATCGACTGCGTCACGCTTTCTTTAGAAGAGAATGATTATAAAATCATGCCTAACCACTATATGCCAGCAAAACCTATCTTTAAAGAAGGTGCTGTTTTATTAGGCGACGCACTGAATATGCGCCACCCAATTACGGGTGGAGGCTTAACCGCTGTTTTTAATGATGCCTATCTATTAAGTAAGCACCTATTAGCCATGCCAGATTTTAATAATCCTGAGTTACTGCATGATAAATTACAGGCTTATTATAGTGACCGTTATCATGCCAATACCAATGTTAATATTATGGCGAATGCATTGTATGGCGTTATGTCTAATGACGAATTAAAAAAAGCCGTATTTGAATACTTACGCAAAGGTGGAGAAAATTCAGGTGGCCCGATTTCCCTATTAGCGGGACTTAATCGAAACCCTAGTATCCTAATTAAACATTTTATTTTTGTGGCTTGGCTATGCATTAAACAACTATTTCAAGCACGCGGGTTTAATACTTTTAAAATGTTTCATGTTGTCAAAGATGCTTTCTGCATTATCTGGCCGCTGGCCTTTAATGAAATACGCCCCAGCTCTTTCTATAAAAAAAATACCCAACATTAAAATGCAACGACTAAAAGACAAAATACGTGATATTCCTGATTTCCCTAAAGAAGGCATTATTTTTAAAGATATTACCCCTTTAGTAAAAGACCCTGCCGCTTTACGTTTAGCAGTACATCAATTGGTTCACCCTTTCTTAGGGCGTGATATTACTGCCGTTGCAGGCATGGAAGCACGGGGATTTATCTTTGGTTCTTTAGTGGCTTGGGAAATGAATTTACCCTTTATTCCGCTAAGAAAGCCGGGCAAGCTACCTTATGATGCCCAAAGTGTTTCCTATGATTTGGAATACGGTTCAGCCAGTCTTGAAGTCCATACTGATGCGCTAGATAAAAATGACCGCGTACTACTCATTGATGACTTACTCGCAACCGGCGGCACCGCAAAAGCAAGTTGCGAATTAGTTGAGCAACTTGGGGCACGGATTGAAGCCTTAGCCTTTGTGATCGAGCTCGATTTTCTAAAAGGGAAGCAGCAGCTAAGTGGCTACGAGATTCACTCTTTACTCCACTATTAATTACTTTGCAATCTCATGCCTGAACTCCCAGAAGTTGAAACCACCTTACGTGGCATTAGCCCACATATCAAAAATCAAACCGTTAGTCATGTTATTATTCGCTTTCCTACCTTACGCTGGCCTATTCCCGCAAACTTACCCCAACTGATTGAGCAACAATCATTACTTAGCCTCAGACGGCGAGCTAAATACCTATTACTCAATTTTGAAACAGGGTCCTTACTCATTCATCTGGGCATGTCAGGTAGTTTGCGTATAGTATCTCCAGAAACTGAAGTCAAAAAACATGAACACTTTGAAATTCAATTTCACAATGGAAAAGGTATTCGCTTAACAGATCCACGTCGTTTTGGCTCGGTACTTTGGTTAGGAACTGAGCCTGATAGCCACCCCTTACTCAATAAACTGGGACCTGAACCACTCAGTGAAGGTTTGACTGCAGAGCACTTACAGCTCAAAGCTAAAAATAAACGAGTGAGTATCAAGCAATTTCTAATGAACCAACAAATTGTCACGGGTGTCGGTAATATTTACTGTACCGAAGCGCTATTTAAAAGCAGAATTCACCCACAACGACCGGCAAGCTCCTTGAGTCTAAGTGAATTTCAAGCGCTCACAGATAATATAAAAACCATACTCGCCCTCGCGATTACCCAAGGCGGTACCAGCTTACGTGATTTTGTCGGTAGTGATGGCAAACCGGGCTATTTTAAACAAGCGTTAGATGTGTATGGGCGTTCAGGTTTAGCCTGCACACAATGCCAGACTATTCTAATGAGTATTAAACAAGCGAATCGCAGCACTGTTTATTGCCCTCACTGTCAACTATAAATACTTTCTATCCACTATATATACTATGAATCAAGACTCACTGATTGCTAAAGAAAAAATACACCAAGAAACCTCTAAAATTGAATGGTCTGCTTTACAGCGTTTTTTTGCCAGCGGACTCGCTGTTTATATCGCTCCTGAACTAGATTTAGTCACTGCTGCAGATGCCTTCGCACTCGATGATAAAACACAGGTATCTCAGTGGATGGAAAATAAACAGGTACACCTCGTTTCAGACCAACAAGCGAGTCAATGGATAGAGAAAGATGATATTTTATGGGCTGTTGTTGTTAAGCCTTGGATACTCGTACAAGCTATTTAATTTTTAATATAAAACCATACCATTTAAGTAAAGAGGTTAGCATGGAAAGAAATGAAGCAATGTCCTTTATCCTGAAGTTATTAAAACTCATGATGGAAAAAGATGGTTCTGATTTATTTATTACCGCAGGATTCCCCCCCGCTATAAAAATTAAAGGGGTTTTATCTCCGGTCTCACAAAAGAAATTATCTGCGAATGATTCTAAAGCATTAACTCAATGCATTATGAATGACAAACAGCTGAAAGAATTTGAAGAAACTAAAGAATGTAATTTTGCCATTGCCCCTGCAGGGCTTTGTCGATTTCGAGTTAATGCCTATGTGCAACAAGGCATGCAAGGCTTAGTCATGCGTACCATTGCCTCGGAAATCCCCTCTTTAGACGGTTTAAAACTACCTCCTATCCTAAAAGATATTATTAGTGAAAAAAATGGTCTGATTATTATGGTCGGGGGAACAGGTTCAGGTAAATCAACTACCATGGCGGCTATGATTGACCATCGTAATGCCACCAGCCGTGGGCATATAATTACCATTGAAGATCCTATTGAATATGTGCATCCGCATAAAAACTGCGTAATTATGCAGCGTGAAGTCGGGGTGGATACTAATGGCTGGGAAATTGCTTTGCATAATACCTTGCGTCAAGCCCCTGATGTTATCGTCTTAGGGGAAATTCGCGATAAACAAATTATGACTTTTGGCTTAGAATTTGCCCAAACAGGGCATTTAGCCATGGCAACCTTACATGCGAACAATGCCAACCAAGCGGTTGACCGTGTTTTAGGTTTCTTCCCCGTAGAAACCCAAGAAAAGCTTAAGCAAGATATGTCTTTAAATATTAAAGCCATTATCTCACAACGCCTCATTAAAACAGTGGATGGCGGACGCTGTGCGGCGATTGAAATTCTTATCAATACACCGCTTATCTCTGATTTAATTGCTAAAGGCGATGTTTCTGGCATTAAACCGATTATGGCTAAATCACGTGATTTAGGTATGCAAACGTTTGATCAGGCAATTTTAGATTTATATAATGATGGAAAAATCACCAAAGAAGAAGCGCTTAAAAATGCTGACTCAGCCAATGAATTACGTCTTGCTATTAAATTAGAGGCTGGCGTACAAGATACTGAAAGTGGCCTCTCCCTAGAAGGAACAGATGATCATGAAGACGACGACTAAGCTCTAAATGCCTACCCTCCTTTTCATCTCTCCCTTACGTTCAAATTAGAGAGCTATACCCTGTTGCTAGCGAGTTAAACTATTATGGATATTACCCCTTACATTAAATTAATGGTTGATAAAAAAGCAGATCGCTTATCTATCAATACTAACTCAGCCCCTCGCTTACGTTTAGCGAACCAAGAAAAGGGGGTGGGTAGCACTATTTTTACTCAAGAAATGCTCGAAAATATTTTTGATGCGCTGACTAATGATGAGCAAAAATTACAGTTTTCCATTGATCAGAAAATATTTTTCTCAGCACAGCTATTAGATAGCATGACCTTCTCTGTTGATGTTACGCAAACTAACAATGAGCTGTCTATACTCATTAGCCCATTCGAATCAGAAGTGGAAGCTGAAGAAGAACTACAAATAGATATAGAACAGGAAACAGAAACAACCACTGTCTCCTCAGATATTCAAGTACTTGGACAAATGCCGACTGAAGCATTAGATATCTTGCCTTATCTGTATAAAATGGTGGAATTAGACTGTTCTGACTTATTTATTACTTCTGGCTCAGCCGTAAAAACAAAACTTCATGGCACAGCAATGCCACTTGATGAATTTATATTAACGCCAGAACTAACAAAGTCAGCTGCTTACGGCATTATGAATGCCGAACAAATCGAAGAATTTGAAGAAACCAAAGACCTTGATTTTGCTATCAGCCTCCCTGATGATAGTGCGCGTTTTCGGGTCAATGCTTTTTATCAACGCCGAAGCATAGGCTTGGTTTTACGCCTGATACCCTCTATTATTCCTACCACTGCTGACCTAAATTTACCTGAAGTACTCTCTGAGTTGATTATGGTCAAACGTGGATTACTACTTATGGTCGGTGGAACAGGCTCAGGAAAATCGACATCACTGGCGGCAATGATTAATCATCGCAATCAAAATGCAGCGGGACATATTCTTACCATTGAGGACCCTGTTGAATTTTCTCACCCCAACCTAAAATCAATTATCAATCAACGTGAAGTCGGCATTGATACCGCCTCTTATGCGCGTGCCTTAAAAGCCAGCTTACGGGAAGCGCCCGATGTGATTCTAGTCGGTGAAATACGTGATAAAGAAACCATGGAAGCGGCATTAGAATTAGCCAATACAGGACATCTATGTATTTCTACCTTGCACGCCAATAATGCCAACCAAGCAATGGAACGTATTGTTAACATGTTCCCTCACGTACAACATAAACAACTGTTTATGGACTTATCAGCTAATCTAAATGCCGTTATCTCACAACGCCTCATTCCTGATAATAAAGGCAAATGCTGTGCGGCCATCGAGATTATGATAAATACACCACATATTGCTAATTTAATCTTAAAGGGTGAATTAAATGAGATTAAAGAAGCCATGAAAACCAGTGGTAGTAAAGGTATGCAAGCCTTTGATGATGCGTTACTTGCGCTCTATAAAGCAGGACGCATTACCTTAGAAGAAGCACTCAAAAATGCGGATTCACAAAATGATTTAGAAGCTAAAATTAATTTCGGTTAAAGCCCATGCAAAAAAAACTATCCCTGACCCATAAAATCCTCATCGCTATGAGCCTAGGTCTACTCTTAGGTAGCGCGATTAATACCTATGCAGCTGAGCAAGCCTTTATTCAGGATTATCTGGTTCAGGGCCTGTTTCATGTTATTGGCTCAGCTTTTATTAATGCCTTAAAAATGCTCGTAGTACCGCTGGTTACTTTTTCCCTGATTTGCGGTGTGTGTGGCATTGGTGATATTAATACCTTAGGGCGTGTAGGACTGAAATCCTTCTTACTCTATTTACTCACCACAGGCTTGGCTATTTCTCTTGCGCTACTGGTTGCTATTAGTCTCTCTCCTGGTGAGAATTTTGAACAAGCTAATACCGCCAGTGAGTTTATCGTCAAAGAAAGCCCGCCTCTCAGTCAAGTCTTTATTCAGATTATTCCGAGTAACCCTATTCAAGCCTTTGCTGAAGGCAATATGTTACAAATTATATTTTTTGTAATTCTATTTGCAATTGCTATGCTTATGACCGGTGAGATTGGTAAACAATTAGCAGAAACAGCTGAAAAACTGAATGAAGTGATGATGAAGGTAGTTACCTTAGTCATGGATTTTGCCCCTATTGGTATTTTCTTTCTTATGGCTAAGACCTTTTCCGAACAAGGTTTCAGCCTATTAATTCCTATGATGGGCTACTTCTCTGTTGTCGTACTATGCTTACTGCTGCATGCTTTCGGCACCTTCTCGTTACTACTATTCTTCTTTGCTAAACTCAGCCCACTGACCTTTATCAAAAAAATGCGAGCGGCACATATTTTTGCTTTTAGCACTGCAAGCTCTAATGCCACTATTCCTGTCACCTTACAAGCCGTAGAAAAACGTATCGGGGTGCATAATTCAACCGCCGCATTTACTGTGCCGTTAGGTGCGACCATTAATATGGATGGCACAGCGATTATGCAAGGGGTTGCCACCGTTTTTATTGCCAATGTTTATCATATTGAATTGGAATTATTTCAATATATCACTATTGTAGGTATGTCTATCCTAGCTTCCATCGGCACAGCCGGTGTACCTGGCGTAGGTTTAATTATGCTGGCAATGGTCTTCAACCAAGTGGGCTTACCTGTTGAAGGTATTGGCTTAATTATGGGCGTTGACCGTTTACTGGATATGATGCGTACAGTAGTGAATATTACAGGCGATGCTACCGTTACCTGTATCGTCGCACGAGGTGAAAATACGCTGGATGATAGTATCTTTAATGATCCTGAAGCAGGTGTTATTGCTGATATACACCTACCGCATAAGTCATGATACACATTCAACAAATAGCGGTTTTAACAGATAATTACATTTACCTGATTCACGAAACAGAATCAGGTGATACAGCGGTGATTGACCCTGCTGAATCTCAGTCAGTTTTAGCACAATTAGAACACAATAACTGGGCACTAAAATTTATCTTAACCATGCAGATCATGTCGGTGGTAATCAAGCCTTAAAAGCTGCAACAGGTTGTCAAATTGCAGGCTCAGCACACGATGCCCAGCGTATTCCAGAAATAGATACCCCTTTACAGCATAACGACACACTGTATCTGGGCGATTATGCCATTCAGGTTATAGAATGTTTTGGGCATACCTTAGGGCATATTGCTTTTTACATTCCCAAAGCAAATGCCCTCTTTTGTGGCGATACTTTATTTTCTATGGGCTGTGGACGTTTATTTGAAGGGACAGCTGAACAAATGTGGCATTCCTTACAACAGTTTATACAACTACCTAAAAACACACTAATTTATTGTGCACATGAATACAGCTTGGCGAATGCTCGCTTTGCTCTCTCTATCG
>Ga0105349_10000478_pt1 | contig 15700 bp, 9 predicted proteins | sample EN1Hudseemescosm_FD_83661 | JGI IMG/M metagenome (GOLD analysis project Ga0105349, IMG submission 83661) | Methane-oxidizing microbial communities from mesocosms in the Hudson Canyon - EN1B Hudson Canyon | ecosystem: Environmental > Aquatic > Marine > Cold seeps | place: Hudson Canyon...
AGTGTGTCGTTCGAGGATACGTCGTCGGAAGTGGCTGGAAAGATTATCAGGCTACAGGGGCTATCTGCGGAATTCCTCTTCCCGAAGGAATGCAGCAAGCGGAGAGAATCGACGATCCTATTTTTACTCCTGCTGCAAAAAATCATGATGGACATGACGAAAACATCTCCATCGAGAAAGCGGGAGAGCTGGTTGGAGCCGATTTGATGAATCAACTCAAGTCCCTCTCTGTCGATATCTTTTCTCATGGACGTGAGCACGCCGCGACGCAGGGATTAATACTTGCGGACACCAAGTTCGAGTTTGGAATGGACGCCGATGGTCCTGTCCTAGGAGACGAAGTTCTCACGGCGGATTCTTCTCGATACTGGCCTGCCGATGAATACAAAGTCGGAGCGAGCCCTCCTTCTTTCGACAAACAATACGTACGTGATTACTTAGCCTCTGTGGGTTGGACCGGAGAGGGATCTCCACCCAATTTGCCCGCAGAAGTGATAGAGGGGACTACAGCCCGCTATCAGGAGTTGTTTGAGAGAGTCACGGGAGTGACCTGGGAGACCTGGAAGGAACAAATATCATGAGTCATAAGGTTCTCGTCGTCATGGGAAGTGACAGCGATTGGTCTGTCATGGAAACCTGTGTCGAGCAATTACATAAATTCGAGATCGAAGCCGAAGTCAGAGTGTGTTCTGCGCACAGAACTCCAGAAGTGGCCCATCAGCTGAGCAGTACTGCTGCGGCGGAAGGGTATGTTGCGATCATTGCTGCAGCAGGCCATGCGGCACACCTTGCGGGAGTGATGGCTGCGAGTACGACATTGCCCGTCATCGGTGTTCCCATCGATTCGAGTGCTCTCGACGGACTCGACGCCCTTTTGGCGACGGTACAGATGCCTCCTGGAGTTCCAGTTGCAACTGTGGCTATCGGTAAGCCCGGAGCGACCAACGCCGCGATCTTCGCTGCCCAGATCATCGGAAGTTCTGATGCTGGAATGCGTGCTCGCTTGGATGAGCACAAAGTGACGATGGCGAGTAAAGTTGCAGCGAAGGATGAAGCACTTCGAGGTAAGGTGACGGGCGCCTGATCTGAAAGCTTGAAGAGTTAAGGGCTTTGAGTCAGCAGAGCTGAGTAATATTGGTAAATTATCTGGGCTGAACCGCTGTAGGCCACTGCGATTGTCGTAGTGATCATTGCGATTTGGCCCTTTTTTCCATCTTGGAAACCCAGCCAGGTCCAATAGGACCGTATGAGCCCCACTGAGATGATCACATAAAGAATGCATGCCATGAACAGAGAATTGTCGAAGTACATTCCTGAGATAAGTAGTATCCCAGAACAGATGATCATGACCACCGCACTGATCCAAGCTTGAACAGCGAGGTGATCGATGAAGCGTGGGAATCCGAGTGCCCAGAGCATCACTCCATTGCCGATGAATATGCCTCCCATGAGTAGGAACGCTTCGATAAACAAAGAGAGCGAAAAGACTGTTGTATCGGAGGTCGTAGCTCTGAGCCAAGAGTAGGAGTTCACCAAGAGAGCCGCCGCCATGGACAGAAATATAAGAAATCCGATACTTCTAAAGATAGGAACCCAACCGGGCTCAAGGAAGAGTGGATCGGGAGTGACTTTTGGAGGGATGAAAATCCTGCGGAAAGAAGCAATAAAGCGATAAACCAGAGTCATGACGATGTAGACCGGTAACCAATTCAGTATCTGGGTGAGCTTTCCGGGATACCGCTGTTGAAGAATCCAACGAAATGCAGCGGCTCCTGATAATGCTTCGGTGCGCCCCTTCAACAATAGGACGATTTCTCCTGCTCGACGGTGCTGATCGAGAACTATGCGATCGGGACCTGTCACAAGCGTCGCCGCGCAGGTCTCTAAATCTCCCAATAGTCCCATTTTCTCTAGGCTTCGAATACTTCCGACACAAAGACGACAATCGCCATCAAATGCGAGTAATGGGAGGTTGGAATTTCCTTCTGAGTTTGTGGGAGCAGTGTCGTTCAACGAATCTCCTTAAATGGAGGCTGTATTATGCCCACTTCGGTGATCCAACCGGTGATGCTGGAAGCCGGTGTGATATCGAATGCAGGGTTCCCATACTTAATATTACCGATAGGGCGTTTTTTTCCCACTACAGACCAGATTTCCTCTTCAGGTCTTTCTTCAATAGGGATTTGGGTCCCGTTTTGAATGTTGAAGTCAAACGTGGTGGAAGGAGCTGCAATGTAGAATGGAATGCCGTGTGCTTTTGCTAATGTTGAGAGACTGTAGGTTCCGATTTTATTAGCGGCATCGCCATTTGAAGCGATGCGATCGGATCCCGTGATCACAACATCAATGAGTCCCCTTTGGAAATAACTTCCTGCAGCACCGTCACAGATGACTTCGACGGGAATATTTTTCCTTTGGAGTTCCCATGCTGTGATTCTTGACCCCTGGAGAAGTGGACGAGTTTCATCAGCGAGAACTTGAAATCGCCGTCCTTCTGCCCAAGCCTGATATACGACCGAGAGTGCAGTGCCAGAACCCGCAGTTGCTAAAGCTCCTGCATTGCAATGAGTGATGACTGTCGAGCCATCAGGAATGACGCCCGCTCCGGCAAGACCAATTCTTTGACAATAATCCTGATCTTCCCGTTCGATTCGAGATGCCTCAGAGAAAAGTAATTCTCGAAGTTCTTGGCCTTCCAATGAAGCGGCGGCCTCAGAGTCCAAAAGATCCATCATTCGATCCACCATCGTGGCGAGATTGACAGCAGTGGGGCGGCAGTTTCTGACAGAAGGTGCGACCTCTTTCAGACGTACTCGTACATCAGAAGAGTTCTTTAAATCTCGTGTGGCCAGACAAAGTGCATATGCCCCTGCAACTCCTATAGCAGGAGCGCCACGTACCGCCAGCTTGACGATGGCATCCAGCACTTGCTGTGGAGATTTCAAATCCAGAATCACATTTTGGTGTGGAAGAAGTGTTTGATCGAGGAGCAGCAGAGTGCCATCGATATCTCCCTCCCATTTCAAAGTGAAGAAAGAATCAGAGTGCTGAGCTTCGGAATTTGCTTTCTCGTGTGGTGTTTCAGGCAAAGAACTTCCTTTCTTGGAGGGCATCATGAGAGCAGGGAGACCTTGAAACAAGCGAGACGGAAAAGGACCCGTGCGTCTTTATTTATGCGCGCCGATGGGGGCCGTGAACGTTTTGAACGATTTCGCTGGCGTGGTTTTAGGGTAAAAAGGGGACTAACTCGTTTGGAAAAGGAAATCAATCATGAAAATCATTGCCCTTGTTTTAGCCCTGACCACTCTTCTCGCCCCATTCTCGCCCTCAGAGGCGAAGGGCGCGGATTCTATTGTGGATATTGCAGTCGGGTCTGACCAATTCAAGACCCTTGTAGCCGCAGTCAAGGCTGCTGGTCTGGTAGAGGCTCTCGCTGGACCGGGACCTTTTACTGTTTTTGCTCCGACCGACAGCGCTTTTTCTCGTATCGATAACGATACTCTTCAGTTTTTACTCAGTGATAGAGGTCTTCCTGAATTGCAAAACATCCTCAAGCACCACGTCGTGGCTGGGCGCTTTGACGCCAGCGATCTCGTTGGACTTGATCAGGTAGAGACCTTGGCGGGAACAGCTCTTGAGTTGAGCGCTATCCGGGGACGAGTGATCGTGGATGAAGCCGCTGTTGAGGTCGCAGACATTGTTGCCAGTAACGGTGTGATCCACGTCATCGATCGTGTGTTGCTTCCTCCTCCGTTGGAACGCGCTGTAAACACACTCCTTTCTGCCGCCATCGAGAGAGGTGTTCCTCTGTTCAATGATGGCTCTCCTGAAGCGTGCTGTGCCGTATATGTCACCGCCCTCGAAGCACTTGTGTTGGGAACGGGTTTCGACCTTTCTGATAGCGAGCGCAAAACTCTGAGGGGTCGTTTAGTAGAAGCCGAAAAAATGACAGACGTAAGAGCTCTGGCCTGGGAGTACCGTGGATTAATCGACGCTGTTATTCAGGGAAATCTTAAAGTCGCTTCGACTCCCGTGATTGAAGATGTCAGCGGAAAGTCACTTTTCACGTTCGAAAGCTCTGATCAAGTTCGCCGCTGGAGAACCGTTCTTGACGGAGTGATGGGTGGACAATCGACCGGAAAGATTAGCCACGCTGGAAGCACGTTGGTTTTTGAAGGGAATACCTCCCTCAGGAACAACGGTGGTTTTTCGTCTATGAGAACGAGCCTTCCCAAAAAATCGCTCGACGGATTTTCCGCTTTGCAAGTTCGAGTCAAAGGAGATGGCCGCACTTACATACTGGGGTCGAGAGGATCCTCGGGAGCCGGTCGAGATTCCTACTGGGCTCGTTTTGACACCGTGGCTGGAGAATGGATCACGGTGACGGTCCCCATCGAAAAGATGGAGCGTCACTTCTTTGGTCAAAAGCTGCCGGGGAAGATCGATCCGAGTCAGGTCGGTGGACTTGACTTTTACATCTACGACAAAAAAGCAGGTTCATTCCGCTTAGAGATCGACAGCATCGTGGCAGTGCCTTCAGTGGAGGCTGATATCGCCTTCGGCAACAGCCCGATCTAAACTTGACACACACCTCTTCGGGTTCACCCCCGAATCTTGACGGCGAGAGTTCTCTATGTAGGACTCTCGCCTATTTTTTGTTCCAGGCGGAATCGGAAGTTTTGAAATCTGTGAAGCAGCAAAGATAACTCATGTTTTTGACGTGGAATCTGTCGCGGAATCTGACGTGGATCTTGGGTGTCTTCAAATTGCTGCTGGATGGTCAGCACGTTGATATTGTCACCATGGAATTTGACGTGATTTAAATCTTGAGGCTGTAAAAAAAGTGATGTTTCTGGGGGGAGTGGTTTTTTCCTAGCGACCCAAAAGGTCCGGGCTTGTAGACGGGTTAACCACGATTTCAGGTTGGGAGCCGGGGATCCGTGGTGAGGTATCAATACGTGATCGATCGGACCCGTGATCAAAGAAGCGGAGAGCACTCCTGATTGGGCATCTCCGCTGGTGAGAATGTAGGTCTCCTTCCAACGAATCAAGATCAGTGGCGACATATCGTTGATTTGAATCCCGGCAATAGGAGGTTGTTCTGCGCTGATAACGAAAACCTCGAAGGAGCCGATTCTGAATCGGTTTCCGTCTGTGATCCATTTGAGTGGGACCGAATATTTGTTCGCCAAATGGATGAGAGATTGCCCCTGCGGTTGAGATCGGTAACTGTCGGCCAGAAATATACAGTCCAGCGCATTCGCCGCGATGAGGCCAGGAACCGCACTCTGGTGGTCGAGATGGGGGTGAGAAATGAAGAGTCCCCGAAGTCTTTTCAGATTCATCTTCCAAAGTTGCCGTTGAATGAATTCGGTCCCGCCGTCATGTGCGGAAGTGTCGCCTGCATCGAAGAGCAGTGCATCATTTCTATCGGTCAAAAGAAAAGCTTGTCCTCTTCCTCTAGAGAGGAGAGACAGAGTTAATCCATCTTGGGGAAGGGATTGTAAGAGAGTGGATAGGCTTGCGAGTAGAAGGAGTAAGTGCGCGATCTGGTGTCGTCTTGTCAAGAGCATGACACTGCTGATGAATAAAAAGGTCCACGTGAGCGGACCCAGTGTGGCCAATATCAAAGGAGTACCGGGTAACTTTAAAAAGACCTCAGGAATTTTTTCCAAAAGGAAGATGCAGAGGTTCCATAAGACTTGGCAATGAATGCCGGTGGGATCTGATCCCGTAAGAAGTGTCCACTGCGTGGTGAGCCAAGTCAGTGCTATCACAGGGAGCATGAGAAGAGTGAAAATTGCGCTCCATGGGCTGAAGAAAGGTGTCCACCAAACCAGAGCGGCATGTGCTCCCAGAGAAGCCAGAAACCCTGAAAATAAGACGGATTTTTTTGGTTTGTCAAAATGAGTGACGGCAGCCATTTGTAATGCCATGACAGCCGCGAGGGAGATGGTAGCGCTGGGATGAGGGGGGGCATGTCCCATCAGGCACCAGGCGAGCAGATTCAGAGCCCAAATTTGTCGAAGAGAAATATTCCTTCCTGCATTGAGAGCCAGGTGGAAGAAGACTCCGCTAACGGCTGCTCGTATTGCGGGAGCATCTGCGCCTGACATGAAAACCTGGAGACATACCAAAAACAAAGCCGATCCCCGACAGATCCGTCCTATATGTGGAGAACACCGATGACCGCAACGTGTCAATATTTGTAGAAGTAATCCGATATGAAGACCACTGATGGCAAGCAAGTGTGCCAATCCCGTGTTTTTGAAGCGAGTTCTTGTTTCCGGAGAGAGCAGTCGTCTTTCTCCCAATAGGAGTGCACAGCCCCAACCGTCGTCATGCGGCCAAAGGTGATCGATGAGCGATTGTCGCCAAATATCGAATTGAGCGAGCAAGCGATGTCCAGGTTTTCTGACCAACTGTTCAGGCGACAATATCCTTCTATGTGATCCAGTTCCTGCGGATATAAGAGCTTTGAGTTGGTCACCTCTTCCTAATGATTCTGAAGAAGCGGGCCAGGTGAGCCAGACTTGACCGGGTATCTGCTGTCCTTGATTTTTTAGATTTCCGACAAGGGCGATCACTTCACTGCGCATGCCGGGTTGGTGCTGCCGAATCCGAATTCTTCGAGGGGCAGATATTACGGTGGCGTTGATTTCCTGGGGACCCTGAGACAGATCTGCATAAAAAATGCTTCCAGGCGCCAACCCCATTCCGAGAAGGAAAGGGAGCGTTGCTCTCATATGAAGTTTGGCAGCCGTCGGGCACATGGCAGCAAGAATGAAGATGAGCCCTGTCAATACGGTGATGAAATTGGAGTGAGAGATCGGGGCGAAGATGGCAAGATTTCCAGAAGGGTCGAAGTAGTTGAAGCATGTACCGAACCATACGAACAAAGCGGGCTTTAGCAAAGAAGAGGGTTCATGGCAAATCTCTCTTATTCCGTGTTGCTTTTGCAAACAGATTCCCCCTTCGAATGCCCTTTTCGATACAGGCTCAAAAACTGTTATTTGTTGGAGTCATGAAGGAAAAGGCTATGAAAAACAATCTCGCTGAGTGGGGAAAGCCGGAGCCTAGAGCGGACGTCCTTATTAGGCCTATTCGTGGGCAAAAGGGGCCCTGCCGATAAGACGCTGACCTGGGCAAGGTCAGCTCTCAAATTAGCTCAGAAGAGCAGATTTGCCGTTATTGGAAGGCCGCCGTGATACCGAAAAGTCTCTTCGTGGGAGGGCATGAATAGAATATCCGATCGCCGGATCCTGCAAATAAATTATTGTTTCAACTACTGCATTTCCTTCTCGCCCAGAAATAGTCATACTCCCCACATTGTGAGATGTGTAGGGGGGGCTTCATGTACAAATCCTCCTCAGATATCAACAAAGAATTTTCTTTCACATGAACTTCAGGAGAACTGATGAGAACCATCGCCAACCTGTTCGGGAAGTCACCATTTGTTCCATTGCAATCTCACATGCGCAAAGTCGGTGAGTGTGTAGATGGGCTCGGTGATTTGTTTCAGGTACTCGTCAATGAGGATTACGATTCCATTGGCGAGATAGCCCGAAGAATTTCTAAGACTGAACACGAGGCAGATCTCGTGAAGACCGATATTCGAAATCATTTACCTAGAGGTCTTTTTCTTCCGGTGGACCGTGGGAAGCTGTTGGAAATTCTTTCCACTCAAGATGAGATTGCAGACACCGCAGAAAATGTGGCTGTTTTGTGCACTCTTAAAAACCTACCTTTTCCCGAAAATATGAAAGACTTGTTCTTGGAGTTCTGTTCGAAGAGCACCGAGTGCTTTCGTAACTCACGGGGAGTCATCGAACAACTCGACGAACTACTAGAGAGTGGTTTCGGCGGGGTAGAAGCAGAAAAAGTGAGAGAGCTTGTCCATGCTGTCGCATTGAAGGAACACGAAGTGGATCTTTGCCAGCGTCAATTGCTTCGCGTCGTATTCGGATCCGAGGAGACTTTGTCCTATTCCGAATTCCACTTGTGGCTGAAAATCCTATCTGAAATCGGAACCATCAGTGATCTGAGCGAAAACTTGGCAGACAAGGTCCGAACCACACTGGAGATCAAATAATGGTGCGGCTGGATTTCCTGTATCGATTTTCATTTTCTCGCTTACTTCCGGATTTGATCTGAGGACATATGGAACACGCTGACATCCTCCTTGCGCTTGCCGGCATCTTCGGTTTCTACATGGCCTGGAATATCGGTGCCAATGATGTTGCCAATGCTATGGGGACCTCTGTAGGTTCGGGTGCTCTTACTCTTCGCAGGGCGGTTATCGTCGCTGCTGTGCTCGAGTTTGCCGGGGCGTTTTTTGCTGGATCAAGTGTTTCCAACACGGTTCGAAAAGGGATCGTGGATGCGGATTTATTCTCGGCCGACCCTATGGCATTCATTTGTGGCATGTTGGCGGCGTTGCTGGCCGCAGGAGTTTGGCTTCAGATTGCTTCTTACTTTGGCTGGCCAGTCTCAACCACTCACTCCATCGTTGGAGCCATTATTGGTTTCGGAATGTTGTATGGGGGGATGGAGGCGATCCACTGGCCTAAAGTAGGACAGATCGTTTCGAGCTGGGTAATTTCACCTTTGCTCAGTGCGACGATCAGTTACTTCACCTTCAGATTCTTATTGCATAAGATTTTTTATAAGAAGAATCCTTTGGCGGAAACGAAGAAGTTGGCTCCGATGCTGGTCTTCATCGTTTTTACCATTCTTACGCTGACTCTCGTTTTCAAAGGATTGAAGAATCTCAATCTTGATCTCCCATTGGGAGAGGCGCTCTTCTATGCCATCGGCGTGGGTATCCTGTCGGCGATCGTTACGGGCTTTTTGGTCAAAAGAATCAATGTTCCGGAAGAAGAGGTCAGCGGAAGCCTTCATCAGCTTCAGTACCAGGAGAAATCTCTCAACAAGGCCAAGAAACATCTTCGTCGTGTTCAAGATGTCGCTGATGGCCCTGTCCAGAAGGAGATCAACACACTCCTGGAAGAGATGGAGACTCTGGAAAAACGTTTGGAGCAAGAGCGCGGCCCAACAACCGATAGTCCCGCTCTCAATCAGGTGGAGAAGATCTTCATCTATCTTCAAATTCTGAGTGCTTGTTTCGTCGCATTCGCACATGGATCTAACGACGTTGCGAATGCTATCGGCCCTCTCTCTGCCGTGGTCCAGACGATCAATTCCGGAACCGTTGCATTTCAATCACAGGTTCCACTTTGGGCTCTGGCCTTAGGTGGAATGGGTATCGTTGCGGGACTCGCAACATGGGGCTGGCGAGTGATGGAAACGGTGGGGAAAAAGATCACCGAATTGACTCCCTCCCGTGGATTCACAGCAGAATTCGCCGCAGCCGCTACGATCGTCCTTGCTTCCAAGCTGGGTCTTCCTATTTCGACGACGCACACGCTCGTCGGTGCAGTGGTCGGAGTCGGTCTGGCTCGGGGAATGGGAGCTCTGAATCTCAACACCGTGCGGGATATTGCCGTCTCATGGGTCGTGACAGTTCCCGCTGGCGCATTTTTCGCGATGTTCTTCTACGAAATCCTGATGGCCATCTTTAGCTGACGGCCGTCTACGGCCTGCGACGAGATTCGTTTGTCGTGGAATTCGAGGGTTTTTTGTGAATCGAGAGATGGAGTCATGAAACTACAATCTTTCGTCATGGCTTTCTTAGTCGTGAGTGCGCTGATCTTGGGTGTTCTTTCGTTGCTGAGTGGTCTCAAAGATATTTCTGAGTCTTCCCTTATTGAGAACGAACCTTTTCAGGAGCAGGCTTCATTCGAACCTCAAGATTTTTCAGAGACTTCGAATATTCGTTCAGGAATCACCTCTGAACCTTCGAAAGGGCCGGGAGTCATTTCGGGGGTCGTGGTTCCCACTGAAGGAGCCCCTTTTTCCTCAGAGACCATCGTAAGACTCTTACAGTTGTCTTGGCCTGATCGCCTAGCGAATCGTCTCAAGTTCAACTTGTCGAATCTGGTCGACTCTTCGTCATTTAGTTGGAATCAAAGTTCGAGTCCTTGGAAAAAGGACATGCGGGATGTTTTTAGCGAAGTGACTCGAATGTCATGTTCTGCCGATGGGCATTTCCGCTTTGAGGGATTGGAGTCAGGGTCCTATCTCGTTTGTGCCGGAAATCAGCAGGGGATCTGGAGTCCTGCTGAAAAAAGAGTCCTGTTGGGAGAAGACCAGGGTTGGCAGGCAAATTGCGAAATACCACTTCAACCGTCGAGAGTTATTTCTGTTCAGGTACTTTCTAACTCTGAACCGGTCGAAGAGGCTCGCGTTGTTGTTTTCGGGGAGTTGGTCGACAAAACAGCGCTTCCAGAGAGTCTCTTCATCTCGCCTGCAGATGCTTGGCTATATCTACTCAATGATCCCTTTGGCGTTGGCCTCACAGATTCGGAAGGCCGTTGGACGACGAAGGCTTTGCCTTCCATCCCATACCACATCCACGCCCGTCATTCTGTTGGTGGCATGGCTCATGGATATGTCTCTGTGGATGCTACAGAAGAACAGCGATTAGAACTGGCAGTAGGAGGGGCATTGGCGGGGCTGGTCGTCGATGAGGCGGGAATGCCCGTAGAAGGTGCTCGTGTCGAACTGACATATGAAAGTGGTCGTCCAGATGAATCCAGCAATTTAGAGGACGAGGTTTTGACCGACTCTGAAGGCTTGTTTTTGTTTGGTGCCCTTCAATCAGGCGAATATGAATTGATCGTCAAGTTAGCCGGTTATCAGGATGAAAAAGTCTACGATCTTTTGGTCCTTTCTGATCGTGAACTCTTCGAAGAAATAACACTGGATTTCGGCCATATCATTTCAGGAAGATTAGTGACGCCCCTGGGGGAACCGGTTTCTGGAATACCGATTAAGATACGCCCGGGATTGGCTGAGGACGTGATCTCTGATGAGCAAGGTTATTTCCTTTTCGACACTTTAGGGGAGCGGGAATTCCGAGTCCAAGTATTAGGAGCATGCACTCTGCACAGTTCTACTTTTACGTCGGTCGACGTGGCTCCACTCGAAATAGTTGTTCAGGCAGGGAAATCCTTTTCCGGAAGGTTCGTCGATTCCGAGGGGCAATCTATATCAGGAGTCGGAGTTCAAATCGCCAAACGGGTGGTTCCTCAATTATTGGATCGTTATTCGAGTGAGATTTCTGATGGTGCAGGTCGATTCACTGTGTGCTCCGAGATCGAAGCGGAGCCGGATGATCCCTTATCGCTGTTGGCGTACTCTGAAAAGTATGAAAAAAAAGTCTTCGACCTCACGGAAACGGTTTCTGATTTAGGGGATTTGGTATTAGTGCCAGCTGCAAAAGTCTTCGGAAAGACGCTTGCTCCTGATGGAACCCCTGTTTCCGGTGCAGTGGTCGATATCTATTCTGGAAAAGGTCCTGATGGGGATCCTATCGGTGTTGTGAGGCAAAGCGTATTCTCTGGAGCCAGCGGCCAATATGAGATTTACCTTCCGGCTTCCTACCGAAAGTGGCAGATCAACGCTGGCCACAGTGATTTTATCTCCTCTGAGGTTTTGGAAATCTCCACCGGTGAGCCCGGTCGAGAAATCCCGCTAGATCTCACGCTCACGAACGGTGGCACTCTCAAGATTTCGGTGACATCGGGGGGGCTCCCAATTGAGGGGGCTCATGTCCAATTGAAGAGATCTTCGAGATGGCGCTGGGCCGATTATAGGTCGGGGATATCGGACTCGCAGGGAGAAGTTGTCTTTATTGGATTAGATCTGATTAAATATTCCTTACTGGTTTCGAAACTACACTTTGGATCAATTCGTTCAGAAGTGGACCTGACTCAGGGTGGGACTGTTATCGAAGAGGTGTCTCTCGATTCGGCTCGGGTTCTTTCTGGTTTCGTCCTGAGTGATGGGCTTCCGGTACCGTTTGCTCATGTCAATGTCAGAGACGCCTCGGGGACGACTCGCTCAAGTCAAACGGAAGAAGACGGATCCTTTGTGGTGGATCAATTGACGGATGGTGCGCTTCGAGTCGACGTCAATGCCGAAGGATATTTGTCTCGGCGAGTGAATGGTGTGAGTCTTCAGCAGAGTCCATTAATGATCAGCCTTGAACGCAGCCATACCTTGGAAGGTATGATTTATGAACGAAATACTCGAGAACCTATCTCTAAGGCCTTGATCGAGTTTAGCGCTCTAGAAGGCTCAGGAGGATCTCGGCGTGTACGTTCCGTTCGATCTGACGAGTCTGGATTTTTTAATAGATCGAATTTATGGACGGGTCAATTTCTTATTCGCGTCATTGCTAATGATTATCTTCAATATGAAGAAGAGATCAGTGTACCCATCATTGGAAATTTGTTGGAAATCCCACTGGAAAAAGGGGCCGAGGTTTTCCTGAAGGTCTCTGATTCTCAAGGCTTGCCCATATCTGGCGTTCGGGTTGCTCCCTATTATCGAAATGATACTAGAGGAGGTCTTGGATCCTGGGTGAAACTCAAGACTTCAAAGAGGTTGTATTCTAATGATTTGGGTGAGTTGAATATTGGTGGACTTCCGGAACGGCTCGTTCGCTTTCATATTACTCATGAAGATTATCTGAATCAGTATCCTACGCTGAATTTGACCCGTACCGATCAAAGAGAATCATTGCGAGTCACACTCACAGCAGGTGCTGTCATTTATGGAACAGTTTATCTCCCCAATGGAGCGGGTAGCAGGGGAGAAGAGCTTTCCTGTGTGGGTATCTCTGGGGCTGGAGAAGGAAAAAGTTACAACCTCGAATCCAAAAGAAATGGGTTGTTTCGATTCAGTCGGTTACCAGCAGGTGAGTATGAGCTCAGAGCGGCACCAGGTGGTCTACCTGTGACTGTATCGGTGCAATCAGGGCAGTCGGTCCAGATCGATCTGGATTCAGGCTCCTGAGCAAGTTCTGACCCGTCCTTCAACTTTGAGGGCCGGGGAAATTCCTTCCGAACAAGGCCGAAGTGCCGATACCTTTCCTGTGAGTTGGCACTTTTTTGCCATTCTGGATATCCTCATCTAAGAGGTTCCCGAGTTCCTGACCCTCCGAGAGACGTGCTCTCGAAGGCGGGGTTTAAGAACCGGTAGAGAACCCAGAGAAAGGTCATTGGATCCCATGACGACAACTAGCTCTTCTTCCCGAGAAAAAATCGCGGTGATTCTAGCGAGAACATTCTTAACTCTGTTTCTCTTTTTCGGTGCCACAGGGTTGCACTTGATGATGAGCCAGCAAGGAGCGGAGGCATTGGGTCTTGCCCAAGCCCAAGATGATTCTTCAGTAAAAAAAGACCTTACGAATCGTCTTGCTGAAGAAAAGGCATCACGCTGGATTATCGACGCTGTGGGTCGTATTCCCAAGGACGTGAGAGCTCCAAAAGGGATGAGTATCGTCGAGATACAAAATCTGACAGATCAAATCCTTCTCAAAGGAGAAGAGTATTTGAGGGATTACCCCAAAGGCAAAAATGTATCTGAAGTGATACCTGCTCTCTGTCGCGTATATCTGATGAATTCAAATAGGCATTTCCTGGACAGTGCCCGTGTCTATAAAGAAAACAGAGGACAGTCAGCACCTGCGTTGTGGACCGCGACTCTCAAGAAAAATTACTTTGGTCACATCCATGACTTACTCAACCAAGAGTTTGGGAAAACAGATTCAGAAGGGGAAACCCCCTGTCAATTGATACGTCTCCGGGCGGACACTTTTTGGCATCAGCAGAAATACCCGCAAGCCAGTGCTCAGTATAAATTGATCCTGAATAACTGCCCTGAAGCTGAAGAGCGGGATGTGGTGCGATGTGCGTTATTGAACGCGCAGTTTAAGGACCGAGATCATCGTGGGGCGACTCAAACAGCAGATGATTTCCTGAAGCTTAATTCTGATTCAGATCTGCTCCCTCACGTACTCGGCTTGAAAGCCAAGGCATTGGTTCAATCGGGCAGAATGTCAGAGTCTCTCGCATGGTGGAAATCCATTGAGGGCATCATTGAGAATGCGGTACAGGGCGATCCCTTGGTGATTGGTGACAAGACGATCGAGATCAGTGATCGTTGTCGTAAGGACTTTCAACGTTATTACGAGGAGCTTCACTTTTCGATTGGCTATATCGAGTTTGCACTGGGGAACTATAAAGCTGCCGCAGAGAGTTTTACTCGCGAAATGGATTTGCTGAATGATTTGATCAACAGTCAATCGATCTCGCAGGTGGGGCAGATCTACGCCAAGCGAACTGAGAGAGTTCTCGACACCATGCTTCGTTTTGCCGGGAAGCCCACACCCGTCGTCGACCTCGAATCTAATTGGGTCGGCAGTGTTGCTTTTGATCCCAAGCAAGAACAAGGAAATGTCCTGCTTCTGCTCTTTGCTCCTTATGAAAATCAGCGTTACTTTGAAACGCTGAGTAATTTGCAAAAGCTATACATGACTCATGGAAACGATGGTCTCAGAGTAGCCTGGATTTCAAATTCAAAGGGTAACACTCCACAAATGGAGCAGATGGATCGTATCGCTGCTCAGTGTCGTGAAATGGGACTCGCATTCCCTGCCGGAATCGATCTCGGCGAGGGATCTCCGACCTTTGCGGAGTACAATTCTCCGTTGGGGGGTGGATCCATCATCGCCGTCAATCGCAAAGGCGAATTCTCCTGGTATAAATTGGATCCCACATTCCGAGATGATTCGGTTATTTCGCAGGTGGCGCGCCGATTACTGGAAGATTCTCCCTAGGTCTTTCCATTCGTATTCACGATTAATGACCGATTTTCTTACGGAAATCGGAATCCCGATGAATCGAGGACGTGGTCTGAGCTGTTGCCTGAAAGGTACTGCCCTCGGACTTCTTAGGCAGTTACAATAGAGTCGTAGCAGTCGTTTTAACCCCATTCCGGATCCCTCTCTCATAGGTGAAGAATAGGCTTTGTTCATGGAATCCCACAATTTCTCTGTTTGTGACCGATCCACCTGTCGTCCTGTTTTTAGAGACTTCAAATGTCTGAGTTTGAACCTCCTTGTTTGCTTATTAATGATCTCGTTTTTCTTGATCCCTTTGACATCTGTTACAGCCATGGATGCCAATATGACTGAACCTCATGTTGAAAAAGCGAATTCTGTAACAGGCGACGATGCCATGTCTTCTAAGGAGATGCGTCGAATCTTGCAGCAGGCGGCGATGTCTGGAGATGCTGCTGGTTTCGCTGAAGTTCTCCGTATGCTCGGTAAGTTGCCGGGGAGAGATGCCACTGCGGCTGTCTTATCCACCGCCGCAAGCTTATCTCGTAGTCAGGCGGACGACGTTTATTGGTATCTATTGCAAGGAGTCGCCGGCTTTAAAGGGGCAGACGCTTTTACCGAAATGGGTGAGTTCGTCGTCCGTTATAAATCGAAGCCTGTTGCGAGAGATCTTCTGAATTCTTTACGTAAAACACGTAGCAAGTATGTGAATCGAGTGATTCGTCGAGTGCTGGAGTATTGCCCTCAAGATATGCAAATCATGGCGGTGGATGTCGCTGCTGAAATTCCTGTGCGACGCACAGTCGATGTTTTGATGCCAATCCTTGCGAGAGAAGATGCTAAAGAAAAAGGAGGCAAGAAGCCTCCCACAGAATTGAAAAAGGCACTGATCTCCGCTTTGGAAGCTTTGACGATGCAACAACTCGGAAATAGTTTGATTAACTGGGAAGG
>Ga0105349_10000480_pt1 | contig 15675 bp, 14 predicted proteins | sample EN1Hudseemescosm_FD_83661 | JGI IMG/M metagenome (GOLD analysis project Ga0105349, IMG submission 83661) | Methane-oxidizing microbial communities from mesocosms in the Hudson Canyon - EN1B Hudson Canyon | ecosystem: Environmental > Aquatic > Marine > Cold seeps | place: Hudson Canyon...
TTTACACAGCCGTCGTCATCGCTGCCGAGGAATGGAGATCCAGCAATCGGACAACCTGAAGCACCGTCGTAAACGATGATGACAGAGTCATCCAAGGTGCCCAAAGTCTCACACGTCTGGATGATAGCATTGCCGGTTTCGCTTGCGGTGTAGAGATACCAAACGTCAGTACCCATGTTCGCGTCAGCGTCGATGGGGCCGTCTAATGTCGAAATAGTATTATCTACGGGGAAAATACCTTCTCCAACGGGTGTGGCATTGACACAGTCGTCATTTGTTGCTGAAGGACAGGCGGGAGTACCTATGCAGTCGAGGTCTGCACAATCGACAGCTGCATCGCCATCGTTGTCGATTCCGTCGTCGCAAATTTCGGTACCGCAGACAGGGTCACCACCACAGTCGAGGTCTGCACAGTCGATGGCTCCGTCGGCGTCGTTATCGATGCCGTCATCGCAAATCTCTGCACCAAGGAGTGAAATATTGAGATCACTCGTTCCCACTGCGCCATTCCAGCCACCGACCTGAACGAGGTAGGTCTCACCTGAAATGACAGGCAGCTGTACTGTGGAACTAAAGTTTGGAGCGAGGCAACCGTCGTCATCGCTGACGAGGCAGGCTGCGCCTGCCGTCGGGCAACCCAGCGCACCGTCGTATACGATAAGGACGGAGTCGTCCATCGTTCCAAGAGTGTTACAGGTCTCGATAAGAGCATTTCCTGTATCAGTGGCGGTGTAGAGGAACCAGACATCTGTGCCCATGTTGGCGTCACAGTCTGTTGGGCCTTCTACGACCGATCCAGTATTGTCGAGAGGGAATGAGCCTTCACCGACGACCTGTGCGGTTGCACATTCATCATTTGCGGGTTGGGCTTCAATGGAGGTGAAAGGAACGAGCGCTGCTAAGCAGGCTATCAGTCCTAACAACATTGCATTTTTCATAAGTCAAACTCCCTTTCGACTGGAGTTGCTGGTCTATCAAAGTTTCAAATTAAACTTGGGTTTATAACCAAGCGTTCTTCTCGTATTTCTCATGGCCCAGGGCCGGTTAAATACAAAAAAAAGATCTCTTCAATTTTTAAATTATCTCAGTCATCAATTTGTCCAAGAGCAATCTGACACGTTTAAGCCCGTTTAATGAGTCAGGGACGCCACAAAAATACATGGGCACCCTTCTCGAATCCACGACCGATAAAACAGAGGTTGGATTCATGTTCTATTTTCTCAAAACGCACTTTGGGACATGCCCAGAGCCTCCTCTATTGTAACCATGAGATTCCGGCCGCAAGAGTAGGGAGTATAAAAAAATGTCATACCTATCAATCTAGGATTGTAATCCTCAGTTTGTATAGGTGGAGGGCCCCTCGGAAAAGGGCTGAAAAAGGCTTAATAAAGCCGAAGCGTAAAAAAAATAGGCCCAAAGCTTGAGAAGTTAAATATTTTTCAGATCCTCATGAAGGACTTAGAGTGCGGTAATTAGTTCCGATGCGGGCCTCTGAGAACGAAATTGTAGAGATGCGGTTGGCGTGATCAAACCGGTTCGACTCGATTTCCTCCGCCGGGCTGTTTATTTTGAACCCGGCAGCGCTGTTTTCTTTAATCATTGACAGTGCTGTTTACTTTGACGAATAAAGAGGTACCCGGCGAAGGGTTGAAGCCCGTTGAGTGTTCTGGCCTCTACTTCCTACTTTTTTGCCGCGTTTCATTTGGCGCAGGCTGATTCAGATCAAGTTGAATATTGAAGGTGAGCGAGAGACATGGATCGTACTTTTCTGGACGTTCTGGGAATTGGAGAATCCAATTCAGGTGCTTATTCTGATCAGTGGCTCGAGGCTCAAGGGCCCCAACTAGAGTGTCGTTCACCGATCGATGGGTCCTTATTGGGGACTGTGACCTGTGGCGGGCTCGAGGATTACGAAAAAGTAGTCACCTCGACCCACGCGGCTTTTCAGGAATGGCGGACTTGGCCCGCTCCCCTAAGAGGGGAAGTGGTGCGAAGGATCGGAGAGGCTCTTAGGGAGCATAAAGATCCATTAGGTCGTCTTGTGACTGCAGAGATGGGGAAAATACTCCCCGAGGGGCTTGGCGAAGTTCAGGAGATGATCGACATCGCCGATTTTTCCGTGGGCCTCTCTCGTCAACTTTATGGTCTGACAATGCACTCTGAACGCCCTGGGCACCGAATGTATGAACAATGGCATCCACTGGGAGTCGTCGGATGTATTTCAGCCTTCAATTTCCCTGTTGCGGTTTGGTCATGGAATGCACTGGTTGCCGCTGCCTGCGGCGATGCTGTCATTTGGAAGCCGTCTCCAGCGACTGCTCTTTGCGCTATCGCAACACATAAGATTGCACAAAAAGTTCTGGACGAAATGGAGGCTCCGCCGATCTTCGGGTTGATCGTTGGCGATGCGGATCCCGTCGGAGAAGCTCTCATTGCCGACCGAAGGGTTCCTTTAATCAGTGCAACAGGGTCGTGCCGAATGGGACGAAGAGTTGCAGAGGTCGTTGGACAGCGATTGGGGCGTAGCCTTCTCGAATTGGGAGGAAACAATGCCATCGTCGTGACTGAGAATGCCGATCTCGATCTGGCAACCCGGGCGGTACTCTTTGGCGCATGTGGGACATCAGGACAACGTTGCACGACAACCCGTCGTCTCTTTATCCACGAAAGTGTCGCCGATGAACTCGAAGCACAACTGATCTCTGCATACGGTCAGGTCACCATCGGTGATCCCCTCGAGGATGGCATATTGATGGGCCCTCTGATCAATGATGAGTCCGTGGAGAATATGCTTTCGGCATTAACTCAGGTTGTGGAAGAAGGAGGGGAAGTGATTCTGGGCGGAAATCGCCGTACTGAATCAGTTCCTGCCGGTGGTCACTATGTTGAGCCCGCATTGGTTCGCGCTCGCCATGATATGAAGATCGTTCATGAAGAAACCTTTGCTCCTATCCTCTATCTGATGCGTTATTCCGATCTGGATGAAGTGATCGATTGGCATAATGAGGTTCCTCAAGGACTTTCCAGTGCCATCTTTACCCGTGATGTGCAAGAGTCAGAGAAGTTTCTCTCCGCTGTTGGATCCGATTGTGGAATTGCCAATGTCAATATTGGAACGAGTGGAGCAGAAATCGGTGGAGCTTTCGGAGGAGAAAAGGACACCGGAGGAGGACGTGAATCCGGCTCCGATTCCTGGAAGGCTTACATGAGACGTCAGACCTGCACGATAAATTACTCAAAGGAGTTACCACTCGCGCAGGGCATTCAGTTCGGATCTTGAATCCACGGACGGCTGACAATATTCAGGTGTTTAATGAGTGAGTCAGGAATCAAGATTTTTTCGAACCGAGGAGGCGTCTTTGTTTGAGCGGGGTGGACTGAGACTGGGATCTGTTGCGGGAATCACGGTTCGACTGCATTGGATCTTCCTATTATGGGGGCTTCTGGAGTGGATTTCCCTTTCTCGGCCTGAGCCGGGGAGCGATCCATCGATTCAGGGGAACACCGATAGTACCGTCCTTTACTATCTCGGCTTTTTGTTCGTTTCAGTGTTCCTCCATGAGATGGGGCATTGCAGAGCGGCTCGCCAAGTGGGGGGGAATGCCCACGAAGTTCTACTTTGGCCACTGGGTGGGCTTGCTAGCGTCGATGTTCCCGATCGACCTGCTCCGCATCTGGCCGTCGCCATGGGGGGGCCCATGGTGAATCTGATTCTCTGGTTGACCTTGATGCCATTGGCTTATTTTCTTGGGGACGGTTGGGGTTCTTTTTTCTTACGAATGCCTGTCTCTGATCCGCTCTCAATAGCCGCTGCCGTTAATTTTGATCTATTAGTTTTCAATCTGCTTCCGGCCTTGCCATTAGATGGTGGAAGAATCTTGCATGCCCTCACATGGGCGAGACATGGTGAAGGAAAAGCCCAAAAGGTATTGGTGACTGCTGGAAGAATCGTTTCAGGCGGATTGTTTCTTCTATGGCTGAGCATCGATGGAGCGAGTGGATTCTTGTTGGCGATTGCTGTCATGATCTTCGCTCAGAGCTACTTTATGTCACGAATGGAAGCCACGGGTGACCAAGAGTGGTGGCAAGGGAGCTCGGTTTCAAAGCAAAGTTGGTGGAGCAGGAAGCGTGAAGAATTTCAACAGAGACGATTAGATAAGATCACGAAACGGGAAGAACAGATTCGTGAGCGGGTCGATCAACTTCTCGAAAAGGTATCCAGAGAAGGTCTCGACTCTCTCAGTCGCGAGGAGCGTAGCTTCCTAAAGACCGCGAGTCGAGAATATGAGGGCAGGGGACAAGGTTGAGCTATTTGGGTTTCCTAGAATCCAGCCGTAAATCTGGCTGATCGAGTGCCCATTCCTGAACCCCGTCTGGATCGAAATACATACCCTCCAACACGGCCAGAATCGGCGACCATTCGTCGGTGAAGGTCAACTCCCCCTTGGATCTCGCCAAAGCGAGCCATGATCTTGCAGCGACTCTTCCTGCTAGCCGTCCCCTTCGTGGGGGGAAATCTCCTTCTCCTCGAATCCATGCCCATGCATCCTTCGGAGTGCTGGGGAGGTCTGCCAGGTTGAGAGTTTCCATGAGTTCCATGTCGGAGATTAAAGGAGATTTTTCTGGTCGGATTTCGAACAAGAGTGCTCTCGGTTGAATATTTTTCCCCGCCATTAATGGATGGGATAGAGCTTCTGGAAGAGCGACTAATGGTCGACCGGCATCGAGGAGTTCCTGAATGCCGGAAATCAACTCTGAGTCCTCAAGATTTGAAGAAAGACCCAATCTCTGATGCTCCAGTGAGGACCAGGGTTTTTCTCTGATTCCCCATGGATCGAGAATGATGACATCTGGACGAAGTCCATCTCGCCATTGGACCGATATCAAAGCACTGGCCGAAGCGTTTCCTCCTGTGAGAAGAAGCGCATCTTGAGGAGCAGACTCCAGAACTGAAGCAGCCCACTGTTGAACTAATTGCGAAGTGGGTTTCCATGGAAGCGGCTTTACCAAGAACACGGCTACGAAGCAGATGATCAGGGACGAAATGCTAACGAGGAATTTTCGCGAAGGTTGAAATCTAGCCATTCGGCGATGAGCAATCGTGAGTGTCCAACTGCAGAACACCAGTGCCGGAAGGCTCGCGAAGAGGAGATAGGGATCCATAGCATCGACGGTTGTGAATCCTCTGACCTTTGTCGATGTTGGTAAAGCGAACGCGCCTGAAGTCATAATGAGGAGCATTAGGCAGGCATCCCCCGGGCGTCGGAGGAGAGACCACAGGAACCCCGGAAGTGCCATCAAGAGGAGAAAAACTCCCACCTGATGAGTCGAGTTAAAGAGGAGCTCTACTGAGGGGGAATGAAGGCCTGAAATAGAAGATTTCCAAGATTCTTTCCACTGAACAAAGACTTCTATCCAGGAAGCCATTGAGGATGATTCCGAGAAGTAAATCGCAGTGAGGAAACAAGGCAGAAAGCCGAAGATCACGCCAAGAATACTTCGAAGGAGATTTCTGAAAATCAGATCTCTGTTGCTCTGGTCGAAGAGAATCGTCAAGAGTGAGTAGATTTGTACAGGAATCATGGCTGGACCGAAGGCCAACGATACGCCGAAGAAGAACGATACCGATCTTAATCCTCGACCCGCTTCTGCTCGCATCTGATCCGTAGTTACCAGAAGGAGAGTCCCTGTGAAAAAGATCAATGGAGCGCTTCCTCCATGGATGACGATTTGAGCAATCCCCGGCGATAATCCTGCAAGGAGAGTGGCGGTGACAACTGTCGACCTTGAAGCGTCCAATTGTCGAAGCCAGCAAACCAAAATTGCTAGACCTCCTGTAGTGAGGAAAATGGAAAGAACTTTTGCGGAGATCTCCGGTGAAATTAGAAAAGAACTGAGTTTGAGAAGAATCAGTTGAACAGCCAAAGGGATGGCGATGGCTTCGGGAGGATTCCAGTAACTTGCGAGTAGCCGAGCCGTCGGCCCAGTTTCTGGTCCTAGTGGAACCATCATCCAATACAAACAAAAGAGAATCGAGAAGATCACGGCACCTCTGACGAGGGCGATTCTGCCCGCAGGTAGGGCCGGTTGTCGCCACGAGGTTTCGTTGATCAATAACTGACGCTCTTCATCTCGAGATTTCATGGTCAGGATACCTCGAAGATCATTGCGATAAGAAACATGAGACTGATCGCAACATTGATTTGAAAGAACGAGATTTCTATTTTTTCCAAGTTTCCTTTGGAAATGATGAGGTGCTCAATAATGAGAAGAACAATGGTGACCAAGGTTGCTGTCACCATGGAGAGGGGAAAACCCATCTCGAAACAAAGCCCGCCCAGAAGGATCACCATCATCACGTGGCAGAGCTTTGAAATCAGTAACGCTTTGCCCACTCCAAAGCAGGCGGGGATGCTATTCAGTGATTGAGCCTGATCTACTTCAGCATCTTGACAAGCGTAAATGATGTCAAATCCAGTCGTCCAAAAGAGAACTGCAGTGCCTAGTAGCCATGGAATGGGATGACTTAAATCCCCGGTGACGACCAACCATGCTCCAACAGGGGCTAATCCTAGACCGGTGCCGAGCACTGCATGACAAAGCCATGTGACTCTTTTTGTGTATGAGTACCCCAAGACTATGAGCAAGACGATGGGGGACAGCAGAAGTGCGATGTGACTGATCCACGCGCAGATCCCAATGAAGCCTAGTGCGGACAAGATGGCTGCCGTGAGCACTTTACCCGAGCTGAGACGTCCAGCAGGAATCGATCGCTCTGAGGTTCTGGGGTTTTTCCCGTCTATATCTTTGTCAGCCCAGCGGTTGAAAGACATAGCCGCAGTCCTCGCGAAGGCGACGGCAAGAATGATCTGCAAAAAGGCGATGACGGGATTGGGGATTTCACGGGTGGTTTCTGAGGCAGCTAGGAAACCTGCTCCGATAGCAAACGGCATGGCGAACAGAGTATGGGAAATTTTGATCATTTCCCCGAACTCGATGAAGCTGCCCAGTAAACCGTGTGGAGAGTCACTCGATCGAATCACCTCTCGGTACCCCATCGATGGAAAAGTTGATTGTCGACTCCCAGATGGTCAAGGATTCGACTGACGACATAGTCGACTTGTTCCATGACGGAATCTCCAGGGTGTTGGTAAAAAGTGAGTACCGGAGGAACGATGGTGGCGCCTGCTTGAGCGAGAGTCAGCATGTTCTGCAAATGAATCTGATTCAGTGGAGCTTCACGGGGCACGATCACCAAAGGACGGCCTTCCTTGAGCATGACTTCCGCCGCACGCTTTATCAGATTGTCAGAAATACCATGGGCGACACTGGCCACCGTGGTCATCGCACATGGGACTATCGCCATACCATCGATAGGTGCAGTTCCACTAGCAAAGGGGGCATAGAAGTTCTTTTCGCCCCATTCCGTCAGGTTTTCATGTTCCATGTTGGCGAACAAACCACGCGTTCCCTGTGGGATATCCATCTCATCATGAGTAACGAGCTTGCCTGTTTTGGATGCGACGAGATGGACATGATGTCCAGAATCCAGAAGAAACCGAACTAGGCGTTCGGCAATCACGGAGCCACTGGCTCCACTGACACCAACGACGAGTTGCTTGGGAGATCCTTTTTCCTGCTGGTGAGGTTTGTTCATGATCGGGTTCCCTTTCAGGAGTCATAACTTTGGTTATAGAGGAGGAAGTACTGAACCTCTGGCCTGACCTTCATTCAATGTGCCGCCGACTTCCAGCCACGCTCTAATCGCATCGATTCGGTTAGATTGTTGGGTGTCAGTATCCCTGCGACTTGAATCGAGATCTCCATCAATCCAGAAAAGTTGGGTTTGTGGTGTGATGATGTCCTCCGACAAAGAACCGATGAGAATGCCGGTGAATCGCAGGATATTCGCTAAGGATTGAGCGGCTCGTTGTTCAACGAGGTCAAGGAAGACGGTACTTCTATCCATAGACCAGCATAGATCACCCGGGCCGATGAGGAACAATTTAGGTCGAGGATTCCGAATGGGAGCTTCCGAGATTTTCTCAAGAAGGTCTCCTGCTGGTGTGCCCAGGTGCATGACTGAAGCAAGGCTTCGCATCACTCGATCCCTTTGATCTTTATGTTTTTCTAACTCTTGATCATCGTCGTCCTCCGCCGCCAAACTCAAATCGAGGGCTCTTATCGAATTCAGTGGAATCCATCTGGAATCGGTGGGACTGACTAGCTCTAAGCGATCATTTTCGATACGAGTTCGAATCGTACGTCGAACTTTCAATCGGGTATCGGCTAAATCTTTAACCCAACTACGGACGGGAAGGGACATCGATTCCGCCAGTTCAGAGACCTTCGCAGCCTGCTTCGCAGTCCCTCCACGAAGCCACCAACCTTCACAGTTTTTTAGTCGGTAAGTCTCGTCGAATAGAACTGTTCCCAGTTCTTGGGACAGCATCTTGGCGAATTGAGTGGGATCTGTTTTTAGCCCGGGAGCCGCAATCACATGATGATTGTTTTGCAGTTTTTCATTCATGCTTTTACGGCCTCATGGACTGCAACATTCCCTGGGAATAACGGACGCCATTTCACAGCGTGAAGGGGAGTGCTACGTATCACTTCTGCAAAGCGATCCCCATCGGGCCAATCCTTAACCGATTCGTCAAGGTAACTGTAGGCTTTCACTTTTGAACCGGAGAGAAGATTTCCAATTCCTGGAAGTACTTTTCCTTGGTACCAATCTGAAAAGGGGCGTAACCAGCGGTGAGTCATCGGTGTGAATTCCAACACCATTAATCGTCCTCCGGGTTTTAGAACCCGGGATAACTCCCGTAAGCCTGCTGGAAGATCTGCGACGTTCCTCATGCCGAAACCGACCATTGCGCCGTCAAAAGTGTTGTCGGGAAATGGAAGGTCGAGCGTGTCTGCATGAACAAGCTGGGGTCCTTTGAAGAGACCCGCTTTTCGGCGACGTTTACGATCTCCAGTGAGCAGCATCTGAATAGAGAAATCACTTCCTATCACATCCAGATTTGGTTCTGCGGCGAGAGCCGCCATGGAGAGATCCCCAGTTCCGCAGCAGGCATCCAGCACCTTGTGGCCGGGTTTCAACTGCAATGATTTGACGGCCTGATGCCTCCACCAAACATCGATATTGAAGGACAAAACGCGGTTGAGTAAATCGTAGCGAGGGGCAATTTCGTCGAAAAGGCCACTGATCTTTTCCCCGGGTTTATCGAGGAATGGATGGGCTTTGTTCGCGTCAGCACTTGAGGGCGGTATTGAAGAGTTCATAGCGATTTCTTCCCCGGATCATTCAAAGGGCATCATGACCGATACCTCATACTTCCGATCATGTGACTCGAACGGGTGCAGGGCAAGTAGATCAAGGACTTCAGTGCATGGTTGCTGGTCGATTTGGGTGATAGATTATGCTCAAGGGTAAAAATTCGGGTCTTAATCAGAAGGGCCTGAATTTCCAAAGGAGCATCCGCATGAATCTGGCAAGTCAGCTGTCCGCCGTCATTCCCGTGAATTCCTTTCCTGTGAATTCGCAGGGTTGGATTTTCGCGGGGATCATGTGGGTGAGTGTATTCGTATTTTCCCCACTTGGAGTTCATGTCAATGCTGCTGACGGAGCAGCTCTTCTCGATCCACGAAATTTGACTGAAGAGTCTTCTGATAAAGATGAAAAATCAGAGATGGATCTGAAATGGGAGACCCCCTCCAAAGCGATTGAGAAATCAATACTGGATTTGAAACCACTCCTGATCGTGATTCAGTGTGAGGGAGATATTGAGACAGGATCAAAGTTGGAAGCCGTTTTGGAAGACCGTGTTATTCAGTCGCTGGTTTCCGACGTGATATTGCTGAGAGCTGACTGGGTCAAGAGTGGCGATGGTTGGATTTGGAAACCATTCCCCAAAGAGTGGTCGGAATCTCGTAAAAGCGTTGAAGATTCGGAACGAAAAAATCTGTCAAAAATATTCGGAAAACCTAAAGGTAAAACAGTCGTAGCATTGTTTGATCCCTACCTGAATAAAGGAACTCCTTTCAAGGGGAGTCAGTTGAAAGCCTCTAAAGTTCGTAAAGCATTAAAGGCGACTCTCAAGGTTTGTCAGGTGTATTCCCGTTCAAGGAAAGCTGGAGAGCAGTTGCTTGATAAGTCACAGATGCTTGTTCAAGACCAGAAAAATAAAGATGCCATCCGATTGATGACTCAACTCGATGCCTTGAAGTTTCCTGAAAGAGAGCCATTACTGGAGCGTCGAAGGAAATTGCATGAGATTCTTGAGATTCGTTGGAAGAACCGGCGATCAGACGCTCGAGAGATGGAGCTGAATCAAAAACTTGCTGCAGCCGCGTCAAGTTACGAAGAGATCCTTAAAGAGTTTCCTCACCCACCTTGGGAGAAAGAGATTCGCGAAGATATCGGTAGGGTCTGGCGCAGGATTCAGGGACCAGGGGGAGGTGGAAAATGAGTTCTTCTCCTACGGAAGGCCTCGATCCTTCCACTTTGGACATCAAATCTGCGGAGCAATGCTGGGAGCATTTTGAGTTAGGCGAATCAGGAGTTCAGGAAGCTATTTCCCGGGCACGAGAATCTGTGTTAGTTGCCTCTTCGCTTTGGGCTGAGACGATGCGAGGTACCGGAAGAGTGATCGGTTTAGGGGCTGGAACCAGTGGCCGCCTCTTGGCCCTTGAAATGGCAGAATGGGGACCCACTTTCTCCGTATCTGAGGATCGTCGTCATGCCCTTGTGGCCGGGGGTGACATGGCTCTCACCCGAGCCGTAGAAGGTGCTGAAGATGATGGCGACGCCGGTAGAAAAGCGATTGAAGACCTCAAGGTCTCAGAGAACGATTTGGTGTTAGGAATCTCGGCTTCAGGAATGGCTGACTTTGTTTCTCAAGGGTTGGAGACCGCAGGTTCATTGGGAGCAAAGCGAGTTTTTATTACGGGGAATCCGGCCGCAGTGGTTCCGGGGCCCGGTGGAGTCATCCCAATCCTGATTACGACGGGATCGGAGACGGTTGCAGGTTCAACTCGATTGCGGGCTGCCACGGCCACCCACAGGATCTTGCAAAGGATTTCGACGATGGGAGCTCTTCGCTTGGGCTGGATATACAAAGGCCGCATGGTGATGATGAAGCCGACAAATCGAAAACTCAGAGCTCGCGCCCTGACTATTGTGTCTCAACTGGCAGACGTATCAGAAAATCGAGCAGATAGCCTTATCTCTATGTGCCGTAATGATTTAAGGCTTGCTGTGGCCTGTGGGTGGCTCGGGAAACCTGCAAAAGAGACCGAGACGCTATTGGATGCCGCACAGGGGCAATTAGAGCTGATTTGGCGGTATTTGGAGCCTCTGAAGGAGGGGAGTATGACGTCCAATCAACTTGCAGAAAGGTCCTGTGAGGCCTAATCTCCTAAGATCCCTGTCGGAGGTGGTTCAACGGTAACCACTGAGCTTGGTACAGATTTTGAGATTTGTAACCGGGAAGATTCAGGGAGAGAAGATCGATGGAACAGAGGTAAAGATGTCGACCCAAAGCCCAGACCGCACCCCATCTGAGAAGATCGAAATGATACGTGAGACTCTCCTCGAAGGAGCTCGCATGGTCCCCGCGATGACCTCGGAAACATTGTCGAATACGGCTGATCAACTGCGTGATCGTGTGATTCAGTCCGTCAATTCGATCAAGGATACGTCCTTCGTCGATCACATCTGCTCACCCCCGCAGATGCTGAAGTTTTAGTAGCTTCTCTCAGGAAGTTCCCAATCGAAACAGTCTTTGACAATTCTCGGTCGTCGCCGAGATGAGCTCGTTCGTGCCTACTTTTCTGACACGTGCAAGAGCCTCTGCTGTATGAAGCGAATGGACCGGCTCATTGCGTTTACCTCTTACAGGTTGGGGTGCCAGGAAGGGACTATCCGTCTCTAACAACAATCGATCTGCGGGAACGATAACTGCAGCATCTCGGAGATTTTGTGCCTTGGGATAGGTGACATTTCCTGCGAATGAGACGTACCAACCCAGATCGATGGCTCTGCGAGCCTCTTCGACGGTCCCTCCAAAGCAATGGAAGACTCCGGTCACTCCTTCACCGTTTTCGGAAATGACGTCCAGAGTATCGGACCAAGCTTCGCGACAATGGATCACCACGGGCAGTTGACGGCGGCGAGCCATGTCGAGTTGTGCGATGAAAGCCGGCTTTTGAACTTCAGGCGAGACATCCTTCCAATAGTAATCTAGGCCTATCTCTCCTATGGCGACGATCTCTTGAGGGTGTCGATCGCATAATTGATCGATGGCATAGAGAGTCGAATTCAACTCGTCCGGTGAGAATTGCGAGTGGGTCGGATGAATCCCCACGGCAGCATGGCAAAACCCAGGATACTCTTCAGCGAGGGCGACTACTTTTTCACTGGTCTCAAGATCGATACCAATATTGATGATCGAAATGAAACCTGCATCTCGAGCACGCTGAATGACTTGGTCCCTGTCTTCATCAAAACGGTCGAAGTAGAGATGTGCATGGCTGTCGATGGCATTCGCAGGCATGTGCTGAACTCCTGATCATGAGTACTTGTTGGTGGCGATGCGCTGAGTGTCACGGATCATCATGATGGAAGTCTACCGTGAATGGAACAAGATCACTCTGGGGCTTCCCAAGTCTTGACGCGACCATCAATCCAGCAGCCGAGAATTTTTCCATGGAGGGCGCGTTCGAGCACAGATCCACTTCCGGAGGGGACGGAGACCGCTACCAGATCAGCGGGGTCTCCGGCTTGGAGTTTTCCGCTTCCAAGTAGGTGAGATTGCCCCAAGCCCGATAGCCATTCTCGTGGAGCAGTGGTGACCATTCGCCAGAGATCCACTGCAGGAATCGTTGGGGCTGCCTGATGTGCAGAGTTCATTTCTTTGAGCATCGAAAGGTGACCTGCAGAAATCTGACCGTCGGTACCCAAAAGAACCGGTACACCCTGACTCAGTGCTTGGGGTGCCGGATGAGGGGGACGATTAAAATAGGCGTGAGAGGAAGGACACCACACGAGAGCCGATCCACTCTCCGCGATCAGAGTCATTTCTTCAGAGGTGCAATGGTTTCCATGGATGACTAACCCCGGTCCCGATTTCTCTGGGTCCCCCAGAGATTTCAACAGGTTTGTTTTGCGAACAAACTCTGCGGGGTCGGCTCCGAATCGATCAAGAAACTGTGCTCCTGGACCCGTGCCATTATCGAGGAGTTCTCTCTCCCATTCCGCCTCGGCGATATGCATAGCCCAGGGCAATCTTTTATCTGCAGAGAGTTGTGTCAATAATTCCAAGATTTCAGGATGCACGGTGTAGGGTGAATGAGGTGAGAGGGCTCTCAGTTCTTTTTGAGAATCAGTAGTCCCATTCAAAAATTCTATCCAAGAATCTGATTTGTCTTGTTCTTTCGTCAGTGCGATCACTTCGCGAAAGATAACTCTTTTGAGATCTGAATGCTGAATGGCATCGAGCACGTGTCCCTCAGGATCGATATCGAAGACCGCAGTCGTTCCCGTAGCGATGGATTCTTCGATCCCTTTCGCAGCGATTTCCTTCAGTTCTTCTCCGAGAGTTCTTCGTGCTTGAACCACTGATCCCAACCAGTCTTCAAAACTACCGGGGACATGATCCCCATCCCTCGGGAGGCTCAAATCGAGATGGACATGAGAATTGACCCACCCGCAACTGAGGAGAGTATTCTCAAGGTGAAGATCGGACTCACCGGGGGCGAGTATCCCCTGAATGATTCCATTCTCGATGACGACCCGGCCGGCGGCCATTGAGTCGGCTCCTGTGAAGATATGATCCGCAGAGATACGCATCCCCGCCCCTTTCTTGAGTCTCATCGTGAATCCTGAAGTCGTTGCATCCCCGGAGGCGACGGACTCTGTTACCATGTTCTCACGCCCAGTCTGGAGGATCGATGCGTCCGGAACCAGAAGACATGCCAGGAACCTTTGCAGGTCTTGATCGTTTGTCCCCGAAAAGATTCCATGTGAATCTTCTTTTTGGGGTCATTCTGTGCCTGTTCTGGGCAGGATGCGGCGGAGGTGATCAATCCCCTCTGCGTCAGGACCCTCCGGAAATTCTAAAGCCCCAGACTCGGATTGTATTTTCACGTCCCGGGGAATCTTTGAAACAGGTGGCGCATCGAATAGGTTTTCAACTTGCAGTGCTCGAAAATTTGAATCCGGAGCTTCAGGAAATCGAACTGAATTCTGGGACTCAAGTTCGCTGCCCGATTGGCCAACCTGGAGTTCGAAAAGTAGAAAATGGAGCCTGACGACGTCACTATTACTGAGCAGATTCAGTCATAGTGTTAGTATTAATGTTGTCGGGAAAGTCGAGTTCTCTAGGAGAAGTCGATGGTGTGTTGAAAGAAATCAGGAGTAGATGAACGACAATAAAAATTCCACTTCGGCCCGCCTTCGATCGGAGAATGTTGAAGATCAGCTTCTGGCTCCCTATGCGATGCGGAGCAGAGACAGTCGTGGTCGTCAGCACCCCGAGCCGATGGACGAATTTCGGACTGTATATCAGCATGACAGAGATCGGGTGATTCATTGCACCGCATTTCGAAGGCTGGAATACAAGACGCAGGTTTTCGCTAACCATCAAGGCGATCATTACAGAACGAGATTGACGCATACTTTGGAAGTCGCTCAGGTTTCCAGAGCAGTGGCTCGAAGGCTGGACCTCAATGAGGATCTCGTTGAGACCATCGCTCTCGTTCACGATGTGGGGCATCCACCATTTGGACATGCTGGAGAGCGAGAATTGGCAGGCCTGATGTCGAGCTATGGGGGATTCAACCATAATCGTCATGCTCTTCGCGTTGTGGATCTTCTCGAGTCTCGGTATCCGGAATTTCCAGGTCTGAATTTGTCTTGGGAAGTCCGTGAATCGATCGTGAAGCATTATGGGAAATTCGATGAACCTGAACTGGCCGCTTTTTCCCCAGGCGAGCCCCCTACGCTTGAAGCACAACTCGCTGATATTGGAGATTCGTTGGCTTACGACAGTCACGATCTCGACGACGGATTAAGGTCCGGCGTTCTCGATCTGAAAGAATTGAGTTTGATCGATATCTTCAAAAGGGCGATGCAAAAGGTTGAGGATCGATACGGTCGAGGAATCTCGAACCGTGCATTTGTTGCGCGATGTGTATCGGGAGTGATCGCTGATCAAGTGAATGATCTCGTGACGACAAGCCGGGAAAGAATCAAGGATTTGACGGGAGTGGCAGAGGTGAGATCACACGATGGTCCGCTCTTGGGTTTTTCTCCTTCTATGACTTCTGACAAGGCTCAACTTCAAGGGTTCCTCCAAGAAAAACTATATCGAGATCCATACTGTGTCAGGGTTTCCCAGAAGGGGAGACGGATGGTCGCCGCTCTCTTTGAAGAATTTGTGAGAGAGCCTGCACAGTTACCCTCGGAACACTTGGCACGCTGTGCAGAGATTGGTCGTGAGCGAGCGGTGTGTGATTATCTTGCTGGAATGACGGATCGATATTGTGCTCAGGAATATGAACGGTTGTTCATGCCGCACGGGAGTGACCCCGGGAGGCTCACCTGATGAGGTACTGGTCCATAGTTGTCGCTGCTGGAGATGGAACTCGGCTGGGCCAGCCTGTAAGAAA
>Ga0105349_10000483_pt1 | contig 15646 bp, 12 predicted proteins | sample EN1Hudseemescosm_FD_83661 | JGI IMG/M metagenome (GOLD analysis project Ga0105349, IMG submission 83661) | Methane-oxidizing microbial communities from mesocosms in the Hudson Canyon - EN1B Hudson Canyon | ecosystem: Environmental > Aquatic > Marine > Cold seeps | place: Hudson Canyon...
AACACTAAGAAAAGAATCTAATGCCTGCTCAAACCAGCCTTCTATAAACTCACAATCCCCATCGACAAATTGTACATACTCAATATCTGGATAACAGTCTAATAAATGATTAAAGCCTGCATTTCTCGCCCTAGCTGCCGTAAAGTGCTGACTCATATCAAGATCAACCACATTAACACCAATACTTTTAGCAAAATCCACACTGCTATCCGAAGAACCAGAATCCACATAAACAATAGCGCTTATCAAATGAACAACAGAGTTCAAACACTTTTTCAGTCGCTCTCCCTCATTGCGCCCAATCACCACAACGCCTAAATTTTTCTTATCCACTCGCTTCCCTACAATTAATGGTAAACATAATCTATATGTTAATATACAAACATAAACTATAAAAAACAAATTCATTAGTCTTATAAACCACGTCAACTTTGAAATGTATAGTTTTCAATGAATGATTTTATCACCTCTACCCGTCATTTTTGCATGCTACCCAGTCAAGCGTCACGGCCATTAAGTTAAAGCATTAGCTCATTGGTACGCAATAAATCATGGTACGCTGGCTTTAAGCCTGCTTGTTTCAGATAGAAAGCAGGCTGAAGCCAACGTACCAGTCCCCACTTAAACTTAATGGCAGCACTCTAAAGCCCTGCGTACCATAATTGAATTACCAACACTTCATCTAACACCTTGTACCAAAGTACAATAACCCCTTAATATTAGTTATTGCTATAATCACATAAAAATCATTACACTCACCCTCGAGGAAAAGTCATGAAACTTAAATTAATCCCCCTACTTTTAGGGCTTGGTCTAACCACCAGCCTTTCAGCCGCTGACCGAATGTGTTTTGGTCAAGCGCCTGCGGCAACAAACTCAGGTTTAGTCGCTAAAATCACTATTGCCGACAACGACCTTTACACACAAAGAAAATGCTCTACTTTTTTCCCTTACTATGAAAAGCATGTTAACTTCACACAAACCGAATGTGCCGCTAATTCAGACCAAATAACACAAGACAAAGGATACGCTCCTTTCAGTGTTTTCTTTCGTGGCACAGACTCCACCGATAAAACTGACATTGCTTCTTATGATTGGACTATTAGCAGCACGAATAGTGCCGAAGTCATCAATTACAATGGCTTCAATGCAGCGCATATCTTTGATAACCCCGGTGACTATACTGCAACACTAACCATTACCGATAAAGATGGCGCACAAAGCACAGACACAAGAAATATTACAGTCTGGCCGCGTGATGGCAAAAGTTATTTTGTCGATAGCGTAGAGGGTGATGATAGATACAATGGCCTAGCTCAATCACCTGATAGTAACTGTGATGCCAATACAGCCGTCACTGGCTCTTGTACTGGGCCATGGAAAACAGCGACCCGCGCCTTTGGTGAACTAGCTCCGCGTAATGTCACATCTTACCCTGATGGAAAATATACAGCTGATGGCATTTGCCTTGCAAAAGAGACCGTCGATATTGTTAGATACAACCAAGGAAATTTCAAAATCTTTAGAAGTAGCACTTTTGTTGAAAGTGAAGCCTTAAAAGATAGCGATGGCGCTTACCTCCCTGCTATTGCAACTGAACTCTGCACCACTTTAGCAGATACTAGAACAACAAAGCTAAGACCTGGCGACCAAGTTTTATTTAACCGAGGTCAAACATTTGATTTCGAAACGGGAGTTAATTCTCTAACTTCCTATCAAGCCAAAAATAATGGCATCCAATATAATTACGAAAGATTAGACACAAAAGCTATCAGCACCATAGGCCATTGGTCGAAAGCTATCGGCGTTAGCTTTGGCGCTTATGGTCAAGGCATTAAACCCGTCATTAAAAATACAGGAAAAGTTTCTTCAACTGCGCTGCAATTAAAGGGTGTAGGGATGTTTAACCTAAGTATTAACGACCTTAACTTTGATCTTCGCTCTGATTCAAGCAATGCCTTTGCTAATCGAGCGATATTTGCTACCTTAACAGGAAACCCAAATAACATTAGCCTTCAAAGAGTCGAAGTCAATAATATGATGCAAGGCATCGTAGCTAACAGTTCGACCGGGAGTGGATTGTTTATTTTTAATTCAAAATTTCATGATTCTCTTGTTACCCAGCTATATACACAAAATAGTTATAATGATGTAGCTATCGTTAATAATAGCTTTGACTATTCTGCTAACCACTTAATCTATTCCAGTATTGCATCGGGCTTTATTTACCAGAACAAACTAAGTCGCCCTGCATTCGGCCGAACAGCCTTACGTGTTTCTGGTGGTTCCTTCATCAATCCAAATCGCTATGTATGGATTTCTGATAATGAGATAACTGGCTGGATAGACCCAAGAACTAAAACCTCATTTGGTGATGCATTAAACGGTAGAGCCTTTAGCAATGGCTTACGCTATAACTACCTGCTAGTCGATATAGCACCTAATGTAAGCAAGGACAAGGCACTTCATGATGTCACTTTTACCAGAAATAAAGTAGTAGATGCTGAAACCTTATTACAATTAGGCGCGACAGAAAATATTAATATTTTTGCTAATGTATTTCAAAGTGCAGATACAGGAAGGACAGCCAGAATATCTATGGATTACATTACCTCACGCCGTCCCTTAAAGAACATACAAATACATGATAATAAATTTATTGAATTAGCGACATCACTAGACACTCAAAGTTTCTCTACTAGCTTTATTAATTTACGTAACTATGATCGCATAAAATGTAGCGATCAATTCAATCATGAAAAAATAAATATTGAAAATAATACTTTTTACGTCCCCCACGGGCAACGAGGAATTTTTCGCTTTATTCCCTTAAAACAAGGTAAAGATGAACTAAACAACCCACTGCCTAATTTAACGCTAGATCAAGCTGAACTTTTTATAAAGTCTCAAGTGACCCTAGCAAATAATCAAATTTTCTCGCCAAGTAGCGCTAATACTACTTTGCAAATTGGCGGAGACTTTCGCGCTAACACACTCAAGCTCTCAAACCCTGATTGGAGTCAATTTATCACGGGAACATCATCAACAGGCGGTGAATATCGTTTATACAATAGCTCTAGCCAGCTTTATAGCAGTTTAGGTGCTAATTTATGGGCAACCGCTTCATCAACCACTGTTGATAATATCATTGCAGCGATAAACCCAATAAGCCCTGTTATTACTCCAGCATTAACATGGGATGACCTTATTGCCTACGCAGAGGATAACAATATTACCCCTGACCAGTTAGAAGTTATGATTCTTAACCAAGTCCTAGCCTCTAATCCTACTTATTCAATGCCAGGTACTGATTACTCATCGGATCTACCAGTCTTTGATGCAATAGGTCAATGGTTTTCATCAATCCCTTCTTCAATGGCGAGTTTATTTTCCCCAGAAGAAAACAAGTGGAATGATGCAAAACAACTAGCTACCACTAACAAAGTCTCAAATAGTACTATTATGGTAAGCATGACGAAATAAAAAAACGTCTTGCAATAAAAAAGCCCTGTATGGATATCCGTACAGGGCTTTTTTTATATGTAATAAAAATAATATGCTTAAAGGTAAAATGGCGACTATAACGCATTAGGGTTGATATTATATATAAATCCTAATACGGGAAAGATCCTTGTCATTACCCTTATTTCACGCCGTAAAAACCTAAAATCTCCCTTACTTATTTTTAATTTCAGAAATACACACACCTTTTACAAAAACACTATTTATCAACGTATCATACAAAAAATAAGGAGGGTAATTATTACTTTTTCTTTGAAATAAATTACGAAATAACCAAGTAGAAAAACCTAACATCCAAAAAATATCTGCAGTTATTGCATGAAAAACACCATAATTCTTTAAGAAAAAACGTCGACGTGAATTAAACCAATACGTTGGCCGCCTATTTTCTTTTATACTCCCTCCTGATATTCCCGAGCTTTGCCCCACATAATGAACAATCCTACTTTTAGGCACATACCAACACTCCCAGCCTATTCTGCTAGCTTGCAAACAAAAATCTGTTTCTTCAAAATACATAAAGTAAGACTCATCTAACAAACCTATATCCTTAATAACGGCACTACGAATCATCATACTTGCGCCTGAAACCCAGTCCGTTTGTGTTTCACAAGCTGGCATATCTGTATCACTCAACCAAGGTCTTAATGTTTTTTCAAGAAGAGCTAAACTAAACCCTCTATTTAATTCCGTAATACAGCTATGAAACCTAAAAGAAGAGTTTTGAACCGAGCCATCTTCTGATTCTATACGCCCACCAGAGATCCCAACGTTAGGGTTTTCTTGCATAAACTCGAACAAAGTAAAAACAGCACCAGAATGGGCATAAGCATCAGGGTTAAGCAGATAAATAAACTCTGGCGGCGACTCTTCTATTATAAATTTTCGTATGGCAATATTATTGCCATACGAAAAGCCACCATTATATTCAGTCGCAACAATATGCACCCATGTCCCCCAGCCTTCTAATTCAATCGCTAAGACTATTTTTTCAAATGAACCATCTTGAGAATCGTTATCAACTAAAATAACTTGAAAATCTATTAAAACCCTCTCTAAACTAAGAGATTTAAGGCAGTCTATCGTTAAATCTGCCGTTTTATAGTTAACAATACTAATACCTATTTCCATATTACCTACTCACTCATTTTAACGATATTCATAAAGAAAATATCTTTTTAACTTATTCAGTGACCCTTCATAACTCTTATACGATAATGAATGTTCAACCCCTAAGTTAAAACCTTATTTATTTAATATTCTTTGTAGCATTACCATGCGGAAAAGACACGCCAGGTTGTGGAGCCCCTAAAAATGGACATAATTTATCCCAAGAGTCTCCCGCAATAATATCCATAATTATAAAGTTATCTCGCCCCTTAAAGTATTCAATCACCTCGTCATTATGCTTACGATATGCACTTAAAAATAACTCTTTTTCATATAGGTGCGCTCCATACATTTCATCGCATAACGTTAGCAACGGCTTAAAATGAGGCTCAGGTCTTTCCAGCAATAACTTAATATCTTCATTAAAATGATTCTCACATGATTTCAGCCAGCTATCTTCATTACGCACAGTCAGCACAAACTTAGCATTCGGGTATGTTTCATCAAAATATTTATAATAGTAAGGAACAGGCAAATCAGCCATCGCATCATATTTTGACAACCACCAAGGGTACTGAAAGTTTATCTTTCCATTTTTTAAGCTTATAATTGGTGGGGTGTGTATTGATTTATAACCAAGCACTTCAAGCGCGGCAGAAAATGATGTAGTCCCTGTTTTAGAAAGGCCTAATCCAAATACTTTTTCATTTTCAGTATCCTTCATCCGCAACACCTGATATTTCAATCTATCTTTTATGTTGTTATATATTGTCATTCACCTTTCCTTATTTATTATTAATACCTTTCTATTTTTTTAATCTAAATTAAGCCATTCATAATGAAGCTTCACCCCATTTTGTAAGGTACATTCAGGCGACCAATTTAATTGCTCTTTTGCTAATGAAATGTCTAAAACCACCTCTTTAACATCAAACCCCCGCTGACTTTCAAAAATAAGCTCGGCATTTTTTTGTGTACATAGTTCAATTTCTTTAACAATATCAAGCAAAGAGTATCCTATTCGACTACCAATATTAAACGTCCCTGATACTTCGGTGTTAATTGCTGCCATACATGCAGAAACTGCATCAGAAATATAAATATAATCCCTAATAACAGAGCCATCGCCCCAAATTTTAATAGCCTGCCCTTGCATTATTTGCTTAAGAAAAGTGCCAATAACCCCCTGAGAGCCAAAACGCCCCTGTCTTGGTCCATAAGGATTTGATAGTCTAAGAATGACAGGTTTTAATCCATACAATTCTTGATGCATATAAAGGTAATTCTCAATCGCTAATTTAGTAATACCATAAGAACTAATCGGGTGAGTCGAGTGATTTTCTGAAATAGGTGTTTTCATCGGATTACCATACACCGTCCCCCCTGATGAAAAATAAATAATGCGCTGTACATTAGCCTGATGCATTGCTTTAAAAAGATTAACTGAGTTAATGAGGTTAGTTTGAATATCAGCAATAGGGTCTAAATTAGACGTCCCTGGCACGGTACTACTCACTAAATGTATAACAACATCAATCCCCGTTAATGCCTCTAAAAGAATGAGGGAATCACCAAAATCAGCTTGAAGATATTCAACTGAATGCGGATGGTTATTTTCTGTATGCTTAAGTGTTCGGTCTAGTACTTTTACATAATACCCCTCATTGAGTAACGCATCAACAATATGCGAACCAATAAACCCTGTTCCCCCTAAAACTAAAATACGCATTTTATTTCCCTTGTAATTTATCTAACAATAAAGCCGATCGCTGCTGCCCGACACGCCTCCATAGAAATTTATCTGAAGATTGTCTGGCGGCTTGGGAGAATTTTTGACGCAATTCTGGAGAGTTTTCTAAGGCTTTCAATGCTGCGATCCAAGCTAATTTATCATGTGCATCAATCACAAAGCCATTTACATTATCAGAGACCACGCCTTCCCCCCCCATTGGGGAAACAATACAGGGTAAGCCTGCCCCTAATGCTAAGTAGCTGACTAATGGGCTGCCTTCTTCTAAGCTAGGCAAAACAAAAATATCAGCTTCCTTATAAACGCGTTCAATATCAGAAACAAAATTAATAAACTGTATATTTTCAATCCCTCGATAAGGTTCCATTAAATCCTGAATAGATTCTTCAACACTGCCAATCACCTTCAATACCCCGTTAATATTAGCCTCTCGCCAATACTCCAGTAATAAATGAACCCCTTTTCTCACGCCGACTCGCCCAACAAAAATAACTTCCAGCGGTTTATTGCTAGGTTGCGTATTAATCACTGGGTCTACTTGCTGATATTGGTGCAAACCGTAACTAGATGCTAGGATTTTATCAGTCGCCACATTAGCATCTAGCAATGATTGCGTTACTAACGGGCTAGGACTAAAAACATAATCACACAAATTAAGTTTTTCACATTCATTATCAATACTGATTTTCGTGATTAAATGTACATGTTGCACATTTAGTCTTTTTTCTTCATCATCTAAAATTTTCTTACTAATCTGCTGATGACAATTAATATTTTCTATAACAACAATATTACCTTTTCTTTTAATTTTACCTAAAAGAGCCATTGACGAGCCTGGCCAAAGATAAATAATATCCCGGGGTCTAATTTGCATTAAAAACAAGAATTCAGACAGCAATTTAATTTTAGATTCTGATAATAATTTATAAATTATCTTTAAAAAAATTGATGGCGTTATTTTTTTTATATATTTTGATTTAATATCATTATCTGCTGAGGGGATGACTAATATACTTTCCAAACCCTCACAGTTCATTGCTTCAGCAACAGATAAAGCGGCATGCCCCACACCATACGTAGTCAAATGGTTAGGGTAAAATATTAATAAGCGTCGTTTTTCAGGCATAATAGCAAGTAAAGGTAGTAGTAGCTGTTTTATAAAAAATACTTCTTGATAGCAAGCAAAAGAAAAATAGATGAACTAATTACTAACCTCATTTGCATCAAAAAAACTTTCAGCCACATCAATAAAATTCTCCACATTTTCTTTAGACTTTGCTTCTTCTTCTATCACATGCTGTTTTACTAAGTGCGCTGTTCTTCTTGCTTGCTCTACTCCATCAAAGCCATAAGACAAGCCATAACGATCTTCAGGATTAGGATACCATTGCTCTTCCGTCAGCCCTTCATCTGGAATAACAATAGAATTACAGCCACACAATACAGCAAAAAAAGAATAGGCCGTATAAGTATCATAACTAATGAAGGTTTTAACTTGTTTAAAAATAGCGGCTATTTCAACATGAGATTTTCCATCGATTAAAATAGAATTATCTAAATCGTGCTGAATAGGTTTATTTCTTCCTTTACGCAAACAATAAGCAGTTCCCGTTCTACCTTTAGATGCATTATCTAAATTATAGTGCTCAAGTGGGTAGTGTATAACTTTTAGTTCTTTACTATGCTCCATAGTCGTTAAATAGCTAGAAAAAGCACTGTTATATTTAAAACATAGCTCATTCTCGCCAAAAAATATTTTTTTAGTATGCACCCCGGGATTATAAAGAAGCCACCGAACAACATTTTTTGCATTCGCTGGGTTTCCAAATGCAATTTCAGGGTAAATAACAATCCACTCATCATTAAAAATGATATCTTTTTTATTAAGCAGCTTAGTATTAAAATAGGGGTTTAATTTAAAACCCTTATATTGCTTATGATCTTTATAAAGTCCACTTAAAACTCTTTTTATAAATCCTAAAAAAATTCTTAAGGTTAAATTAAAGTTATTTTTATTTATTTCATAATATCGCTCATACAAAGGGTGAACATAACTTTCATATCCTAAATCATTTAACATAGAACACAATTTATGCTGAACAACCACACCACCATTATTCTCATTATAAGAGCCAGTAAATATCAAATATTTTCTATTCATTCATATATCTCCAGAGAAGCTTCTCTTTAAACCTCCTATTTAGTAACCACTCAGCCCCCTTCATTTAAAAAGAGAGCCAGATTTTTCACTTTCAGATAGCGCTTCAAATTGACTAAAACTTTTCATGATTTCTTTTTTATTGCGCTCGCCAACTCTTTTATTTCCAATATATATACCCCAAGGCTCCAAATCTTTTGTAATAACAGATCCCGCACCTACCGACACTCCCTCACCAATCGTTACGCCGGGTAAAATAACACTATTACCACCGATAATAGAAAATTTCTTTAGCGTGACTTTAGCAATAGTCAAATTTCTAAAATCATTGTTTATCGTTGAGTTGCCAAACCCAGCGCCTATAAAATCATCCGTTCCCGTTACAATTCTACAGCCTGATGAAATCGTACTATAATCCTCCATAATTAATTCACCTCCACCGCTAATAGAGGTAAATGAAGCAATATGCACAAAATTACCAATTTTTATTTTATCTTTCGCATAAATTAATACAAAATCATCAATAATTATATTATAATCAAATTCAATATTTTCAATACCAATGATTTTAGTAAATTCAAATGTTTTTACGCCTTCAATATTATACTTACTCATATTTTTAACGCTCTCTTAACTAAAGAAATAATTTTGTATTGCTGCTCTTCTGTTAGCCCAGGGTATATTGGTAAACATAAAATTCGACTCGATATATCCCTTGATATAGTCATAGGATCAGAAAAAGGTAAATATTCTAGTGTATCTAATGATGGATAAAAATATCTACGAGGAAATACTTGATTACTATTTAATAGGATTTGAATGGAATGCATCTGTTTTTCATCATCACATATTATAGGAAAATAACTATAATTTTTAGTACTATTTGGGTTAATTTCCTGTGGATTTATACCCTTACACCCAATTAATTCTTTACAATAAAGATTATAAATATTTTGACGTTGGTCTAGGATGTTTTCCATATCATCTAAAACACATAAGCCCATAGCTGCTTCAAACTCATTCATTTTCGCATTAGTTCCTAATGCGCATACAGAATCAGGGCCATCTATACCAAAATTAATTAAATGTCGGGCTTCCTGAACTAAACTATCATCAGAAATAATTAACGCCCCACCTTCGATTGTATGAAAGAGTTTTGTTGCATGAAAGCTTAGCGTAGATACATCACCATAGTTAAGTAAACTTTCACCTTTATACTTAACCCCAAAAGCATGAGCAGCATCATAAATTACTTTTAAATTATATTTACGAGCTATTTTATCAAATTGCTCTACCTCACAAGCATTACCAAATACATGAACAGGCACAATAGCACTTACATTATCAGAAATAACGCTCTCAATATTATTCCAATCAAGATTCAATGTAGCTGGATTAATATCAGCAAATATAGGTGTTAGCCCATTAGAAACAAGCGAACTAGTTGTTGCTACAAAACTAAAAGGAGTGGTAATCACATCTCCTTCCAATTTTAAAAGTCTATATGCAATTTCTAAAGCAATTGTACCATTAGCCACTAAAACAATATTTTTTACACCCAGATACTCTGCTAAACGACACTCAAGCTCCCTCACCATAGGACCATTATTTGTTACCCAGCCAGAATCATAAATTTTATCAATATAAGATATGTATTTTTCTTTATTAGGTAAATATGTTTTTGTAACATTAATCATCGTATTTTTCATCTTAATTTTTCTTAAATGTTAGGAATATAGAAACATAATCTTAAGCTGTTCACCTATTAAATACCCTATAGGCATTAAAGGTAATAACATTATTTCACGGTGAAAAACTAAAAAGCAGGTGCGTTTCATCACTATCATTGAGATAAATATTTTCAACATTGGATTCAGTGCAATTGCCCATATAGCACCCGTCAGTCCATAATAATAAAACATAAGTGGTACAAATATATACAAGCTAACAACTTGTAGCAATATCATAAAACTTGCATATTTTGGCTTTCCATACGCTAAAAGCAGCTGGTCTCCTAGCATAAACCCTATCGAAATAATCGATATAGATAACACTTCCAACATCCAGCCTGCACTTTCATATCTGGCATCATATAATAATGTAACAATCAACCCTCCCATAGAAAACAATAAGCCTGCTACTGGCATGGTTATCATATCAATTTTAAATCGAATTTTATAATAAACTGATTCGACTTGATCTGGCGAATTTCTAAGTACATCGCTCAATAAAGGGAAAAAGACAGAGCTTAATAATCTGGATATAACGTCTTTCAATGCATTCGCTAAAAAGAATGCAACCGTATAGACCCCCAAAATCTCAGGACTAATCAGCCCACCTAACAGTACCCTATCGCCTTGGTTAAGAAAAAAACCTAATATAGACGCTAAAAATATCCATTTTCCAAAATGGATAATCTCATGTACGGCTTCACGATCCCAATAAAACCGACATCGAGCACCCAAGTTAACCGTATGTGATAAAAGCATTTTAACCACCGCGCTGACGATACCTCCATACACTAAAGCCCATATATCTCGTTGATACCACGCCCATACCAACATAAATATAAGCCCTGTTATCTGGCTCAGCAAATCTATAATAACCCGTTTACCCATCATTAATTTTCTATTTAATAATAAAAAATTAATGGAATTAAACCCTGCAATAATAGAGCTAATGGAAACCACCGCCAGTATTAACGGTAATTCATGATTACCATACACCGTTTGTTCTGATAAATAACCTGCTAATCCTGCAAAATATAACCCACCACTAGCCGCTAATGCGATAAAAAAAATTAAAAAACCTCTGATAATTTGAATAGTCCACGCTGTATTCAAATAAGCCGGCTCTTCACCGCGTTTGCTTTGTACGATATTTTGCAACAAGCCCACATCAGAAAACATGGCTAAACCGCCCATAATCACGCTTACCATTGCCATAACACCGAACATTTCAGGCACAAGTAACCGTGTTAATACTAAGTTGCTTCCTAAACGCAAACTTTGGGAAACCAAATGCCCCACTATAACCCAGCTTCCCGAGCGTACAGCACGTTGCTTTAATGTTTTACTCATTGAATTTATAATACCTATTTATTAATTGGTGCTTTCTTTTTGCTCATTATATCTTCGGATCGCCCTAGCAAAATACCAGCTAAAAGCCAAAGCCATGGCGCAAGCGATGCATTAGGTAATTGGTCTATCATAATAATACCTATTAAGAGAGCGTGAGCTGCTAACAGGGCTAGTTCTTGACTAGATTTTATTAGTTTAGATGCTATCCTTGCTCTAAAAATAGTGATTCCCAGTAATCCAAATTCAGCTATAAAGCCTAAAAAACCCGACACTCCAAAAGTAATAATCCAACGTCCATCGGTGACTGATATATCATTACCCGTTTCATCATCATAAACACGGTTGCGCCCCCACCCTCCCCAACCAAAGAAAAACCTTTTTCTGGCATGGTCTAGCAAAATATGCTCATTATTAAACCGATATACTAAAGATTCAGAGCGTTCAGCACCCATTGTTGATGTTGCTACCTCAGCAACTTTCTGATGTGGAAATAGTTTTAAAATACTCATCGTCGGATAAGACAAGGCTAATATGGCTAAAACCACGGCAATGCGTAATTGCATTTTATAAGTCATACTTTTAATGACCACTAAAGCAAAAACCCCGTACACCAAAGACGCCATACTTTTGCATAAGACCAAAAGTATTAATAAATAATAACTGACCATTGAGGGAGAAAATTTACGAATTTTCTCCCTACTTTTCCAAAGTACCGCCGAAGCGAGCAAAACACATGCCGTAAAAAAAGCCACCCATAAGCCATGCCCCATAAACACCACTGGACGAAAGCCACCATCTCGCGCTTGTTGAAGAAAGCTGTGTGGAAAGTAGCCATACACCCACGTATGTAACTGGGGACTTATGCGTATTTCAAGTAGCATCGGCAAAGAATAAACCAATCCAGCTACCACTAAAATCTTAAACGTCAATAGCTGATCTTCGTAGGTTCTAAAAAATTGCCTACCTATAAAAAAAGGGGTTATATATAAAATTTTCGGAATAGTAGTCGAGATTGCATCATGGAAGTTTAATCCAGGTAAAATCCTTCCGCCTACTATCACTCGGTCACCGTTTAATAGAACCGTCAAAAGAGGGCCTACAAACATAAATACCACTAAAATATTAATAAACCCTTTATTGGAAAAATATGTGATTTTTCTCCTTTTAACCTGCCAACATCCTATTATTGCAGCAAGCGCAGGTATAGAGTTTTTGCCCAGTGGCGGTATCAATGGAAAATCCACAAAAGTACCTGCTGGCAAAACCATAAAGCCACCTAGTATTGTCCATATACTTGCCACTTGTATGGTTTTGGTTTTATACAGCCAAATAGAAAAAATAGGCCACATAAAAAGTACTACGTAGGCAAATAAATTCCCTCTACTCATCAATTATACTCATCAATTATACTCATCAATTATACTCATCAATTATACTCATTCCAAAAAAAGTGGCTTACCACTTAAACCTAGTACTCAATTATTTTTACTCTGTGCAAAATTTACTTCCTAATGACCCTCCTTATTAATTACTAGAGAGTTTCTAAGGAATAAAGTAGATTCTACCCATTCTTTCGTACTCAAGGCGCTAGCGCAACTCAATGCTAGCGATATTTCTTTCTATATATTTTAAGTGGTGATTCAATAAACTTAAAAACTAAAGCACTCATAATAGTGGATATTATTAAAACTATTGGTAATAAAATATATTTCTGACTTACCTGAGGTAAGTTAGTTTGAACTACTTCAATCACGGTAAAATGAAAAAGGTAGATGGAATAAGAGTAAATACCAATGATATTTAATATATTGGAGTTAAGAAATGAAAATAATCTATGCTCATAGAATGCAATGGCATAATAGAATAAAACGCTCAATAGCAGACCTTGAATCGAGTAGCGCAAGGTCAACCTAAATATTTCATCCCTAATCAGAAAGGTGGCCGCTATTCCTGCTAAAGTGAATACAATCAAAAATAAATCCTGCAAAGTCAATTCTCTTTTACCCATAACGCCGATAGGATTTTTTAACAGTGCTAATAAGCAACCAAAAACAATTGAATCAATTCTAGTATCCGTTGCATACAAAATTCTACCTTCCTTAAAATCAAGGCCCTGCTGTAGATAAATTCTCCAAAAAAGCACTGTTAAAATTAAAGAAAATAAAAATATTAATAACTTCTTGGCATCCATTTTTATCAGAAAAAATGAGCATATTAATGGATATATTAAGTAGAAGTGCTCTTCTACTGCTAATGACCAATAAATACTTGTTCCAGCCGGGGTGTATTGAACGCCATCAAAGAAAACATTGAAATAATTAGCAAAATAAAAAAATTGTGCAAAAGCGCCTATGAGTGTTGCTTTTCCTCCTATAATTTCAAAATAAGCAAGTGAGTACGCAAGGATAATTGCAACAAGAAATGCGGGGTAAAGTCGAAGAATTCTCCGAATAAAAAAGTGCAAAATACTGATTTTTTGCGTTTCTCGGAATTCATTAAGCAACAGCGTAGTAATTAAGAACCCACTCAAGAAAAAGAATACTGTTACACCAAATCCACCTGGAATTATATACCCAAATCCTGAGTGGGATATAACAACAAGCAGTACAGCTAACGCCCTAATGCCATTTAAGGCAGGGATTTTTTCAATTACCGCCATTATTAAAATTCCTTTATTATTTTACAAGCGACTCAAGTAGGAGCAAGTTTGTAGCTCACCTAGAATCAAACAATACTACCCTATACCTTAGATATATCAAGGGAAAACACTAGATACAGCCAAGAATGGAGCGCATAACTAAACCTCTATAAAATTAGAGTCATAAGATCAAGGGGGCAACCGACTTGATTTTAAACTTTTTCCAAGCTGTAATCGCTTGTATATAATCTGCGCAAAATATTCACTTCCCAATTTTGATAAATGTATTGAATCTTGATAGAGCAATAATGGGGATGAGTATTTTGCATACATGGTCATCGTACTGCAAAAGTTAATTTCTAATTCGTTTGCCAACTGTTGATAATAGATTAAAGACTGACTGTTACCTTTAATTAATTCATTTTTTGTAACATGGTGAACAAGAATCACATGGTCAAAATTATTTTTTGCAGATAAGATAATTTCCCTCAATGACTTATCGCTTCTCAATTCAGCTTGCTCTGATGTTAAATTACGAGCCTGGTTTCTAAATTTACGTTTTGTACGTTCAATAATGATCTGAAAAACATCATCAATTGCACTTCTGCTCTTTCGCACTCTATAAGGGATAATATCAGTACTAGAAAAAGGGATATCACGACGGTCATGGCTAGACTGAACAATAATTGCGCTTACCCCTCTAAATGGGCCAAATTCACTAATAAAAGACTTAATATTACCCGGCCCCCAGCTAGATGCCGCCACCGCTGAAACTTTAAAATTTGGTATATTTATACGTTTTTGAAGCTGAAAGGCAATTGTCTCTGTCTGATCAAGAAAGTGATTACCATATACAACACTATCGCCGAAAATAAAAACACTATCATAAAGCGGATTATTTAAATCGTAATCATCACTTCTCATTCCATATCGATTAATTGATATCTGATTTCCAAACCTTGAATATTCACCATTTGGTTTTAGATAGTATTCAATTTTTGGATGCAAATTTACGACCGGAGGACTCCCAAGACCAATAATACGTAAGCAGATCTCTATTATAACTATGCTGCTAATTACAATAATAAAAAGTACAATTTTATTTTTTTTAACGATATTTTGCACGTAACTTCCTAAAGAAACCACTAGAGACCAAAAGGGTCAGACCAAAAGGGTCAGACCAAAAGGGTCAGACTCGGTTGAAATTAGTCAAATACCTCCGGCAAAGCCGGAGGCTTGAAAACCGTGAACCGCTCAAAGCGGGTTAATTTATTTACCACCTGAAGGTGGTGTGCATTAAAAGAGCTCTAACTGCTCTATGCGTTTATCCTCAATTTCTTGGTGCTTAATATAATTTCGCACCGTTTCCTCATCCCTACCAACAGTTG
>Ga0105349_10000495_pt1 | contig 15510 bp, 10 predicted proteins | sample EN1Hudseemescosm_FD_83661 | JGI IMG/M metagenome (GOLD analysis project Ga0105349, IMG submission 83661) | Methane-oxidizing microbial communities from mesocosms in the Hudson Canyon - EN1B Hudson Canyon | ecosystem: Environmental > Aquatic > Marine > Cold seeps | place: Hudson Canyon...
CAAGCATCGTATTGCTAAGCACAGGTTCAAAGCCATTTGGCGCGAGGCGATGACAGGGCGAGACAATGGTTAGCGTTGATTGGTTAACACAAGAAGTTCTTCTAGCAGTTCCTAATGCGGATGTTGAAGTCATTGATTTACATGGTTCAGGAGACCATTTTCATGTTCGTGTAATCTCAGCGGAATTTGAAGGGATGCGCCCTTTACAGCGCCAAAAGCAAGTCTTAGCACATATGAAACAACATATTCCACATCCAGTTCACGCACTTGATTTGAAGTGTATGACGCCTGCACAGGCAGAAACTGCTGGAGATACATCATTTGACCCTCATGGTGGTGGACAAGGAGTCCATATTCGCCGAATTCAGAAAATAAACAAGGAGTGAACAATATGCAATGGACCAATGAAGAAATACAAGCAATAGTCGATGAACACGCTTTGGTGTTGTTCATGAAAGGTGACCCAAATCAACCTCAGTGTGGATTTTCAAATAGAGCCGCACAAGTCATGCAGGCTTTTGGAGAACCTTTTGCTGCAGTAAATATTCTCAGTGATCCAAGAGCTATTCCATCGGTTTGTGCATGGTCTGATTTCCCAACAATGCCTCAGATTTTTGTTCATGGTGAACTGATTGGAGGCTCGGACATTGTTTTAGAAATGTTTGAAGATGGTTCTCTTAAGGAAATGTTTGATGCTGGTCGTTCTGCTTAAACAGGCGTTTTGTTAACGCTTAATCATTACACTGGTCGGCCAACTGCATAGGCTTTCCGATATTGCTAATCATTCTAGTTCTGCACACTTTGGATTTGTTAGGTTTGTAGTTACCAAGGATTCTTACAACTGTGTTTATTTCACAATCCATTGGGCTTTCCAACGGCATGACAAATCCATCCCTTTTCCGTAAGGTCATTTAAATCAAGAACTCTTCTTCCATCATACAGCAATGGTGTTCGCATATTCGCAGCAAGCTTTTCCCAGTCGATTTCCAAACAGGCTTTGTGCGCTGTAACCAATATTACAGCATCATATCCTTGAGCAGCATTAATATCATCAACAACATCAATCCCTTGAGGAAATTGTTCGAGTTCAAGATGAGGGTCCCATGCGCTGACATTAACGCCCTTTGATAGCAATGTTTCACTTAGGGGTGTTGCCGGCGTTTCACGAGGATCTCCTACTTCTGCCTTGTAGGACCAGCCCAACAATAGTACACGAGAATCATTTGGATTAACGCCATGATTTTTTATCAATTTGCAGATTACATCTGCAACATGAACTGGCATGTTGCGGTTTACTGCTCTTGCAGCGGTAATTAATTCAGCAGGAACTCCGACATCAGCCGCTCTTTGCATCATGTAATATGGGTCAACTGGAATACAATGACCTCCGACTCCGACACCGGGTGTATAACGGTGGAAATTCCACTTAGTAGCGGCAGCTGAAAGGACGTCCTCAACATCCACATCTAATTCAGGGAAAATTCGTGCAAGTTCATTTACCAGTGCAATATTTATGTCGCGCTGAACGTTTTCAATAACCTTAGATGCCTCAGCGACCTCCAATTTCCCAACAAATCGAACATCACCACTGGTTAGTTTAGAGTATAGAGAAACCAATTCTTGTCCGACATTTTTGTCGTCACAACCGATTACACGAGCAACTTGCCGAACGCCATGAGCAGCATCACCAGGATTGAATCTTTCAGGGCAGTAGGCGATTGTAACATCTCGCCCTTCATCTAGGGCTAACTCATTTATCATTGGAATCCAAGTTTTTCTTGTAACGCCGGGGTATACTGTTGATTCTAGAACTACGATTGTGTTTGAACCTTTTTCTAAAGATTGGAATACCTCTCGCCCTGCATTAGATACATATGTCAAATCAGGCTTCAAATCTGCAGTTACGGGAGTTGGAACTGTGATCAGCACTACATCACAATGTGGAACAGCCTTTGCAGTGGAAGTTGTGATGTTCCATCTTTCGCTATTTGATGCAGGAATAATGCCATCAATATGGGAATCACCTGTTGGGTTTTCACCTTTTTTTACCATATCCACAGTACGTTGCGAAATATCCACGCCCCAAACTGTGAATCCAGCATCATGAAAACCGATTGCAGTAGGTAGTCCTACATACCCTAAACCAATGATTCCAATGGTTACTTCGCTGCAATCAGAGCGAGTTGAAAAGTCAAGAATCCCCCGCATTATTCGTCTGTCGTAATAACTGTAATATGAAACCCATGTAGTAATAATGAAAGAAAATCAATATCTTTGATATAACATACTAGTTGGACGAATTATTCCATTCCATTTCACAATTAAGTGAAGTGTTGTTTGCGGCCTATTGATTAAGGAGGGTCGCAAGGCCAAAACGATGGGAGAAGTTGACCATTCAGGCCCCCAACTACGAGAAGTTGGTGCTAGGGCTTCAGTTATTGGAGCGCCGATTACAACTATCACTGAATTATTCAATTACCGATTTTTAGTTCGAAATTTGATTCGCAGAGAGGTTCGCGGACGGTATCGTAATGCGATGTTAGGTTATCTATGGACGGTAATAGAACCAGCGTTATTGGCCATTGTGTATTGGTTTTTATTTGTCATGTTAGCAGGGCAATCAGATGAAATGTATCCTGTATGGGTACTTCTAGGTGTAATTACTTGGGGGTGTTTTGGTAAGTCATTAAGTGCAACAGTAAATTCTCTCACAGGGAATGCTAGAACACTACATTTGGTATATTTTCCAAGGACGATATTTCCTGTAACTGCAGTTGGAGCCAATCTTGTGATTTCATTGATGAGTAGTGTTGTCATAATTCCGATTTTGTATTTTTATCAAATCACTCCCACAATACATCTAATATGGGTGCCAATTGGTATTTTCCTTTCTGGACTCATGGCACTTGGATTTGGAATGATGATGGCTCCATTGAACTGTGTGCAGAGAGATGTTGCTCATTTCACTAGATTTTTGACAAGAGCCGGTTTCTTCTTTTCTCCCGTAATGTGGACCGCAGAAATGGCAATGGAAAGGGGTTCATGGGACGCCTATGCTCTATGGAATCCAATGGCGACTCCAATCACAATGGTTCGCCATGGATTAATGGGTAAACCCATTGACATACCAATGCAATATGTCTCAGTTAGTCTGATTTCAATACTATTGTTTTGGATTCTAGGAACGATGATTTTCAGCAAATATGAAAGAGGGGCGGTGAAGTATCTATGAGTCAAAACGCCATTGAAGTCAGTAATGTGACTCTTCATTTTCCAAAGCAAAGAAATGCATTTACCATGTTGTTAGATGTGTTAAGGAGAAAGAAGCGTCGCTTTACTGCATTAAAAAATGTTTCAATTGAAGTTAAACGAGGTGAAATTATTGGAATTATCGGCCGTAATGGTTGCGGAAAATCCACACTACTACGGGTGATGGCAGGAATATATCCGCCAGATGAAGGCAAATCATTTGTTGCGGGGGAAATCTCTCTTCTCGCAGGTTTAGGAACAGGTTTCTCGCCTCATCAAACAGGTAGAGAAAATGCAATTTTGTATGGATCAATATTGGGCCATAACGAAGAAGAAATGAAATCCAAGCTACCCGAAATAATCGAATTCAGTGAATTAGGCACTTTTATTGACGAACCGATTAGGACTTATTCTGCAGGAATGAAGGCGCGTTTAGGATTGGCTGTTGCTTCAGCGATAAATCCAGATATTCTATTGATTGACGAAGTATTAGGAGTGGGTGATCCAAACTTCCGAGAAAAATCCAAGAAAAAAATATTGAATATGGTTGAAGGTGCGGGAACTGTTGTAATTGTTTCTCACTCATTTGGTTTGATGAAGAGTATATGTGACAGACTGATCTTAATACACGATGGAGTTGTTTCAGCTGATGGAAATCCTGCTGAAGTCATCCAAGCCTATCACGACACCAATGATTGAGGTGGTTATTTTGGTTTTTGGCGGATGGGCACTTCAACATAAAACACTACAATTGATGCGGGTTTTGGTTGGTAATAATGGGTCGATTTTAGAATTTGGTAGCGGAGAAGGTACTAATGAATTGGCAAAACACTTCACTGTAACTTCAGTTGAACATGACTTTAACTGGCTAGGGTTATGTCCATCTTCTAATTATATTCACGCCCCACTGGAAATAAATGAACATGGGAGTCAATGGTATTCAATAGACATTTTAAAAGAACAGTTACCCGAAGTAGTTGATATTATTTTTGTTGATGGCCCACCGGGGTACATCGGACGTAAACCATTTAGTGATTTCTTAGACATTATGCCAGAACACAAATTTCTTATTCTTGACGATACTGAAAGAGATTCTGAAAGGGAATTGGTTGAAAAAATAATAGATAAGACTGGAATGATGCCTATTTCGTTCAAAAGTAACGGCCGAGAATTCACTTTGTTTTGCAATAAATCTGAGTTGTTGAAATTATCACCGACTGCGAAGAAGGAATGGTTTCAAGGACGTTGCCGGTTACGATTTGGGCCATTTGAAAGTAATAAACAATCTCAACAATTCATTGATAAAATGCACAAACAAAAAGGTTGGATTTTTGAGGAATATCCGTCTCCATTCGCTGAATCTATTCAAATTGAAACTGGCACCCTTTCAAGCATTGAAGAAGCGACTGCGATCGCTGAAGATTTCCTAAAGGACGGCCTTCCGCTAATAGACATTGTATCCGATTCAGATATGTCTTCAATAATTAGGGCAAAGGATGAAATGAAAAGGATTCGAGAAAAATGGTCGCACAAAGGAAATACATTGGTTTTCAAAGCTGAAGAACTTGATGTTCAATTTATAATGCCAGATAAATGGAATTTTGATGAGACCCATCCAGATTTATTTCGCCTTGCAGAATTTGTTTTGCGCCACCCATGGGATAAAACATTGAAAGATAATTGGAACCCTAGTAGAAAACCGGGTACATTACCGGCATTAGCATTTTCAGGAGGAGTTGATTCAACAGCAGCAATGTGCGTAATGCCTGAAAATACCGTTCTTGGTTATCATCAAAGAGATTTTGAATCATTACTAGACCACACTAATGCAATTAGGATGATTGGACATTTACGTGAACAGGGTAAAGAAATACACATTATTCAGTCGAATCACGAATTGATAAGAACATTACATGGAAACCCAGCAGGTTTTAGTTCAGATTATGCTTGTGCAGTACATTTGATATTGTTAGCAGACCATCTAGACATTGGTGCTATTGCAGTTGGGATGCCACTAGAAAATTCATATTTATTTGGAGGATATAAATACCGTTCATTTACAAATACATGGTTTTGGAAATTATATGCTCCATTGTTCAAATCCGTAGGTTTAGAATTGATTCAACCAATATCCGGATGTTCAGAAATACTGACCATGAAAATCGTGCAGTCTCAAGGATTGGAACAATATTCACAATCGTGTTTACGTTCTTCAATACCAGGAGAAGTATGTGGAAAGTGTTGGAAATGTTTCCGTAAAAACTCTCTACTAGGATTGCCTTGGGAGATGAGTAATGAAATCAAAACCTTCCTCGCAAAAAGACCATTGAAGATGGCGGTTTCAACCCTTTATTCTATTCAAAAGATGATAGAGCGCGGTGAAAATACAGATTGGTTAGAAGATTATCCGGATCTGTTTGAATTAATTGATAATGATTATTCTTGGTTAGAGAAGCATTTTGAAGTGTCCCGAGAATTGATTCCACAGTTATACAGAGACGAAATACTTACAAAAATCCATGAGATAGGTTCTCCAATTGGTAAGGAATCACCTATGGTTGGGCTGAATTTATTTGAGGAGGTGTGATAATGGTTCGCGTAAAAGATGAAGTAGACCAACCAATGAAGTTGCATGACATTTCCTATTCTTCTAATATAGAGCAATTGGCTTATAATGATTGGAATAAATCGGAAGAACAGATTGCAGAATATAAAAATAATTATGGCAATTATGACAAGACTAATGTTAGTTCTAATTGGAGGATTTTTTCTAGGGATGATGGTAATTCTGAGATCCAATTATGGGTTGAAAACTTTTCATTATCAATTGGTGATGATTTAATTTTACACCTTGCCGCAAAGTCAAAAAATATTGGAACGGTTGAAATTTATAGGCTTGGGTGGTATGATGGAGTCGGTGGCCTAATAGTTTCAAGTGATGAATTGGAACTTCCTAAGGGAGATTTGTGGACTTCAAATGCTAATATGCCAAATTGGAGAGATTGGCCAATTTTGAAAACAGTATCAATAGATGAATCATTTCAACCGGGCCTGCATCTGGTCAAAGTAACAAACTCGGAAGGTAAGTCGGTATTCAATCCATTCATTGTAAAAGGTGAAACAACACCATTTAGAACAACAGTATTGGTTCCTTGGGTTGGCCATCAATGTCTAAACTGGTGGGGAGGAATTTCTGAAGATGGAAAAACTATCAAAGGTGAATGGAAAAGGTATGTCGACCATAAGAGGGATTTTTTCAACAAATATTCCATACCTAATGAAGTGAGATTGGATTTTTTTAGGCCTTTTTTTAATGGCCGGGGAGGAGATTTAATAAAATATTTACACAGAGTTGTCGCCTCACTTGAAAGAGAAAACATAGATTACACACTGGTTACAGATTATGATATTTCAAACGGAGAAAATATTCGCCGGGGCAGTGATATTGTCGTAGCAGGAAGGTTACGATATATGATTGCAGAAGTCACAAATGAGTTGAATATTGCCAATGCTAATGGCATGACAATCATTTACTTAGATGCAATACACCATTGTAAATCTGTAGATATTGGTGGCAACGAAACAGTAATTATTCGTAAAGGAGAAATGTCAAAATTTGATTTACCAATTTCGCCAACTGGTCCGAGAAAGTTAACTGGGTTAAAGTGGGGTAATGTCAAACCTCCTTTAGGCAAATGGTTGACAACTGATTCATGGGATGTTTCTCAGTTGCCTTCGGATTGGGACATGGAAATTGTTCTAAAAACGGAAGTTGATATTCCAGTGGGTCTGCTGTTAAAATCACCGAATCGTTCAAAGTTATTCATGCTCGGTTGGTCAGGTTGGAATTCTTGGTTTGATGAAAATGGTAAAATCTGTTTACCGATACCAATGCATAATTGGCTAATTGAATCATTAGAACAACCTTTACTGAGAGAGAACATTCATGATTCACCTTTGGTATCAATTGTGATGACAGCATATAATGCACAATTAACTATTAAGAAATCAGTATTCTCAGTTCTCCAACAAACATATCAGAATATTGAATTAATTGTTGTTGATGACTGTTCAAGTGATAATACAAGTAACATTTTGTATGAACTTTCTAAGATGGACCGCCGTCTAAGAGTAATCCGTAATCCAATAAATCGCGGTACTTATTGGTCAAAGAATTTTGGTTTATCTCAAGCAAAAGGTTTCTATTTATCTACTCATGATGCAGATGATATTTCGTCTCCAACCCGAATCATGATGCAGCTGAAGAAATTGATTAATAATGAAAATATGTTTATCTGTACAGTTGATTATGAAAGGCGTGAATTAGATGGAACGCTTGTGTTAAACCGAGGTTTGAGGCAAAGAATTTCCTATCAATGTATGATGTGGAAGCGCCATCCAATAACCTCGACATTAGGTTTCTTTGATAGTGTTAGAACTTCTGCTGATGATGAATATTATCAACGTATTAGGTTACTATATAATGAAAAAATTGGTAATGTACTAATTCCATTGTATCACGCAATTGTTATTGAAGGCTCATTGACAATGGACCCAGAAAATTTAGCAAAACTAGATACTATGGTCCTGTCAGCGACCAGTCATTTGAGCAATGTTCGAAAATCATATGTAGAGAATTACAATGCCTGGCATTCTAGTATTAGGAAAGGTGAAAACCCATTTATTAGATTCCCTCTGGTTGAGAGGAAATTTGCAGTACCTGATAAAATATCTATCAAAGATTGGCCCCAAGCAGATAAAATAACGATCTCAATGGCCACCTTCCCACCTCGCGAAAAGGTTGTGGAATTAGTGATTAGAGCATTACTCCCACAAGTAGATTATCTCAACATTTATTTGAATGATTTTGAATCAATCCCAAACTTCCTCCAACATCCTAAAATCAATGCAGTACTCTCAAAGGATGCAAAAGGAGATCTGAGAGATAATGGTAAATTTTACTTTTTGGACAGAATCCATGAAGGGTATCACATTATGGTTGATGATGATATCAATTATCCGGAGAACTATATTGCTACATTGATATTGAAAATTGAACAATATGGAAGAAATGCAATTGTTGGCAGCCATGGAGTCATTCTTGATAATCCAATCACTCGTTTTTTCCAAGATAGAACTGTTTATAATTTTATTAAATCATTAGATAGAGATTGTTTTGTTAATCTTTTAGGAACAGGAACAATCTGTTATCACACTTCAACTCTTTCAATGGAAGGTTTTTCAGCTCCACATACTGGAATGGCAGATGTTTACCTTGCATTAATCGCTCGCGAACAAAAAATCCCAATGGTTTGCATTCAAAGGCCAAGTGGCTGGATGTCAGAAATAAATCATGGAGGGGGTACTCTTTGGGACGAATTCAAAGCAGATGATAAGAAACAAACAAAATTAGTAAAGGCTATTGGCAATTGGCACCAAGTTGAATATAGTGATTCATTTATTCTATTTTGTAAGCAATTACTGGAAGTTCATAACTCGATTCAACTTGCCAGTATGGGTTTTGATGTGCTGGCAGTCACGCGAATTGGTCTATTAGAACTTACTGGTATTCAGAGCTTAGGTAAATGAATAGTGTCATTCAAAGCCGCAGAAAGTATATCGGCACCATTATTTTGTTTTGCCAAATCAATTCTCTTTAGAGCGAGAAGTGATTTAACTCCATTAGCAATATTTTCTTCTGTTCTATTTTCAACTACGATGCCCCATCCTTCTTGTGATGAAACATTACAGCGAGCAAGTTGATCGTCCATTCCTGTATTCATATTTGGGTAAAACAATGCTGGTAATCCAAATCGTCTTGTTTCATGGTAAGAATTGTATCCTCCTGCTTGCACAGTAGCATCAAATGCATTAAAGTACATTGAATTTGGATAATCTCTTATTACTATCACACCATCGAGATCTATATTCAATCTATCTCCTAACATTGATTCTCCAAGTACCACCTTGCAGTTATTTTCTAATAATGAATTGATTGTCATTCTCACTTCACTGCCAATATCATTGATTTTCCCTGCCCCTAATTGCACATAAACAACCTTGGCTGATTGTTCAATACCTAATCGCCTAAGTGCACTTTCCCTAGACATCAATTCCCACTCATCTAATAGCGTAATTGGGGGGCAAGTAAGTTCTTCAACCCCATGCTCAAGTTGTGAAGTTTGCATTGCAACACTATCCTCTGGATGTATCAATAAATCAAAGTGTGCGATGCTATCAATTGGAATTTTTGATCCTTTACGAAATGTACCTCTTCTCATCCATAGTTTCTGCATATCAGTTCTTCCTTTGATAGCATTCAGCATTCCTCTATAAGGAAAGGCTCCATCAAATATGAATTTTTCCGGGTTGTGGTGAGAGAAAATGAGAGATAAATTCTCTTCAACAAGAGCATTCCATTGGCTGGAAGACATTTCTCCATGCTTCTTTCTTCCTGACAAATGGTATGTAACGTATCCTTCTTGATACAATAAATGTACAGTTGGCATTGTTGTAAAGAACACTATCTCTAAATCTGGGTCATCTCTTTTCATTCTTTTTGCAAGAGCATACATTCTAGTGAAGTGGCCAAAACCAACCCCATTGGTAGGGAAAAATACGACTGAGTTTCTTTTTTCTACAGGCATTCCGAGTTCAAATTCAATTTGCGGTAGACTCTTCTTTCCTAATCGCTCTAATCCAATACTGAATAAAAGCCAAGGAAATGTCAATGGTAATAATAGTAATTTCCAGGGTTTTTCTATCGATGAGACAATTAAAATCCCGATTCTTAATGAAGGAGAATTTCTCAATCTCCTCAATTCTCTAAGAGTTGTTTTACTCTGCAACTGTGAACGATGGTCTTCCAATTCATTTTCATCAACAGTTGCCGAGATTGATTCATCTAGGAATCCACTTTCAGTATCAAAAGCGTCGTCATCCATCTTCGCAACCCTCCTCTCCTTTCCAGAAACTTCCAAGATATCTTTCAGCCCATTCAGTGTAACCCCTCCCTCCATGGGGGGTCGGTGTAAATTCTCCAAACACCGCACCTTTATCGGTGGCGTACATATCAATTCTCATATAAATTCCCAAAGAAGCACCTATTATTTTAACCGCCTCAACCATCTCATCCCAGCAATCTGGTAATTCAATAGCATCAGTTGGTATTTTTTTTGCCCCCATTATTTTTTCTTTAATTGGATTAAATTCACTATCCAAATAATGGTTAACATTCAATTTTGTATCTACTACAGAATTGCGATGAACAATGTGCACCATTGCTATCTTTTCACCGAATGTGTAAAATTTGAAATCTCTAGGTATTCCATCCTGTGAACTTTTTTCTTCGGGAATTAACAATTCTTCCACCATTATAGTTGGGTTTTTTGATTTGACAAATTCATCATTTTCCAAATTTTGAATAATATCATCACGGGTATATGATTGTTGATCTAGACTATTGTAACCATCAGTTAAACACCACACGTTTTTTGCATTCCATCCCTCTTCTGGTTTTAATACAAATTTAGATGGGAAAGTCTCAAAATTCGGAATCTCGGAGACCTCTCCTTTCCAAAATAATGAGGGTACTTTAAGGCCTAACTGTTCGACATATTCCTGTCCAGATAACTTTGCTGACAAGTATTTCTGCCAAATCTCCTTCTTCAAAGTCCACCAATTTTCATGTCTCTGTTGAATCATTTCACTCCACCTAGGGAATCCTTCGCGCCATTGTGTCTTGCCAGCAAACATTTCAATCGGAGCATCGAATTTTCTCACTCTAATTACGCGTGGGACATACCCATTGAGCTGTTTATTACGTACTTTATTGTGCCATTCTCTAAATGATGAGTGATGTGCTAGCCTATATCCATCAATAGAACGCCAAGAAATATGGAATTTACCTCCACCCGTGAGTGATGAAGAATGCCTCATCATAAACATAGTTGGCAAATTGTCTTTGATAAGCGCACCGTCGCCAAATACAGCATTTATTCTTTCAATAAATTCTGTATCAGCACCAACCCTCAATGAATCAAAAAAGCCTAATTCTTGTTGTGCACTTCTTTTTAGTAGTAATGAAATACATGCCATTCTTACAGCACCATTACCTCGATATTCAATATTTGAATTTTCATCAATTCTAAAATTATCATGAATAACAGCAACAGAATCTGGGTTAGAATCTAATTTGGCTAGTTGTCTTTCGATTCTCTGTGGGTGAGTCCAATCATCACTATCCATGAAAGTAACATAGACACCAGTTGCTTTTGTCAAACCAAAATTCTTGGCTAAATAAGTTCCACCATTTTCCTTCATTTTGAAAGTACGTAATCGTGGGTCTAGTTTTTCCTTTGCAACAACATATTCATATGCATCATCTGGTGAATTATCATCTACAACAATCAATTCAATATTCCGATGAGTTTGATTCAATATTGAATCAATAGCAGCATCAATTAATGGATCTTTCTTGTACATGGTCATTATTACCGTTACTTTAGATTCAGAGACTTGTGAAATCGGTGCATCACATCTAAGATATTGGACGCATATATTGTTTTCATGAGAACTATATATTGGGTGCAACTGAAATAATTCTAACATTTGATTAATGATATTAATCATTCCTTGCCCATTACCATTGGCTTTCAATATCTGTGCCTTTGTTAGATAAGCCTCAACGGAATTCGGGTGTCGGAATACCAGTTCATCAGTTGCAATTATAGCTTCATGATGATAATTCATTTTTGAGAGGCTTTGCGCTCTAGTTGACATCAGCAATCTGTCATTTGGTGCTATTCTCAATGCTTTGTCGCAGTATTGTAAAGCTTCTGAATAATTGAATTTACCAGAATATTGCAAATTTATCATCATCTTGTACAGTTGAATTTTTGAGGGAAAGGCCTCTATTGATTCATTAATTTGGCCCTCGATTTCTTCAATTGATACTAATTTCAAACCTGATTGCAATTTTAATATTGTAGTGGAATAATGGGTAGGGATTTTTTCAAGTATTCTATCACATAACAAAATAACTTGTTCCAAATTTCCTAAATACGAGTAAAGTTTTGCAATGTGATAGGTGATATTCACATCATCTAATTGGCTTTCTTCAAGATATTTTATTGCTTCTTCAGTTTTCCCCATTGCTCTTAATTTGGATGCGGTTATTCTAGTAGTAAACACCGTGTCCTCATCTAACAAATTAAGTGCGATTTCAAGTACTTCAAACTCTTTTAGCTCAAGTAATTTGGAAGTGGCTTGTTGAATCATACTCAAGTCATTAATTTCACAGTGTTCAAAGAATCTCATCCCATTGACAATTTCTTCAACATTAGAACATTTTAGTGCGCATCGAAGATATCGCTTTGCAATTTTTTTGCTGACTTCGTAATTTTCGCAATACAATATAAGCAAATTAAGTGCTTTCTCATGTCTATTAGATTCACTCAATATTTTGCTTGCTTGGTCAAGTATGTACTGATGTGTTGGATTTTCTTGAAGAATCATTTCACAGAGAGATAATGAATTTTCATATGAACCCATATAGAAAAATTGTTTTGCGAGAGAAACTTTACCCCCAAGATGTGTTGGGATGTTATCCAATATCCAACTGAAAATCACAGCAGCCTCTTCTCTTTCTCCACTTGCAAATTTCACTCTAGCAAATAATAATTTCATTTCAAACGAAAGGTTTTGCGAAGATTGTAAATCCGCTATTTTCTTCAATGCGATTTTTCTCTTTCCCGATTTCAATAATTGTTCAATTGAAATGCGCAAGATAAAATCCATTCCGGGATATTGTACAACTAATTTCTCTAAAAATACTTCACGTTCTTGTATATCGCTCAAAGAATTGACAACTAATAGTAATCGGTTTTCATCTTCAATATCTAATTCAATTTGTGCAATTGAATTCTTTGCTAACTTAATTTTCCCACATATTAGGGCACAATCAAGTATTCTTCGGACCAATTTAGCATCCTTTTGTTGAGCAAGTATTGTTTTGCATAATGGTATCGCTTTATCGTGCCTATCAGTGTTCATGTAAAGACGCGATAAGACCTCATTAGCCCAAACATCTCTCTTGTTTTTTGATAATATTTTTTTCAAATGCGGCTCGGCATCGTAGTATCTTTTTTCGTTGTATGCGGCTCTAGCTATTCCTTTGTGGTCAATGTCCTTGGCCCATGGCAACCACCGCATATTTGCGCCTTCGCAATCACTCATATGGTAATATTGGAATTAACATAGAGTAATAGGGCATAACCGAAGGTTATGTATCAAAGCCATTGCTACCATGTTTATGGGCAAAATATTGGTCACAGGTGGTGCCGGTTTTATCGGTAGCAATGTGGTCAATTCTTTACTAAGCGCAGGACACGCAGTTTCAATTATAGATAATTTAAGCACGAAAAATTTCGATGTGATTGAATTGGTAAAACAAAGAGGGGCGGATTTTACACAAGGAGATATCCGAGACCAAGACGCTGTTGAAAAGGCGATGATTGGATGTGACCATGTCATTCATCTTGCGGCTCAAACTTCAGTACCTTATTCAATCCAACATCCAGAGGAGACGTACCAAATAAACGTCATTGGGACTCAACTTGTTTTTGATACTGCGGTTAAATTTGGTGTCACGAAAATTATTTCAGCTTCATCCGCGGCTGTCTATGGGAATTGCAAAAATTTACCTTTGGACGAAGATGATGCGGGTGAATTACTATCTCCATATGCTAGTTCAAAATGGGAAAACGAGAGACAGATTATTGGCCTTAGAGATAAAGGGCAAAAAGCAGTATCATTACGCTTTTTCAATGTATATGGCGTGGGTCAGAATGTAAACGGTGGATATGCGGCAGTGATACCAGCATTTGTTAACAGAATGGTACTAGGAAAGCCTCCACATATATTTGGTGATGGTAACCAAACTAGAGATTTTATTCATGTTGATGATGTATCTTCTTTTATTCTTCAAATCATAGAAAATGATTGGTTTGCAATAGAAAATCATGCATATAATGTAGCTACCCAAACAACAACATCTTTGCAGCAATTAGTCAATGAAATTAATTCTGCGATTATTTCACATTCTCCTACAAAGGGAGCATTGGAACCAATTTATGCAGAACGAAGAGATGGAGACATCATTCATTCTGTCGCAAGTTCTCAAAGATCTGTAACTGATTATGGTTGGTCAGCAAAGATAGAATTATCACAAGGGATAAATGAATTAGTCAAACTAGCAATGATGGGCAAAGAATAATGATGTGATAATCATGAATATTTATTGGATTACAGCGCGTTCCTTTGATGATTTATGTTCAACGACCCAAATTGAATTAGCAAGAGGTTTACTTGTAAAAGGCCATCAACTTACCTTTGTTAATTCAGATGAAAATACATTACATCAAACATATCCATGGAGTCAAATCAAAGTAAAACAAATTGGAATAAGAGGTCTTAAGTCCATTTCATTATCTCACAACATCAAAAAATTAGTCAAAGAAAATCAATTTTCATGTAACGTTGCCATAGTGGATTGGAGATTAGCTTCTACAGTCGGACCTGAATTATCAAAGAAGAATATTCCATGGGTATTGATGGATAGAAGCCCTCCTGCTTATCGCGGTATTTTGGCTATGTTACAATGGTTGCAATGGAAAAAATCTTGGCGTGTAGCCAATAAATATTCCAAATTTGGATGTACTGTTTCAAAGCACCATTCAAAATTCATAAGTGACAAATGTGATAGTTCAGTAATTGAAAAAATCCCATTAAGCGCGGGTGTTGATTTGAGTTTATTCACGCCACGCACAGAAAATGGCAAATTCACTATTATTTATCACGGAAGGCTTGACAAAAACAGAGGAGTTCTATTGTTGCCACTATTGAGTCAAAAATTGATTGAGGCAGACGTTGATGTCAAATTGTTATTGATTGGTGAGGGTGATGCTTGGTCAAAATTACATTCAATAACACAAACTAACGATAATATTGTACTGAAGAAAAGTGTGCCAACAAGCGAAATCGCCTCATTAATTCGTCAGTGTGATGTTGGCTTGTTACCAATGCCGGAAACGGGAGTTTGGACATTAGCAAGCCCCTTGAAGCGAAGTGAATATGCAGCTTCAGGATTAGCAATCCTTGGGATAGATCACAGCGGCCATCGTTTAGAGAGTGGTGAAGTTGAATGGATGAAATTGGTTAGCCAGGAACAATTTCTTACTGAAGGGATTGATTGGTTGAAGA
>Ga0105349_10000498_pt1 | contig 15446 bp, 6 predicted proteins | sample EN1Hudseemescosm_FD_83661 | JGI IMG/M metagenome (GOLD analysis project Ga0105349, IMG submission 83661) | Methane-oxidizing microbial communities from mesocosms in the Hudson Canyon - EN1B Hudson Canyon | ecosystem: Environmental > Aquatic > Marine > Cold seeps | place: Hudson Canyon...
GCGTTAATAATAACAGGGGGTTTAACCCAGCTTGGTATTTTAAAATGATATTTCACAATATCAGATTGCCCAGATGGAATAGTTTTTTTGTAACTATCTCCAATCATATTAAATAAATCATGTCGCCAAACAGCTTTGCCATGCCTGTCTATAGGAATAGAGCGATAAAAATGAGCCTCAGGGTCGACAAAAAGCTTATTATCTAAGCCACCGCTCTCAAATATTAAGCGGTTGGATGAGTCCCTAGCTATAACATGAATCCAGACTTCATTGATATCTGTCGAGCCTCCAGGAAAATCATGGCCAACCATTAAATTAGATGAAATGATTGAAAAGCTAAGTTCCTCATTTAGATAGAAATATCCCGGTGTTTCTTTTAGTTCTACTAAGCTTGGGTCTATTGGTTTAGAGCTACGTAAGGCTTGTTTTCTGTTAGGTATCTCAATACTTAGTCGGATTTTGCTTTGTTGTAAAAACTGTTTAGTTAATTCTAATTGTTCAATATTATTTGTAACATAAGGGATTGCAGTGTTTGCGCCTAAAGAACGATGTGAAATTATCTCTCCTGCATGGTTTGCAGAAGGATCTGATCCTGTTTCTAAGGGGAAGTGGCAATCTTGACAGCGTGTATTTTTGCCATGAGAAAATGTTTGTTCCGATTGATTAGAAAAGGGGCTTTTGAGCCAGGCACTATGCTCATCCATCATTTTTACCCAGCCCCATTGATTAATGTTTTTATCCATAAACTGAGTATGGCAAGTGGCGCACATTTCAGGTTTACTTAATGCTGGTCTAGCCATTTCTTGCCTGTGAAGGCGAGGTTGGATCTGAATTAATAGATTGTGAATTTTTTTTAAAAATAAGTTTTCTCTGTTAGCAAATAAATATTCTTCAGCAGGCCTGAATTTATAGCTACCAACCCCTTTAGTGTGCTCAATACTATCAATCCCGTGGCAACCCATGCAACTTACGCCTTCATACATGTGTCCGTGTGTTTGTAGGGTTCCTCCTTCAGAAAGGACTCCACTAAGTAAAGGGACGGGAGCATGACAACCTTCGCAATAGCGGGTTGCTGCCATTCCCTTTTTTTCTGCAAGTAATTCAATGTTTCTTTGATAACTGGGATCAGATGCAGCTTGAGCATGAATGGATTGCTCCCATTGCCTAGTTATTTCTTCATGACAAGTGCCACAATGATTAGAATTACCTATTAACTTTTCGTCAACAAAAGTTTCTGATGATGTTTTTGTCTCACTTGGAGAAAAAGGAGAGTTTCCATAAGTCAGTTGATAAGGCTTTATAACTGAAGATGATGAATATAGAGAGGGAATAGTGTTATAAACAAAAGATAATATAACAATCAAAGATATGCAGCCCAAAGAACCATAAAGAAGTGATTTATTTACGCGATGAGTATTAATAGATGGGAATAACGGGGTATTAGGTTTATTATCTTTTTTTAAAACAAAAATATGTAATGCAATATGTAAAATAATTAAAATGATTAGAGCAATTGAGAAAAAAATATGAAAATCAATAACCCAGCGCATAAATTCAAGTTGACCAACAATTGCGATATGTAAGCCAGTTAAAGCAACGACAAAAAATGAAAGCGCTGTCAAAATTCCTAATGCCGAACTGCCTGACCGACGAGTGCTTAACCCTCTACGAAAGTGATAAAAAATAAAAAGGGATAAGGAAAAGGTAAGGACTATTCCAACGAATAAATGTAGAAGATAGGTAAGTTGTTGCCAAACACTATCGGTGGGGTATAAATAGGTAATAAATCCACTTAATGTAACAATAAGAAATGTTGCACAGGATAAAGGAAAAATAATTTGTTCTTGTTTAAGTAGATAAGATCGTGCACTCATTGTTTATACTCAATAACTGTTTTATTGTTCCCATACATCGGGGATAGTTTTGTGGCGTTGATAAAATCTCTCCTGATAGGGTATGGGTTATCAATTAATATTATTTAGCGCTTTTGATTGATTTATTAAGAGATTAAACGTCCATTTTGGAGCATTTTTTGCCAGCATACTGAATGCAAGGTTTCTTGAATCATCTTTTATACTTGAATTAGATACTAAAGTTTTAAAAAACTGAATAACTTCAGGGTTGTTAAAATGGCTTAAACGACTAATCACTTGCTGCCGTATAGGATCAAGATTATTGTTAGCAATTTTAAACATGATTACCCAGTTTTTTTGAAATGGGTGTTTAAAGTGATTGAGTAATTTTAACCTGAGGTCATCTTTTTCTGATGTATTTAAAATAACTCGTTGTAATATTTTTATTGCCCAAAGCTCTCTTCGGGTGCTTAGTGCGAGCAGTGCTAGGTTTCGTATTTCTTCAGTTTCTTGATTAAGAGCTGATATAAAAATACTAGGCATTTTTTTTAACAGTTGGTTTTTAGGAAGTTTATTTAAATAAAAGTCATAGGCTGATTGTTTAAGAGTGGGGTCTTTGCTTGATAAGTAAGGTTCTGCAATGTGATATTGAGAAAAATGGCTGTCCTTTAATAGTTTTAATATCAGTGCTTGGAATTTACTATTTATAAGTTTCTTGGATAATAATTGGGTGCTGCTACGAGTATTGATGCTTGCTAAGTTTAAAATGGCGGCCTTAGAAGTGTCTGGAGAGTTTAAAAATGGAGTTAGGCTTTTGGGTGTTACTTTGATCTGAGATTCTTTGAGTGCAGATAGTATTTTGTTTTTTATTGATAACGAAGCCAATTGCGAAACTCTGTCCATAATGACTTCCCTGTTGTTAGGGGCGTTGTATAGTTGTGCCATATAAGCCTTAAAGCTGACGTTTAGATTTGAGTTTTGGCTTAATTCAATTAAAAGTTTGGCTTGGCTTGAGTCTGATGAGGCAAGAACAGGAATTAATTTAATAAGAAGGTTTTTATCCGTCATATTTTGTTTGATAAGCCTGAGAGCCATTTCTTTAATAGTATGAGGATGAATCGCAATACTTTCCTGAGTATTGCGATAGAGATAAAGTAACGTATTTGTTCTTTTTAGTGTATTTATATTATTAAAAGGAGGAAGGCCTTGAAAAAAATCATTAAAAACAGAGGTGAAATTTTTATAAGCTAAGCGTTTTAATGCAATAACAGAGCTTGCGTAAACTTTAGCAGCTTCAGTGTCGTTATGTAATTGCGACAATAAAGCTGGAATGGCTTCTTTTTCTCTTATAAAGCCTAAAGCCCTGCTAGCTTCCGCCCTAATTAAAGGTTTTTCTGAATCAAGTAAGCTTATTAACGGCTCCACAGCTCTATAGTGCTCGGCCTCAGCCAAAGCTTTAATTGATGCAAGCTGGACGCTAGTGTTTTTATCCGTTAATAGATTAATTAAGGAGGGCAAGGCAAGGTACTTTCTATGTATCATCGCCTCCTCTTCATGATACAAGCGTTCAAAACATTGAGTGCTTGTTCTTCGAATAATATTACGGCTATCGGATAGTGACTGGATTAACCAGCGAACAGTAGACTCATCTTCAAAGTTGCATAACTTATCTAAAGCAAATGCAGCTACGGAATCAGATTTATCCTCAATAGTATTGATTAATAGAGCAAGAGAGGAGGGGTGATTAAATTTAGCTAGTTGAGTAATAGCAGCCTCTTTTATTAAATCATTAGGACTGTTAAGTGCTGTATGTAAATAAGGTAAAGCATTTTCTATATCATGTGATTGAGATAAAAGAGATAAGAATAAGAGAGTAGTCTCGGTGTTATTGCTAGGTAGTGGAGAGCTCTCCGGACTTGTTGCTAATAATGCTGTCTTATTTGTAACTATTCCTTTGCTAAAATCAATTGTAATATATTGGTCTAGTGTAATATTATCAAAATCAATCTGTTGACCGTTAGGCCAGGTAACCGTTAGTCGTTTTATGTGACTGTCTTGATTTAAGCCAAATAGAAGTCTGTCTTCACTATCAGATAAAAAGCTGTCGCCTGCGCTAATGGTTCTTGTTTGTGTTCCAAGGTTGCTAATAACAGTTACTCTGGCACCAGTGATGTTTAGACTATTTGAACTATCTACTAGTTGAACACCTAACCAATGGTTCATGGTAAGTGTATTGTTGATTAAAAGTTGGCCAAGATGGTTATTATTACTAATATAAATATCCATATCCCCATCGTTATCAAAATCGGCAAAAACTGAGCTTCGACTAGATTCAGGAAAAGAGTTATTTAAAGCAGTAGAAAAAGTATTGGATGTTTTAAATAGTTTTCCTGTATTTAGCCATAATTGATTAGGTTGGCCTTTTGAAACTCTTGGGGTGTCAGGGTCGGGGGTTAAAAAACCATTTACAATAAAAATATCAAGTAAACCATCCTGGTTAAAATCGTGTAAACCCCCACCCCAGTTAGATTGAAAGCTAGATATATTATCGGTTAAACCCCATGTGCGAGCAATATCAGTATAAAAGGTTTTTTTGGGGGAAGGGGAATGAGTTTGGTATAATCGGTTATTTTGTTGGACACCTGTCAATAAAAGTAACTCTTCTATTCCATCGTTATTAATATCCCCAACTGAAATGCTACGGCTTCCGGTGTTGTTTTGAAATTGAAATTGCTCACTAAAGTCACTAAAGGATAACTCACTTTGATTAATGTAAACTCGGTTACTGCCATCACCTTTTTCATTGGCAACTATAATATCAGGTAGATTGTCATTATTAATATCGGTGCATCTAACTGCTAAACTACGGCTGGATATATCAATTAAACCACTACTTTTAGTTATATCTGTAAAGGAAAAATCACCATTGTTTATATATAAACGATTGGATACGGGGTTAAATAAAGACGAATTAAAAAATTCAGTTTGGGCCTTGGTAAATTCACTTTGTCCTTCGTAAGTGAGTTGAGTCTTATCATAATTAATAAAGTTGGCGATATATAAATCAATTAGGCCATCATTATTAAAGTCCGCCGCACAAGCGGAAGTGGACCAAGTTGCTTTAGTATTTTTTGCAAAGTTATTTATTTTAGAAAAAGAGCCATCCCCATTGTTTTTGAATAATTGATTGCTGTTTAATGTGGTGATGAGTAGGTCGCTGTAACCATCATTATTAAAGTCAGTGGCAATACAGCCCATGCCCCAGCTAGAAACGTCTATACCTGTAGTTTTAGTTTTGTTAACAAAGTGATTGTTCCCAATGTTCTTGAATAATTGATGTGAGTTTTGTTGTTGCCACCAATGAAGTTTTCCGTAAAAACGGTTTTGGCCACTTCCGTTAACAATAAATAAGTCTTGCAAGCCATCATTGTCATAATCTAGGACACAAGCGCCTGATCCTAATGATTCATTAATGCCTGTTAATTTTTGGTCACCCTGATGGTGAGTAAAAAACAAGCCGCTTTGGAATGTTGAATCTGTGAATTGAATGTTATCAGTAGAGGTGGGTTGAGCTAATATTGTTGTGTTGTATTCGCTTGTACGATTAGAAAATAAATAGTTATCACTAGGCGAAAGACCAAAAATTAAGAATCCTGTTATTACTGAGGTAATAAAGATAAAAGAGGCTTTATTAGAAATCATGGGGGCAAGGTAATATTAAGCTGTATCGGAGGATATTTAGTGGCATAAACAAAATAACTTAATTTGAAATAAGAGGAAATCGAGCGCTTAGTAATAACAATATTGTACTTTAGTACAATAGACAAGGTGAAATTAAAGAAAGTAAAATGATCTACTAAAAAATTTTATTGAAATTGTGAATCTTGTCTCAGAAATTTTGAAGTAATTATATTTTATGTTAGGATGTTTTAAAAATTAGGTGGGTTTATGAAAAGGTTATTATTAGGGTTAATTTTATTATCAGCATTACCAGTTAATGCTGCAAGCTTTGTCAATGGAGGCTTTGCTAGTGGGGGCTCTTCTTGGAATGATGCCTCAGATACTGGAAGTGTTTTGATTTCTGGTGGAGAGGCTGTGTTACAAACAGGTGCAGGTACAAATCTATACAGTGCAGTAATGGTTCAAGGTGATGATGGTTCTTTCAATTTTAACGATCGTTTTTTGTTGGGTAACGATATAGAATTTTTACATTTTGATGCATTGTTCAATCGGCTTGGGCAGGATGGTTCAGAGGTGGTGGCTGCTGGCTCGTTTTCGGATGCATTATTTGTATCATTATATGACTATGAAGACCTTTCACAAGCCCATGACTTGTTGTTTGACCCTCAAATAAACTCAACTGTAGATGGGGTGTTAGTTTCATATGCATTAAATGTTTCTTCACTTCAAGGTCGCGAGATCGCATTATCATTTGAATTATTGGATGACAATGATGGCTATGATTCTAAAGTAACTTTGGATAATGTTCGGTTTGCTGCTGCTTTACCTAGTGGAACAGTGCCAACACCATCAGTATTAGTTTTACTTCTTGCTGGTTTACCTCTGATTCAAAGGTTTAGTAAACAAAGAGCTGTTTAGGTAGACGTAGTTTTTTATTTGTAAAAATAGCAATAAGAATATTTTTAAAATGTTAGGGGATTGAGAATGCAAAGCAACGATAAGAAAAATAATGGAGAAAGGTTGGTTATGTTGCCTATTAATAGCTTTATAACATTGCAAAAAATATTTTTTACGCTAGTTTTTTTCAGTATTGTGTTGCTTGCTTCATCACCGATAGCTAATGCGGCTGTCGGTGATGGGACGTGGCAAGATATAAGTAATACTGTTTCTATCAATAGATCAAACCCGTTAAGAAGCAGGCGGAGTCCTGATGCAAAAGTAAGTGTTTCAGTTGAAAACTCCAGTTCAGCTGATTTAACGGGGCCTTTTAGGCTGGTCGTGAGTAACTTGACCTCTGATGGTGTTGTTTCAATATCAAATGCTACAGGTATGACAGAGGCTGGTGACCCTTATTTTGATTTAACCGCTTATGTTGCTGAAAGCTTTATAAAAGGAACAACATCTGATGTGGTTCAAATTATAGTAGCCGGCGGTGGGAAAAGTATTTTTGCATTTACACCATTGATAGAGCAGTGGCAGAAAGCCGCAGCGGTAGAGTTGTCCGTTAAAATAACAAGCCCAGAGACACTTGGGACGGTAGGTGCCTCACCAATAGCGATTCAGGGAACAATAAGCGACACAGAGGCCGCACTTACTCTTAATGGAGTATCTATTGAACACACTAATGGTGGTTTTTCTGCAAATGTTGCTTTACAAGAAGGGCATAATACGGTTTTAGCAAGAGTTGTTTCAACAGAGGGTAAAGAAACAACGGATTCAATATCAGTAGCACTAGATACAACGCCACCATTTATAACGATTCAATCCCCAGAAGATAATAAAATTATTAATGTAGCAAGTATTGCTGTATCTGGATTGGTTAATGATATTGTCCGAGGTACTGTCAGCGAAGATCAGGCCGCAGTGGTAGTTAATGGGAAAACGGCGACTGTTTCAAATCGAAGCTATCTAGCTGAAAACATTAGCCTTGCAGAAGGTGAAAATACAATTACTGTTACAGGAAGTGATGAGCAAGGAAATACAGCTTCAAAAACAATTACTGTTACCTATGTTCTTCCTGTGGCCAAGCGAGTTGAATTGGTTTCGGGTCAAAGTCAAACCGCAAAAATCCTCAGTGTTTTACCCGAGCCATTAAAAGTTAAATTAGTTGATGGAAATGGTGAGCCAGTAGCTGATAACAATGTGGTCTACAGAGTTATTCAAGGTGATGGCGTTGCCGGTGCGGGAAGTGATGATGAAGGACAAGGCGTATTAACTAAAACAGATGCAGAGGGAATTGCTTCCATAAACTTTAAATTAGGCTCACGTTCAGGTCAAGGTAACCATAGAGTAAGAGCAAAAGCCGTAGGGTTTGATGGCGAAGTCGTATTTTATGCCTCAGCAGAAACTAACCCTGGAAATAAAGTTAGTATTAATTCAGGAAATAATCAAAGAGGAGCGCCAAATCAATCATTACCACAACCATTAATAGTTGCAGTAACTGATAGTGGTGCAAACTTAGTACACGGTGCAAAAGTTGAATATAAAGTTACTAAGGGTGGTGGTAAATTTCAAAATGGAAATACAACTTATATAGCAACAACTGACAGTGATGGGCGCGCAACAGCATCATTAACTTTAGGTGAAACTGTTGGGTTGGATGTCCATAGAGTTTCCGCTACTTTAGTTGGAACAACATTAAATGCTGGATTTACAGCATCAGCTCTACAACCAGCAGATCCGGGGCTAACAAGTATTACTGGGCTGGTTCTAGATAACCAGGATAATCCTCTACCAAACGTTACTATAAGAATTGATGGAAGTAATAGGCAAGCCGTAACAGATTCACAAGGTCAATTTAAAATAACAGAAGCGCCAGTAGGTCCTGTACATTTGATTGTAGATGGCAGTACCACAACAAATGAAGGTGAATGGCCAACATTAAGTTATAACCTAGTAACTATAGCAGGTGCTGAAAACCCATTGTCTGCTCCTGTCTACATGGTTAAGCTAGATACAGAGAATTCAGTATATGTAGGTAAAGATGATAAGGTGCTTACTTTAAAAGAAGTACCAGGGTTTAAGTTAGAAGTAAAAAAAGATTCTGTTACATTTCCTGATGGAGCCAGAGAAGGTTTCTTATCTGTAACGCCAGTAAATGCAAGTAAAATTCCAATGGCGCCACCTAATGGTATGCAGCCACAATTTATCGTAACCATTCAACCCGCTGGAGCAAAATTTGACCCACCAGCACCATTGACATTACCCAATGTAGATGGGCATTTGCCTGGTGCTCAAGTTGAAATGTATTCTTTTGACCATGATCTTGAAGAATTTGTTGCGATCGGTTTAGGTACGGTAAGTACAGATGGAAGTTTAATCAAAACTAATGTGGGGGTAGGTGTAATAAAGGCCGGGTGGCATTGCGGCAGTCAGCCAGGAGGCAGTGGTTGTGCAAATAGCTGTCAGGAATGCCAGAAATGCGATGGGGATTGTAATTGTGTAGATGATGATAGCCAGACACCATCTTCTAGTTCAAATGGCGATTGTAAGAAAACTGTGTGCAAAAAAGGGGCTGTTTCTGAAGAAGTAGATAATACAGATGTACCTGCTGATGTACCAGGAGATTGCAAATCAAGTGCAGTTTGTGTAAATGGCTCTCCATCAAGTCAAGATGATAACTCAGATGTGCCGGATGATACGCAAGGTGATTGTAAAAAAGCAACCTGTTTAAATGGTAGTCCATCAACAGAGAATGATGATACAGACGAGCCAGCAGATGATAAATGTAAATCTTGCAAAGATGGGGCTTTAGTTTCTATTCCAGATGAACCTGGGGTAACAGACAGTTTAGATTTTAGTGGTATTAAGAACTTTATTATAGACATAAACAAAGTTCTTGATGTTTTCGGGGTGCCGAAAAAAGAGCAGTTACCAGTTGTAACATTGAAGTTTAGTATAGAAGATAAAAAAGTATGCTGTCCATCATCAGGCGCAATGACTAAGGAGAAGAAATACAGTGGCCAGCTGGGTTTTCCTAGATGGGGGCTTGAATGGCGTCCTCAAATACCACCTTATACTGGAGACTATACAGTGACAATATTTGGACGCTCAATTGGGGTTGCCTATGGGCTTGAATTTACGGCTGGTTTAGCAGGAAGTGTTAATGTCGACAAAGCAGAAAGAGAGTGTACCAATGATAACTGTTGGGGGGGAGGACTCGGTTTTGGAGGTACATTTACAGCAGGTTTGTTCGGAGAGGTTCCTAACCCAGCATTACCGAATAACTGTGGTAACGATGGTGACCGAGCTTGTGCTGTGCTTAGGATTGCAGGAAATGGTGCAACAGGAGTTAATGTTCAAGCTGGCGTAGACTGTCAGAAAATATCAGGGAAAATTGGTATTGGTGGATTAACGGCAAATGCTGAGTTTATTGCAGCAGAAGGTACTTGGGTTGAAACCAAATTGTCAAAATCGTTCCCAATATTTAGTCCTTTTGATATTCCATTAGTAGATATTGCATTACCTTAATAAATTAAAAAAGAGAAATGCTATGAAAAGTTTGAATTATTTTCTTATTCTATGTGGTTTTATCTGTATTACTTCTGTTTCTGCTAAAGAAGGTTCAGGAGAATGGGTGTGGCCAACTTATGAAACTGACGATGGGGTAAAAAAGAAAACTGTGGTTTTAAAGGAGAAGTATAACTACGTTCAGTCTCGAGTTAGTGATGATGCATATATTAAATATGTTAGTAAAAGTAACTCTTCTTATGCATCCCCAGAATCAGCGGTTATAGCACGATTCTCAGCTATCCAAGCTTTGGATTTTGAATGGTGGTTTGATTCGATGGATGATGTCTCTAAAGCACTAGCAAAAAATAAATATAGCAAAGATAAGTTGGACAAGAGATATTGGCAAGATTTATGGAAAAAACAATTTATTGGTAACTATATAAAGGTAAATAAGAGAATTCAAACTGGTAATTTCGTTATATATACATATAAAATATTTTCAAAGAATAAAAAGGATATATCAGGAGGATTTGAGTTTCCATTAGTGTTAAAAAAAATACAGAACAAATGGAAGGTAAGTCTTGATTTAAGAGCAGACCCGTTAGTTGTATTTTCACCTTGGGTTTCTGGAAATCATATGGAAGTAGTCAACATGAGTTCGATTTAAACTTAGGAAAATTATGAATAACTGTTTCACAATCTCAAAATTAAATGGAAGTTTATTACTCTGTTTGGAAGTGACCTGTTTGCTTCTGATGAATATGGCAGTAGAGGCAGGAGAGGCAGGGTTTAAAGTGGGTATGTCGGAGCCCAAAACTTTAGTTGTTGAAAAAAGAATTAATTTTAAAGAAAGAAAATATAAGGATGTGGAAATAGCATTTCTTGATCAAGCTATTGATGGAAATCAAGGTCCAGATAAAGAATTAGTTAGCTTAGTGTCTGCAATGAAAAAACAAGATTATATTTGGTGGTTAAGTGTATGGAGTAATCAATCAAAGCAGGTTATAAAGCAGTTAGATAGAACAGAATCCCTAAAGAAAAATCGAATAGATAGTTGGAAGATGCTATTTACCGAGAATATACACCTTTATTTAGATAAATGGTTGGAGTTCGATAATGCTGTCGTTATAGCTTATAAGTTAAAAAATGATAGCAAAAAAGTCATTGATAAGAAAATGATTCTATTTCGACTTGTTGATGGTAAGTGGTTTGCTGATCTGACAATAAATCAGAAATTCCTTATGGCAATCTATGAGGGTGAAGATTTGAAAGATATTGTTGTACGGTAGTATGAAAATAATAAATAGAAATAGTGTATTAGAAACTAGGGATTATCCTTGGTGTTTGTTTGTTATTTCCTTGATCCTATTGGCGCTATCTTTTTTTGTGTTATACAAGCAAGATTACAATAATTTTATTCTTGTCTTATTGATGTTTTTATTTTTGATTTCTTACATGAAATTACGAATTTTTATACTGAATGGAAGGAATAAAACATTTACGTTTACTGAGAAAAGTATATTAAGAAAAAATAGTAAACATGGGACTTATTCTGACATAGAGGGTGTTGAAGTTCATTATGGACGAGGACGAACGGTAACTCCATCTGGTTTTATAGTTGTGACATTAAAAAATAAAGAAAGAATGCGCTTGAATGAATTAGGGAGCTGTTTATTTTCTAGTAACAGAAATAATGATGCAGTTAAAGTATTATTAGACTATATAAAATAATAAATAATTAGGTTGTTCTGGATGTTTTTAGTTTAGATAAGCCATAGAGGAACAGGTATGAATATTAAGAAAACAATTACAATGTATGGCATAGGTTTTATAGTCTTATTGTGGTCATCAGTCGGGTGGTCGAATCAATTGGATGAAAATTGTATCGTTAATATTCTGAATAGAACTGTACAAGTAAGTGCTGATGGTGGTTGGTCTATGCCTAATGTTCCTTCACAAATGGGCCGAGTTCGTGCAAGAGCAAGTTGTGTGACCCCTTCAGGAGTGAGCTCTGGTGAAAGTGAATACTTTACTATTGTAAACAGTGGAATTACCAGAGTTAGTGAAATTAAGTTTAGTGATGTATCAAAAATACCAACTCAAATTAGGTTTGAACAGGCTGCTAATTCAACTGTTGAGATTGGCGGCACGCCATATCAGGTTGTTGTTTATGCTAACTATAAAGATGGTAGTAGCGAAGATGTTACTTTATCTAAGAATGGTATAAATTATATTTCATCAAATTCAACTATAGCTACAGTAACTGAAAATGGATTAGTTGAAGGTGAATCTAGTGGGACAATTCTTCTGACAGCAAGAAAAGATGGAGTGATTGCTGTAAAACGTGTCACCGTAATTTCCACTGGTGATACAGATGGAGATGGCTTACCCGATGACTTTGAATTAGCCAATGGTCTAAATGCAAATGACCCTATTGATGCAAGCGAAGACCAGGATAACGATGGTCTTTCTGCGTTAGAAGAATTTAATTTAGGAACAAATGTAAATGTTGCTGATTCAGATGGTGATGGCATTGAAGATGGTGAAGAAGTTGTTGCTGGTGATGATGGTTTTGAAACTGATCCATTAAATGCAGATAGTGATGGTGATGGTTTAAATGATTATTTAGAGATTCTAGCTGGTTCTAGCCCAACTGATGCTTCAGATACTAATTTTGCAGAAGCTCTTGAGTCTATAAGTGTTAGCCCAAGTAGTATTACCTTAACTTTTAATGCTATTAATAATGAAGAAAGTTCTCAGCTTACCGTAACAGGTACATTATTAGACGGATCTACACTTGATTTAACAGAAAAGTCTACAGGAACTAGCTATTCATCAAGTGATTTAACTGTTGTTAGTTTTGGTATTACTGATGGCGAGGTTTTTGCTGGTCAGCCCGGTACAGCAACTGTAACAGTGACTAATAATGGACAAAGTAAGGACGTTGTAATAACCGTTGAAAACTTTGAACCTGTTGCATTGTCAGCAATTAACATACCTGGGTATGCTAACAATGTAGATGTTCAGGGCGATTATGCTTTTGTGGCTGCGGGAGCTGCTGGACTACAGGTTGTCGATGTCTCAGATAAAGAAGCTCCATCTATAGTTGGTAGTTTAGATACTGCGGGAACAGCGATTGATATACGGATACTGGGTAACTTAGCTTATATTGCTGATGGTGAAAATGGTCTGGTAATTATTAATGTAGCCGATCCTCTTAATCCTGTTTTAGTTTCAGTGCATGATACAGCAGGCATAGCACAAGACCTTAAAGTGGATCTCCAAACAGCCTATTTAGCTAATGGTATAGCTGGCATTGAGGTTGTTGATGTCAGCAACCCTAGTGAGCCTGTGACTAGAGGACAGTTGAATGGTTTAGGTGAGATTAAAGGTATTGATGTGGAAGGCAATACAGTTGTTGCTGTTGCAGCAAGTTCTTTTATTGTTATCGATGTAACTGACGAATTAAACCCAATAGAACGTGGAAGCATTAGTATTGGTTCTACTAAAGATGTTGTTATTAATGGTAACTATGCTTATGTAGCAGCATATAGTTCAGGGTATAAAGTTATTAATATTACTGATCTTGATGCACCCGTTATTGTTGGAGGGACAGCTGATATTGCTCCAAGAGATCTTGAGTTAACAAATGGTTTTGCATTCTTTGCTGAACAGTTATTTCCAAATGTTGTTGCTTTTGTAAATATATCTGATCCAGAAAATTCAGTATTCCAAGGAATTATTAATCTAAGTCCATTTGGAGACTATGCTGGTACAGGTATAGCGCTTGATGCAAGTTATGCATATATTACTGAAGAAAGCTATGTAGTAAGGTCTGACTATAAAGCGACAGGTAATAGTAAGTTATTTATTGCTCAGTATATGATGCTTAATGACAATGCTGGTATAGCACCTACGGTTCAAATAACAACTCCTGAAGATAATCAAGTCGTTGTAGAGGGAAGTACATTAATAGTTGCTGTGGATGCACAAGATGATGTCGCTGTTGGGTCGGTGAGTATTCTGGTAAATGATGAAGTAGTCTTTACTGATACCACATCACCTTATCAAGTCCCCATTACAATCCCTTCTGGATCAACAGAAATGACTTTAGCTGCGACAGCTGTAGATCTAGGGAACAATGTGGGTACTTCAGATACGATAAATCTAATAGTACAGCCTGATACTGATGGTGATGGCCTGGGGGATGGTGAAGAGAGCGATACCCATAATACTGATCCGAATGATGCTGATACAGATGATGATGGCTTGGATGATGGTCAAGAAATAGCATTAGGAACAAATCCATTACTATCTGATACAGACGGCGATGGTATTGATGATAAAACAGAAGTCGACCAGGAAACTGATCCAACTAACCCTGATGTTACAGTACCTGAAATAGTAACTATCGATCCTGCTGATGGTGTCATTGATATTCCTGAAAATACAATTATCACTATTGATTTTGATGAAGCATTAAGAGCTAAAACAGTTAAAGCAGGCAATATTTTCTTAAAAGAAGTTGGTACAACTTCGACAATAGCAGGTAGTTTGAAGCTTCAAACGGGTAACAAGCAAATTGTCTTTACACCAACTGACTTACTTAAAGATTTTACTGACTACACCTTAACCATACAAAACGTACGTGATGAGGCGGGTAATATTGCAGTAACGGTTGAAAGTGGTTTTATGACGGGTAATTTAATTGATACAACTAGACCAACTATTATTGCAACAAATCCATTCAATAATGCAGGGTCAGTACCAGTAAATTCAGTTATAACCATTGAAATGAGCGAACCAATTAAACCTGAAACGGTTACAAATGATTCGTTTTATATTCAAGATACAGTAGATGGGTATAAAAAAATTGCAGGAACAATATCTGTAAGTGAAGATAAGAAGTTTTTAACATTTGTACCAAATATTGCATTGTTTGTAGGGCGTAACTACAGAATGTATGTAGGTGGCAATATTCAAGACCTTTTTGATAACCAATTGTATGGACGTTATTTCTACTTTACAACTTCGTTTATACAGGACTCAGTTGCACCAAATGTTAACTTAATAAGTATTGGTTCAGAATCTACAGATGTACCTGTCAACTCTCGGGTAGTCATAAGCTTTGATGAACCAATCAGTAGTGTTGGTTTAGCAGGTATAACATTAAAAGTTGGAATAGATAGTATTGCTGTAACTCGCACTTTAAGTGGTGATCACAGAACAGTTACCATCAAGCCAGTGAGTAATCTACCTGATAATAGAGAACATATATTAAAAATTGATGGTATTACTGATTTGAGTGGGAATATTTTACCGACATCGGTTACTCGTACCTTTACCACAGGAACGAGTATAGATACAACAGGAGGAAGTGTTGTCAGTTTCGACCCTTATTCAAACGCCGTTAATGTACCACTTAATGCGGAGCTAAAGATTCAGCTAAGTGAACGTATA
>Ga0105349_10000500_pt1 | contig 15430 bp, 13 predicted proteins | sample EN1Hudseemescosm_FD_83661 | JGI IMG/M metagenome (GOLD analysis project Ga0105349, IMG submission 83661) | Methane-oxidizing microbial communities from mesocosms in the Hudson Canyon - EN1B Hudson Canyon | ecosystem: Environmental > Aquatic > Marine > Cold seeps | place: Hudson Canyon...
ACCGCTTCCCATTGATTTTTATTAATCATATTTTCTATAATTCCGGTGATTCTTTGTGCCAGTTAGTAACTGTTTGAAAGTGATGTGCTGCAGACAGTAACTTACCTTCTTCGAGGCTATTACCAACAAGTTGGAGCCCTAAAGGCAAACCATTGTGGTTGCCACATGGAAAAGATATTCCCGGGAGTCCTGCTAGGTTTGCTGGAATAGTAAAGATATCTTGTAGGTACATATCTATGGGATCATTTATTTTTTCTCCTGCCTTAAAAGATGTACCAGGAGTTGTTGGCGATAGAATGACATCTACAGATTTAAATGCTTCTGTAAAATCATTTGCAATCAATCTCCTGCATTTTTGGGCTTTAAGGTAATAGGCGTCATAGTAGCCTGCAGATAAAGCATAAGTACCAATTAGAATTCTGCGTTTCACTTCAGGACCAAAGCCTTCATCTCTGGTTCTCATATAAAGGTCTTCAAGGTTCTTTGGCTCTTCACATCTATATCCATATCTTACGCCATCGTAACGCGATAGATTGGCAGAGCATTCAGCTGGTGCCAGAACATAATAAACAGGAAGCGAGAGGTCTATATTTGGAAAAGAGATTTCTTCTATTTCTGCTCCCAAGTCTTTATATACTTCTATGGCTTCTTCAGTTGATTTTCTGACGTGGTCAGGTATTTCTTGATTAAAGAATTCTTTTGGTAGTCCTATTTTTAATCCAGAAATATTATTACCTATCTCTTCAGTGTAATTAGGCACTTCAATATTAAGGCTTGTTGAATCTTTTGGGTCATGCCCCGACATACTAGCTAACAATATAGCAGCATCTTCTGCTGTTCTAGTAAGAACACCTCCTTGGTCAAGGCTAGAAGCAAATGCAATCATTCCATAGCGAGAAACCCTGCCATATGTAGGTTTAATACCAGTTAATCCACACAAGGCTGCCGGTTGTCTAATAGAACCACCTGTGTCTGTTGCAGTAGCAGCTGAAGCCAATCTAGCAGAAACGCAAGCTGCAGAACCTCCCGATGATCCTCCTGGAACATAATCCAAGTTCCAAGGGTTTTTAACTTCTCCAAAGAAACTAGTTTCATTTGATGAACCCATGGCAAATTCATCCATGTTAGTTTTTCCAAGCATGACCACACCCTCATCGAATAGCTTTGAAACTACTGTTGAGGAATAGGGTGCTTTGAAGTTAGATAGCATTTTAGACCCACAAGTCGTCAATACGTCTTCAGTACAAAAGATATCTTTATGAGCTATAGGAATTCCATCAAGTGCTAAAGCATGTCCTTTGTTATATCTATCATCAGCTTTTTTAGCTTGTTTTAAGGCCAGTTCTTCGGTGACTGTTATATAGCTATTTATAGAAGGATCTTTAGCCTTTATTCTTTTTAAATAGTCTTGTGTAAGTTCTGTGGAACTAAACGAAGAATCTCTCAGGCCATCAAGTTGTTCTTTTAAGGTAAATTCATTGAGTTCCATTCTAGTTCTCACCCTCTATCACTTTAGGTACTAAAAAAAGACCTGATTGAACCAGAGGAGCACTTTCTTGCATTTTCTCTCTCTGATTAATTTCTGTAACTTCATCTTTTCTTGTTGGTTGAGATAAATCTAAAGGGTGTGACATAGCCTCAATACCATCTGTATTAGCTAAATTAAGTTTTTCAAAAAGACCTAGTATCTGATCTAACTCCCCCTTTAAAGCTGGAAAGTTATTCTCATCTATATTTATCCTTGCGAGATAAGCTATCTCTTTTAATTCTTTGTCTGAAAGTGACATTTAAATATTAACTTATTCTTAAAAAACCGATAATGTAGCACATTGTTGCTTGCTCAAAAACTATGCTGTTGCTAGAGTGACAAATCTGTTAACTTCAAATTTAGAGATTACGTTATTTTAAAACTATGTTAAAACGCTTAAGAGGCCTATTTTCAAATGATTTATCAATTGATTTAGGAACTGCTAATACTTTAATTTATGTGAAAGAAAAAGGAATTATCCTTAATGAGCCTTCTGTTGTAGCTATAAGGACCGTTAATGGCCAAAGAACAGTTGTTGCCGTAGGCTCAGAAGCAAAAAAAATGTTAGGTAGGACTCCTGGTAACATTACAGCCATTAGACCTCTTAAGGATGGTGTTATTGCAGATTTCCAAGTTACCGAAGAAATGTTGAAGCATTTTGTATCAAGAGTACACGATGAAAGGTTCGTAAGACCCAGTCCTAGAGTCTTGGTATGTGTTCCATGCCAATCAACTCAAGTTGAGAGGAGAGCTATACGTGAATCTGTTCTCAAGGCTGGAGCCAGGGAAGTTCGTCTCATAGAAGAACCGATGGCTGCCGCTATAGGAGCAGGACTTCCAGTTGAAGAAGCAAGTGGATCTATGGTAGTAGATATTGGAGGAGGAACATCAGAAGTGGCAATACTAGCCTTAAATGGTGTAGTTTATGCAAATTCTTTAAAAGTTGGCGGAGATAGGCTTGATGAATCAATAATCTCTTACGTAAGAAGAAATCAAGGTGTACTGATAGGAGACGCTACTGCAGAAAGAGTTAAGCATACAATTGGAACTGCCTCGCCAGACTCTGAAATTATAGAGATGGAAGTAAGAGGCCGTAATTTAGCTGAAGGTATACCTATAACTTTCCAGATGAATAGTAAACAGGTTTACGATGCAATGCTTGAACCACTTTCTGCAATTGTTCAAGCCATAAGAACTGCTCTAGAACAATCTCCTCCTGAGCTTAGTGCTGATATTTCTGAACGAGGTATTGTTTTAACGGGTGGCGGGGCACTGTTAAGGGATATAGATGTCCTTATATCAAATCAAACTGGAATCCCTGTCCTAGTTGCTGAAGATCCTTTAACTTGTGTTGCTAAAGGCGGAGGAAGTGCACTAGAAATTATGGACAAGTATGATATAGATTTACTTTCCACAGAATAGTAAATAAAAAATTTCCATATTATTTTTAGGCTGAGTATCATTTAATAATGCTCAGAAAAGAACACAAGGTTTCTCATATAAGTAGCGAGGCTATATTTGCTATTCCTACAATGAAACCTACTAAAGTTTTACTTTCTCTTATCTTTTGTTTTCTGCTCATTTTGAGTGATATCAATTATAAATCTTCAGATATTGTAAGGGCTTATGGTAAAGATATTTTGAATCCTATTATTTACATCGCAAAAACCCCTGTATTTATTTTTGAAAATTTAATGGATTTTTTTAGTTCGAGAAAGGATTTGCAAGTTACCCTTCTGGCTTTAAAGGAAGAGAATCTTAAGTTGAAGTCTATAAACACGCTCCTTAATGAGATTTCGTATGAAAATAGACGTTTAAATTCTTTAACAGAATCAATCAAAGAAAATACTAATAATTACTATTTAGTTAAAAAGCAATACTTGGCAGCTAATGATCTTAAACCTGTGATGACCGTGAACATAAATAGGAATGAGAAAGGCTATGGTAAAAATAACAGTATACTTTCTGAAAAAGGCGTTGTTGGAAGAATTGTCTCAGTTGGCTTCTATAATGCAGAGGTTATGTTGATCCAAGACCCAAGATCTTTAATCCCAGTTATATCCTCAACATCAAGGTTGCATGCTATTCTTCAAGGCTCAGGGTTGGGCCGCTTAGGGAATCTAAAAAATATAAAAAAATCAGCTAATTACAAACTAGGGGAGGAGCTTTATTCTTCAGGTCTAGGTGGCGTTTTTCCTTCTGGTTATCCAGTTGCTAAGATTGAGACTATTGAAGACAATCCTGGTAATGAATTTTTAGATATTCAAGTCTCCTTTTTACAATCTCCTATTAATCAGGATTATTTTTTAGCATTAAGAGATCCTAGCAATGAATAAGTCAGTAAAAGATAGGTTGCTGATATATTTAAGCCTTCTTATAGCACTAATTATTGACTCTTATAACTTTTCTAATATCTTTCAGTTCATAAAACCTTCATTTGTCTTATTAGTTCTTATTTATTGGAATATGGCATTACCAGATAGAGTTGGTATAACGACAGCTCTTTTATTTGGTGTATTGGTAGATCTATTACAAAGTTCAGTTCTTGGTCTTCATGGGTTATTGTTTGTGTTAATAACTTATCTTTGTCAGAGATTCTTTTATCAATTTAGAATAACTCCTATCTTGCAACAGTCTTTTCTGATTTTTATTCTGATGATATTATTCAAGCAGATTTTAGCTTTTGATTTCCTAGATTCTTCAGTCAATAGAACAAATCTTTCCGATGGCTCCTATTTGATAAATACATTTTATTATGCAATTTTAAGCTCTATTTCATGGCCTTTTGTTTACTACTTATGTCGACTCTATCGCAGACGTTGGATTAAGATTTAATAAATTGACAAGATTTTTTATTTATATTGTTAAAGGTACTTCTATTGGAGTTTTTTTTGTATTTTCTCTGTCTTTGTTATTCTCGTATAGTTCGTTTACTAGTTACATGCTCAAAAATCTTTTCAACTATTTTGAGCATGAGATTGAATTTAAGAATATAAATACGGCGTGGCATCCGTACAAACCTTACATCACCCTAGAGGAGTTAGAAGTTGTTGACTCTGTTAGTAAAGAGAAAAAAATAAAGATTTCTAGTGTGGAATTTGAATTTAATCTAATAAAATTTTTCTATTTAAAACCTTTAGATAGTTTAAGTGCAATTGGCGGACATGTAACAATCAATGATACTCGGGAAGGAACGTTTAATTATCAATTTAATAATTTTTATGGGTTAAAAAATATTTCTCTAAGAAATATTTCTTTATCAAAAAAAGGAATTAGTTCAAAGGTTTATATTGAAAGAATTTATGCAGATTTTTCTTCTCCAAGTTCTAGTTTCTATGCTTCTTTAAAAGATCAGACTCTGGGTGGAAACTTAACCATCTCCTTGAATTCACAATTTAACCAAGTTATGAGTGATTCATTCTTGGGTGAAATAAAAATGACCCATTTAAACTTTAACGACCCTTTGATTAAAGCATTGTGTTCTATTTGCTCTAATCTAGGAAAGGCTGATGGTTGGTTAAAGATAAATTATTTAAACAAAAAACTAGTAAATTTAATTGGAAAAATAGATTTAGATACTCCTAGTTTTTTATCAAGTGAAGGTAAGCTTGATGCGAGTATAGGTCTTAGTAATACAATTAAAGAACCCATATTTTTTATTAAATCCTCTTATATTCTTGAAAACAAGAAATACTCTTTACCTGATCTTTTCTTATCTACATTAAATGAAAAGCTAAAAATAAATATTCCACAATTTAAGCTTTCAGATCCGTTTATTCAGTTGCAAATAAAAAAAATATTACCTGCTTTTAATACAAATTTTTCTTTATCAGGAGATATTCAAAATTTTACTGGGTTATTTGGGAACGGAGGAGAATATATGATCTCTTCTATTTTTAGAGATATAAAATTTCAAGAAAGATCAGGAAAGAGCTCTTATATGGGTTTAGAAGGAAAAATAATAACTTCTAACCAAAAAAAAATTCTAGTTAGAGTAGATAGCCCTTCTTTGTTGATTAATAGTGAAGATTTTTTTGACAAAAAAATAGTTCTGAATAATTTAAAAGGCGATTTCTACTTAACTTCCAACGAAGGAGAGTACGAATTATTTAATAAATCTTTTAGTTTTTATAGCGAAGATGCGCCTTTTAAAGGAAGACTTTCTTTTATTCCTTCATCAATGTATACGCTAGGTGATTTAATGTTATCCCTTCAGTTGAATGATGTTTCTGCTAATAAAGTTTCTAACTTAATTCCTAATTTATCCGTAACTAAATACATAAAGTCATGGATAAATAATAGTATTAACTGCGGTATTTTAGACTCCACCTCTTTGTTGTACAGAGGCCCAGCAGATTATAAGTTCTTAGACACGACTTCATCTTTTCAGATGGACCTCAATTTAAAAGATTCTTGTCTTGGACTTACATCTATTAATATAGAAGAAATAGACTTATTAGGTGAATTAAATAATACAAACTTTACGGGAACAATTATTAAAGGAAATTTATTTAATTCTAAAATAATTGCAGATATTAATATTTCTAGAGATATCCATAAAGTTTATCATTTAGCCGTTGAAGGGGAGAGTCAAGGACCGGTTAGTTCTATAATAGATTTATATGATTCTTATAATACAAGCCTTGTAGATAAGTCTATTTCAGGTAAACACTCTACTAAGTTTAGTTTTAATGCCCCTCTTTCAAACAGTATCAATCTTTTAGAAGAATCTAGTTTACTTAGAATAAGCACAGAAATTTCAGATGCCTCTCTGGTCTTTTCAGGTGAAGATTTTTTATTAAAAAATTTTTATGCAACGGCAGATTTTAATAGCATAGAGGGTTTCAAGAAAAGCTCTTTATCTTTTATTCTAAATTCTATTCCGATGGAATTTGATCTTTCCACAAAGAAAATAGAGAAGGAGCTTCGCACCGTTATTTCTTCTGAGTCCCAAATTAAGTTAAGTCAACTATTCTCATTTAACGATTATTCAAAGTTCTTAAGCGGCAGCTCCCTGTTTGACATTAGGTTCACTCTTCCTGGTTATATAAGAGGTCAGACTCTTACTAATTCACAACTAAATATTGAGTCACAACTTAAAGGTACGGAACTAAATTTTTTTAGTCCTTTTAAAAAAAATTCAAAATCAGAAATACCATTTAAAGTAAAACTTATAGAGCAGGGGGAAAAAAATCACTTAAGGTTTAGTTATGGAGATCTTTTGAGAGGTAGGTTTGTCCTAAGAGATAAAAAATCAGAAGGTTATATTATTGCGGGACCAGAAAAGCAAACTATTTCTATTTTGCCTAATCAAATAAGATTGGTTGGATCATTTAAAGAAATAGATTTAAGGGGTTTGAGTAAATTAGATATAAATTCGGATTCGTTTTCCGGTAATCCTTTATTCATAGAAAATCTTAATATAAAGCGAGCTAAGTTATCCTCAGCAATTATTATAGATACAGATATTAAAATGAAGCCTTCCTCGAAAGGTACTGTTTTATCTTTGAAGAACAGAGATTTTTCTGGATCTGTTCTGGTAAAGAATAATCAAGAGGTTGATGTAAAGCTTGATTTTTTAAAAATTAATCAAAATCAAACGCAGGAAGAAGCTTTCTTTGTAAGCGTTTTTAATGCTATTAATACTCCTATTTCATTCTCTGTAGAGAGCTTGCACTTAGGACCTAAATCTTATGGAAATTGGAGCTTCAAGCTTTTTCCTTCAAAAGACTCTCTTATTCTTTTAGATATAAAAGGAAAGTATGGACTTTGGGGCGTTGCAAAGAATAAAGATAATGAGGAATCTAAATTAGTTATAACAAAGAATACTTTCGGGTGGGATTCAAACTTAAAAACTAGGATTTATTCCGGTTCCCCTGAAAAGGCTTTCAATCAAATAGGATTAGATATAAATTTTGCATTAGATAAAATTGAGTTCTATCCTGATATTAAATGGAATGGTCTGCCTTGGGAGTTTGAACTTAACAAAATAGTTGGAGAGGTAGGTTTGTTTGCCGAAGATATAACTATTAATAATAGAGATGCAGATATTGATACACCAAATAATCTTTTACGGTTAATTAGTATATTCAATGTCACGGATACTTTTGAGAAAGTTACTAGTCTAGATTTTAGAAAATTATATAGATCTGGTTTCAGTGCTGATATTGTTAAAGGTAATATTTATATTGATTCCAAAAGTGTAAAAACGGTAAACCCTCTTTTATTCAAGAGTGGTTCTAGTGAATTCAGATGGGACGGAAGTGTTACGAAAGACAGGAATGGTAAATATAATATTCTTGACTTAGAGGTGGTAATGACTCTTCCGCTTAGAGAGTATTTACCAGCTTATGCTTTAATTCTTGGCGGCCCACTGACTGCAGGTATTGTTTATATAGCTGGAAAGGCTTTTGAAAGGAATTTGGATAAACTTAGTAGTGGAAAATGGACTATTTCTGGTACTCTTTTAGAGCCTAAGACTAACTTTGAAGGATGGTTTGAAGATTAGGCTGGCTCTTATAGGAGAAATATACTTGCAAGTCCCAAGAACGAGACAAAACCTGCAATGTCGGTAAGGGTAGTAACAATTACTGTTCCTCCTACTCCAGGATCCAAGTTAATAGATTTTAATAATAAAGGAACAAAGACTCCGCTCAAAACACCAACTAAGAGATTAAAAATCATTGCTAAAGCAATAATTTGAGCAATCATAATATCTTGGAACCACCAAGAAGCAATAAAGCCAACTACCGTTGCCCACAAAATACCGTTAACTAGTCCAACAAGTGTTTCGCGCCTTATAAGCCACATTATATTTGTTCTTCCAATTTGACCAAGTGCCATACCTCTAACCATTATTGTTAAAGTTTGAGTAGCTGCTACTCCGCCCATGCTTGCAACAATTGGCATTAATACAGCAAGAGTAACAACTTGAGCAATTGTTTCTTTAAAGATGTCTATGAAAGAAGCAGCTATAAAAGCTGTTATGAGGTTTAAACCTAACCATAACGCTCGACTTTTTGTTGCCACTGAAGTTCTAGCAAAAGTGTCTTCTTCTAAACCTGAGAATTGTCTTAGGGCTTCATCGGCATCTTCTCTAATTACATCAACAACGTCATCAATAGTTATCCTTCCAACTAATTTCCCTTGATCATCTATTACTGGGGCCGAAATAAGGTCATCTTGTTCAAAAGCTCTAGCAACTTCTGAGTCATCCATATCAATTGCTATAGTTTTAGCATTCTCTTCATAAATATCTCCTACATGTAGGCTTAGATCTGATATCAATAATTTATTAAGGTTTAAAGATCCTAAATAATCATTCTTACGGTTAACAACAAAGATTTTATTAGTAGATTCAGGTATTGCACCTTGCATTCTCAAATACCTCATTACTACATCAAGCGTGTGATTCTTTCTTACGGCAATAACATCAGTATTCATCAAGCCACCAGCACTATCTTCTGGATAGGAAAGTACTTTTTCTATACGCTTACGGTTTTGGAAAGACATAGAAGAAAGAACCTCTTCAATAACTGCTTCAGGCATTCTTTGTATTATGTCTGCTATCTCATCGGTTTCTAAAGTCTCGGTTACTTCTGCAACCTCAGCTGCGTCCATTTCTTCAAGGAATTGCTTTTGTAAGGTATCCGACAGATGATTTAAGACTTCACCTTCGATCTCTTTATTTAAAATTTGCCAGACAAATTCTCTGTCCTTGGGAGGGCTGGATTCAATAAAATGTGCAATATCAGAAGGATTCAGGCTATTAAGCATTCTATTTATTTGCAAATAGGTACCAGAAGACAACCTGTCTTTAATATAGCTAATTTTATTTAAGCTTGTTTCTTCTTCTGGCATATTTTTTATTCTACAGTAAGAAGAAAAGTGATCTAAGAAGATATTATTTATGTTTTCTTAATCTAGCTATGGGTATGTGAATTTTTTCTCTATATTTAGCTATAGTTCTTCTAGCAATGTTAACTGAATAAGACTCTCTTAGAATATGCTTTAACTTTTCGTCACTGTAAGGGTTTTGTTTACTTTCTTTACTAGTTATCTTTCTCAATAATCCTTCCAGCTCTACTGGAGATACATCCCTGCCATCAGATCTTCCATTAACTCTGCGTTGTAACAGGGCATTTAGCGAAATCAATTTATCAGGCAATTGAATGTACTTAGATTTAACTATTCTGGATACAGTTGATTCACTTAGCTTTAGAGAATCTGCAACTTCTAGTAAAGTAATCGGTATAAGTTCCGATTCCTTGTTTAAGAAATCTTCTTGTTTTTTTAGAAGAAATTCACCAACAAGCAAAAGAGTTTCTTGTCTTCTCTCAAGGCCTCTTAAGAACAACCTAATTTCAATTTTTCTATCTAAATCAGATTCAACAATTTTATTATTTATATTTTCTAATAAGGCTTTAGGCATATAAGAATCATTAAGAGAAGCAAACCATTGATTATTCTTTTTTAAAGCGACTAGGTCTGGTTTTGTAAAAGAAGACTCTTCAGATTCTAATTTAAGACCAGGTTGAAAATTTAATCCTTTAATAATTTTTTGAATAGAAACATCAAGATTTTCTAGGGTTACTTTTTGCTGGCTTATATCGTTTAAGGCTTCTATGGCTAAGGCTTTAGTATTTTTCTTAACATCAAGGTTATGGATTTGTATTGTCAGTGATTCTGTGATGGATCTATACCCACAACCTTCAGGCTCTAGCTCTTGTATTCTATAGAGAATTCTTTCTATATCGTTGTCTAAAATTTGTTTCCCAAAAGATTCATAAATAAAAAGTCTTATATCATCATAGTCTATTCCAGGATCTAATCTTCCTTCTGGTTCAATTGAGTCAATTAGATATTCACCAATTGCATAATCAGATTCTTTAAGATTAAGTAGAATAAATTGCTCTAACAGGCTAGATCTAAGATCTTGAAATTCAACTATCTCAGTATTTATTTTTGTATTAGAAGTATCTTGGAAGAAATTTCTATAACTATCAATTAAAAGTTCATCTCTGAAATGCTTGATCGATTTATCATCTTGATCTTCATCGTATTTGATCAATAATCTATTAAATTCTTCACGAATATTATGTCCGTTAAGTGCTAGGAGTTTAATTTGTTTCTGGAGGACCGGAGTAAGTGTTAAAGAAACCTTCTGTTTTTGTTTTAGAGCTTGTTTCACGGTTAGGTAGAGAAATCTTTACCCAGATAGACTTCTTTTACTTTCTCATTATTACTAACTTCGTCAGGCGTACCTTCTGCGACAATTTTTCCTTCACTCATAATTAGTACTTTATGGCAGATTTGCATGGTATCTCTTACATTATGATCGCTAATTAAAATGCCGTACCCAGATTCATTTAAAGATTGAATAGTTTTTTTAAGGTCTGAAACAGCAATAGGGTCTATGCCTGCAAAGGGTTCATCTAATAATAAGAATTTTGGATTTGAGGCAAGAGCCCTAGCTATTTCTACTCTTCTCCTTTCCCCTCCAGATAGTTTTATTCCTGTTGTTTCTGAAATTTTATGAAGATTAAATTGATTTAATAAATGTTTAAGTCTCTCTGATCTTCCTTTTTTATTTAAATCTACCCTTTGCTCTAGGGCAGCTAAAATATTCTCCTTTACAGATAGCCTTCTAAAAATAGAAGGTTCTTGTGGCAGATAAGATAAGCCTGATTTTGATCTAGAAGAAATCCCCATATTTGTCATATCTTCTGAATCAATAAGAATCTTGCCAGAATCAGCACCCAGTAATCCCACAATCATATAGAAGAAGGTAGTCTTGCCTGCTCCATTTGGTCCCAATAGGCCGACTGTCTCGCCAGAAGAAACTTCTACAGAAACTTTATTTACAGCAATTTTTCCTGAATATTCTTTCTTTAAATCTTTAGCGACCAGTTTCATTAGGAATTATTAATTATTTTTGAATTTACAGATTTGATAATTTTTTTTATCTCTGGGTTGTAATGAATTTCATCAGCATGAATAGAAATAGTCTTATTTTTTATCACCGCCGAGCCTTTCATTATTAAAATATCAGAATCAAGAGCATAATTAATTTCATGAGCACTTCCTAGTTTTTCTTTTGTGTTTGGGTTTATGATGCTTCCTTCTTTAAAAATTATTTGATTTTGTTTTTTTGAGAAATTTTTAATGGTTAGTTTTTTTGAATGAATATGGAAATTACTAGACTGAAAGTAAGTGTCTAAAGGAGAAATAATTACATCACTCTGGTTATCAATGAATAGTTTATTAGTATCAAGTAATAAATTTTGATTACTAGTAGAAATTTTTATTTGAACATTTTCTTCAAATTCTATTAAATTACTTGTCCTGTTAAAGTGGCCTATAGAGGCTCTTATTGTTTTGTAGGGTTTATCTTCTTCTATTACAGTAAATAAAGGATCTAAGATATAAAAATGTTCTAATTTAGAATCTGCTTCTAGTTGAGTAGAAGTTAATTCAGTCCTCGAAATATGATCTATATTATTTAACCTGTATATTATTTTACTTAATTTAAAAGGGTTGTTTATTTTAGCCTTAATAAGATTATTTGGAATGTTCTCCTCTGACTTTAAAGGCAATAGAATTAAAGAAAGATTAACTAAAATTACAATTAATTTCATGGAAAAAATTATACTAAACCTGATTTTAGAAGGTCATGCATTCTGATAATTCCTGAGGGTTCTTTAGATTTATTCATAGCCACTAATACGTATATTTCATTTTCTTGCATAATTTCGATAGCTTCGGTTGCTAAAGAAGATTCATCAATAGTTTTCACTTTCTTAGACATCACATCAGTAATTTTAGTTTTATGAATTTCAACTTTAGAATTTAAGGATCTCCTAAGATCGCCATCTGTAAAGACTCCTTTTAGTTTGTTCTTCTTATCAATTACCAGTGCTATTCCTAAGCCCTTTGAAGAGACCTCTATAAGTACTTCAGATAAGTAACTATTAGGCAGAACTTTAGGCATGTCTTTGCCTTGGTGCATGATGTCTTTTACTTTTAGTAGCAATCTTTTGCCAAGTTTTCCTCCGGGGTGGGATTTTGCAAAGTCATCTGATTTAAAACCTTTAGCTTCTAATAAAGCAACTGCAATAGCGTCCCCTATAGCTAATGCAGCCGTGGTGCTAGTTGTGGGGGCAAGATCTAAAGGGCATGCTTCTTCTAAAACGCCAGTATCTATATTTACTATTGATTGTTGACTGATTGTAGATCTTGGGTTCCCGGTAATAGAAAAAATATTACATTTTAAATCCCTTAGTGTAGGAAGTAGATTAATAACTTCATCGCTCTCGCCTGAATGAGAGAAAATAATGACACTATCTTTTTTAGTTATTGAGCCTACGTCCCCATGGAGAGCTTCAGCTGCATTAATGAAGAAGGCAGGCGAGCCGGTGCTCGAAAGAGTAGCTGAAGTTTTATTTGCTATATGACCTGATCGTCCAACACCGAGACAAATTATCCTACCTCTGGAATTTAATAGATATTCGCATAAGGTTGAGAAATCTTTATTTAGAGATTTAGCAAGCCTTTTTAGACCATCAGACTCTAAGTTTATGGTTTTTCTGGCTGATTTTAGATAATTTATTTTTTTCATTTCTTCATTCTAGTATGCAAATCCAAGAGATATAAAATAAGTACTTAAAAATATAATACCTAAAATTAGACTAGCTTTTTTACCTTGTTTAGTAGTTTGATAAATATAAAGCGAGAATAACAGTGTTATTGCCATAAGAATTAATAATAAAGATGCCCAATCTGTATAATTCCAACCTATAGACATCTCAGGTTTATTCATTAACCCTGGTATAGCTAAGACACATAGTCCATTGAAAATATTTGATCCAATAAGAGTGCCTGCTACTGCTTCATATCTTCCTTTGATAGCTAAAGAACTTGCTGCAGCAATTTCAGGAAGGCTTGTTCCTATTGCTAGTACCGTATAGCCAATAAATAGCTCCCCAAGGTTTAATCTATCCAATATGTTTATTGCACCTTTAGTAATTAGCCAGGCTGCGAATATTAGTACTAGAAGAGAGCCTATTAACTTGAGGGTAACAAATTTTGTACCAATTTCTTTGGTGTCTTCTGGTAATTCAACACTACTTGTTTTATACCAGAAGATAATTACAGCAATCAGAGCAAACAACAAGATAGCTGAAGTTATTAGAGAAAAAGGATCGGTAGCTATAAAGAACCACATCAACATAGTTGCAGTTAACAAAATACCTAGATTGGGAATAATAGAAGTATTTTGTACTAAGGCTTGTTTTTTTATGGCAATAATGACAAGAGTTGTTCCAAAAACTAAAGATAGGTTTGCTACATTCGACCCTATTACATTCCCTATGATCATCGGCCCTTTGTTATCAAGACCTGCAAAAAAGCTTGTTAACATTTCAGGTGCTGATGTTCCAAATGCTATTATTGTAGAGCCAATGAAGAAAGGTGACATCCCATAGTTTTTTGCTGCAACTACGGCATATTTTTCAAGCCTCTCTGCGCTGATCCAAATTAATGCTATACCAAAGGTTATTGGGAGGAGGGTAGTAAGAATCATTCGTCAGACTATAAATAGGCTCCAAGTATAAAACAAAGATATGGATTACCGGTGCTATAATAGTTCAAAATTGTAGTTACATTCTAATTATCTCTACCAACTATGCATTCTCTAGATTTAAAGATAGCAATATTAGTTCTTTTTCAATTCCTTTTCTTAGGTAACCTACATGCTAATTCTGCCCATGAATACGCTGAACGCACTCACGCAGATATTATCTCTATAATTAAGACCGAACAGCAACTTTTTATCAATAATCCGGATAAGTTTACATCTATTATCAGTGATGCCTTCAGCCCCATAGTTGATTTTAATAGGTTGGCTAGAAACGTAATGGGCAAACATTATAAAAAGGCTTCTGATATTCAAAGAGAAAGATTTAGTAATGCTTTTAGGTCTAGCCTTTTAAAAACTTACTCTAAAACCCTTGTTGAATTTCAAGATGAAAAGATTATTGTCTTGCCTCCGGAGGGCGTTGCTAAAAGACCAGATAGGGCTAAGGTTTATATTGAGATTCAAACTTCTACCAAGAAATATAAAGGTATTTATAGCATGTACCTAGATGATAATTCTGAATGGAAAATTATAAATATCTATATAGCTGGAATAGATTTAGGAAGGACTTTTAGAAATCAGTTTTACTCATTAATGAAAAAAAATGCTTCTGATATAGATCTTGTAATTAAAAAATGGGAGACATCTTTGTAATTATGGATAAGCTTCTTATTAAGGGCGGAAATCAACTAGAAGGCGAAATTTATGCATCAGGAGCAAAAAATTCTGCTTTGCCAATTCTTGCTGCATCTTTGCTAGCCGATACACCTCTTAGAGTAGCAAATTTACCTCACCTCAATGACGTAACAACAATGATTGAATTATTGGGATCAATGGGTTTGGATATTATGCTCTCGGATACTGGTGATGTTGAAGTGGATGCGTCAACTATCAAAAATCTTAATGCAAGATATGAACTTGTTAAGACTATGAGGGCATCAATTTTAGTTTTAGGACCATTGCTTTCGAAATTTTCAAAAGCTGAAGTAGCCTTACCGGGCGGTTGTGCTATTGGAAGTAGACCAGTTAATTTACATGTGGAGGCTATGCGTTCTATGGGTGCAGAGATAACGCTTGAAGAGGGCTATATTAAAGCTTCTTCAGAAGGCAGATTAAAGGGTGCAAAGATTGTTTTTGATCCTGTGAGTGTTACGGCTACTGAAAATGTGATGATGGCTGCAGTTTTAGCAGATGGGATTACAACTATTGAAAATGCTGCAAAAGAGCCAGAAGTAGTTGATCTAGCCAAATGTTTAAAAAAAATGGGA
>Ga0105349_10000503_pt1 | contig 15422 bp, 14 predicted proteins | sample EN1Hudseemescosm_FD_83661 | JGI IMG/M metagenome (GOLD analysis project Ga0105349, IMG submission 83661) | Methane-oxidizing microbial communities from mesocosms in the Hudson Canyon - EN1B Hudson Canyon | ecosystem: Environmental > Aquatic > Marine > Cold seeps | place: Hudson Canyon...
CGTTGGATACGGCTATAGCCTATGGGAGTAGCGAAACGTGTTTGGGTGAAGTAGGTGTTCAAGGCTTTAAATTGGTCACCAAATTACCCGTAGTACCTGATGATTGTGGCGATGTTAGAGCATGGATTCAGCAACAAGTGAACTTGTCGCTGTTAAGATTGGGAGTCACAGCGGTATATGGCTTGTTATTACACCGTCCTGATCAATTACTAGGTGCGAATGGGGCTAAGATTTATCAAGCTTTACAAGCGTTAAAAGACAAGGGTCAAGTTCAAAAAGTTGGTATTTCAATATATTCGCCCAGCGAACTGGAAGCACTAATACCGCGCTTCCATTTCGATTTGGTACAAGCGCCGTTTAACTTGGTTGATAGGCGATTTTATAGCACAGATTGGATGCAGCGTTTAAAGGATAATGATGTTGAAGTTCACACGCGTTCGGCATTTCTACAAGGCTTATTATTAATGAATCAATCCGATATTCCATCTAAATTTGCACAGTGGGGTGGTTTATGGAATTCATGGCATGAATGGCTCTCAGAACAAAATGGATCAGCACTTCATGCGTGCTTAGCTTTTTCATTATCCTTTCCTGAAATTGACCGTGTGATTGTGGGTGCAGACACTGTAAGCCAATTAGCGCAAATTGTGAGTGCAGTGAATGATCATCCAAAATATGATTTGCCTAACATTCAGTGTGAAGATGAAAATTTGATTAATCCCGCACGATGGGAAGAGCGTAGTTAACTATGTTGTAAAGAATATTATGAATTTCAGTTATATTTCATGAATGCTTTTATTTTAAAAACCACAATAGAATATTTTAGATGACTGTATGATAATAGGAATGTAATTTCATGCTTGCCGCATTTTTTATTGAGATGGGAACGGAGCATGCTAGATAATGTTAGAAATCAAGCGTAGTCAAGTGTGTTTTAATTTTTTACTAAGTGGGCCTGTTTTAATGGCTTGCACAAATTGAGTCTGTAATTAAATAGATTGTGCATAATGAAGCGAGTTAATAATTAAATTTATTTGCATTAACGATATTTATAATAGAACTTAGGATAAACATATGTCTATAGAAATTATTGCCGAATTAGCCCAAGGATTTGAAGGTAGCCCAGTACAAGCAAAATTACTAATGAAAGCGGCGGCTGCCGCTGGCGCTGACTCAGCAAAGTATCAACTTGTATTTGCAGATGAATTGGCGACGCCAGATTATAATTATTATGAGTTATTTCGTTCATTGGAAATGGGTGATGATGTTTGGCAAAGTTTGGCAACTTATGCGCAGGAGTTAGGTATTGGTTTGCAAACTGATATTTTTGGAATTAGAAGTTTGAACTTGGCAGAGAAAATTGGTGTAGCGGCCGTGAAGCTTCATGGCACTGACATTGCCAACCTTAACTTATTAAATGCGGTTGCAAACAGTTCGGTAAAAAAAGTACTGTTGGGTGCGGGAGGTGCTTTTTATGGTGAACTTCAGCAAGCCATAGATATTCTTTCAAGCAAAGAAGTGATTATTCTTCTTGGTTTTCAGGGTTACCCAACCCCTAATGAGACAAACCAAATAGAGCGTGTCCGTTTGTTGGTTGAGCGTATTGGAAGCGTCCATACGAATGTGTCTGTTGGGTTTTCTGATCATGCACCGCCGGAAAGTCCCTTGCGTTATGCTTTAGCGGCAATGGCTTTAGGTGCTGGTGCAGAGGTGCTTGAAAAGCACCTAACTCTTGGGAAAGTTATGGAATTGGAAGATCATGAGTCAGCTCTGAATCCCGATGAGTTTTTAGAGTTTACTCAGAGCATTCGTGACTGTGCTCAAGCTTTGGGGGTTGCCGCAGATATTGATGATTTCGGAATGGCTGAAGCAGAACAAGCTTACCGTAAGATGATTCGTCGGCATGTGGTATCAAATCGAGATATTGAAAAGGGTTCAAAAATTATTCCAGCCGACCTAACTCTCAAGCGTACATCATCAGACCATGTTATTACAGACTTAGCCTCAGTTTATCAGAAAACACTTAAGCGTGGTGTTCAACAAAACACACCAATTTCACCTACTGATATTGATTAAAGAGACTCCAAAATGAAAAGACGTCTTGTGGCTGCCATCGCCTGTCGTAACCAAGGTTCGCGTCTTTACGGCAAACCGATTCAGAATTTAGATGTGGAAAATGGTGTACGAATAATTGACAATATTATCAACTGCTTGAGAACAATTGATTGCATTGATGAAATCGTTCTTGGTATTTCAGAGGGTATCGAAAATGATGTGTTCAAATTTATTGCGGAAGAGAAAGGGCTCCGTTATGTTGTTGGTGACCAGGTTGATGTGTTATCGCGGTTGCTTAAATGCGGACAGCTCGCAGCAGCAACCGATATTTTTCGAATAACGAGCGAATCTCCTTTTCTCTATTTTGAACCAGTTGAAGATTTTTGGCGACTGCACCAAGAAGAAAAGGCAGATGCGATTTTTATGGATAATATTGTTGATGGGTGTGGATTTGAAATAATTTCTTTAAGAGCCCTAGAAGAATCGCATGCAAAGGGTAATGTGAAACATCGCTCTGAACTTTGTACGCTGTACATTCGGGAACATCATCAGGAATTTAGGATTATCAAGCCAGAGCCATCGATTGAATTGGTTCGCAAAGATCTAAGGCTGACGGTAGACAATCCTGAAGACTTGGCAGTATGCCGAATTGTTTTTGATGCATTCAAGGGGCAAGCCCCGAGAATCCCAGTTCATGAAATCGTCAAATTTTTGGATGCGAACCCAAATCTGATAGAACTTATTTCACCTTTTACCGAAAGTGGCTATGCATCGATGTATCTATAGACTTAGAAGTTGACAGTCACCAGTTGTGTTTTCAAGGAGATATAAATGGAAAAAATTACTAATTTTACTAAATCACGTGAGTTTTCAAATCAGATTCACGAGCTCATACCAGGTGGTGCTCATACTTACTCTAAAGGAGATGATCAGTTTCCATTTAATGCACCAGCTGCAATTACGCATGGTAAGGGTGCTAGGATTTGGGATTTGGATGGTAATGAGTTTATTGATTGTAGTATGGGGCTTACATCTGTGTGTATTGGTCACGGTTACGAGCCAGTAGCTCAGGCTGTTGCAGATGCTGCTTCTCAAGGGAGTAACTTTCAAAGACCTGCATTAATTGAGTTAGAAGCTGCAAAGTTGTTTTTAGATACTGTTGAATCTGGCGATATGGTGAAGTTTGCAAAAAATGGATCAACCGTGACAACGGCGGCAGTGAAGCTTGCTAGAGCATTTACTGGGCGCAATCGTGTAGCAGTTTGCAGGGAGCATAATTTTTTCAGCTTTGACGATTGGTTTATTGTAACGACACCTTGTAATCGAGGTATTCCTGAAAAAACACGTGGCATGACTGCTTTATTTAGCTACAACAACTACGAGTCAGTAGAGAACTTACTTTCCAATAAAGATCATGACATAGCGTGCTTGATTTTAGAGCCAGTTAAATTTGATCCACCAAAAGATAATTTTTTGCACAAGGTGGCAGAAATTTGTAAGGACAGAGGTGTTTTGTTAATCCTTGATGAAATGATTTCTGGATTTAAATGGAGTCTTAAAGGTGCGCAAAATTACTACGGTGTTAAGCCCGATATATCTACTTGGGGGAAGGGGGTAGCAAATGGGTTTTCAGCCTGTGCTTTAACAGGTCGTGCAGACATTATGGAGCTTGGTGGTATACGTCAAGAAGGTGAAGACAAGCTTTTTTTGATTTCCACTACGCACGGAGCAGAAACAACTGGGCTTGCAGCAATGAATGCAACAATAAATGCATTTAAAAAACACGATATGATTGCCAGTAACTGGCAACGAGGAGCTGGTTTAAAGCAGCGAGTAGAGCAAGTTATTCAAAAGCATACATTGCAAAGTGTCTTGGAATTTATAGGGTACCCATGTTTACTAGCGCTTGTTTGTCGTAATACTGAAGGTAATCTAGATGATGCTTTTCGTACACTTATGATGCAAGAAATGATTGTAAGAGGGGTGTTGTTTCAAGGGCTATTTTACACTACATGGTCTCATCAACAGGCTGAATTGGATCATTTTGTAATGGCATTTGATGAGTCATGTGCTATTTACAAAAAGGCAATTGATGCAGGAACTACTAATACGCTACTAATAGGCCCCCCAGCCAAAGCAGTTTTTCGGAAGAAAATTTAGTAGCAGCATTAGAGGAAAGTCTTGAAAGTTTCATTAATTTCATTCGACCAAAAGTAGGAATATAAAGCGCAACGCAGTTCAGATTTGGCGTTTCGGGCTATAGAGTGCGAGGGCGGACTTGGTAATATACTTATAAATGACGGTGATGGTAAGTTTATTGCACCGATTCTTACGGAAACTGAGATGGATATATACGAACTAAGTCATCAAGGATTGCTTAATTTAGGCAGGTATTTTTTACTCGTAAGGATAGACTGCCAGATTTTTATCGAGTAATCATCTAAGCTTAAACTCTTATTGTTAATATGAAAGTGCTTATTCGAACAGATGCATCAGTAGATATTGGTAGCGGTCATTTGATGCGTTGTCTTACATTGGCAGATCAGTTGCGGGTAGGTGGTGCTGATGTGGTTTTTATCTGTAGAGATTTGCCAGGTGATATGTTTGATGTGTTGCAAGCACAAAGTTTTTGTTTTGAAAAATTACAGCCAATTGGATTCAGCCAATTATCTCAACAGTTAGATGCTCATTCGACCATTAGCGTGGCACAGAGCATATTTCCTGACGGCATAGATTGGGTAGTGGTAGATCATTATTCGTTAGCAGCGGAATGGCAGGGGTTGCTTAGACCGCATACGCATAAATTACTTGTGATTGATGACCTTGCCAACCGATTGCATAATTGCGACTTGCTACTTGATCAGAATTATTATCGAGATTTTGAGTTTCGTTATAAAAATCTAGTGCCTAACTATTGCCTCACTTTGCTTGGACCAGGTTATGTGTTATTACGAGAAGAGTTTATTCGTGCAAACTCTAAACTTAGAGAAAGAGATGGGATAATAAGAAGTATTTTAGTTTTCTTTGGTGGCAGTGATCCGACAAATCAAACTCAGAAGGTATTGGATGCATTGAAGATTTTACAACTTAAGGATATTAAGATTGATATCGTAGTTGGGACCGCTAATCCCCATAAAGATTTAATTAAGGAACAATGTGATCAATATTCAGAAGTAAAATTTCATTGTCAGGTATCAAATATGGCTGAGCTGATATCAAATGCTGATCTGGGAATTGGAACAGGTGGTGGGGCAATGTTGGAACGGTGTTACCTAGGGTTGCCAACTATTACTGTAGTGGATGCTACTAATCAAGAAATTTCAACGGAAGATCTTGCTATGCTTGGTGGTATTGAATATCTTGGTTGGTCAGGTCAACTTGTTGCCTCTGATTATGCAAATTCTGTTAAGGGATTGATTGGGAATACTCGCCGAGTAAAACAGATAGGTCAGGTTGCCTTGTCTGTGTTAAGGAGAGGAGGTGAGTCTTTGGGAAGTTTGATGCAGAACATACTCTTAAATGAAAATTCCTAATATAATATTGAGTTTCTTTAGAGAGGGTACTCACTTTCCATAAGCTATAATGAGGTGGTCAATTATCCAGAGGCTATGCGATTATCTATGCAATGCTACAAGTCTTAATTTTTGAAAAAAAGTAAAGTTATAAACGGCGGTTAAATCACTGCGAGGATCATAGAGGTTTCATGAATATCAACAAGTATAAAAATTCCAGCATTGCATGGTACCAGAAGCGTCTTAAGGAACATGGAGAAGGCATTAAGGCGCTTTCTTCCGGCACGGAACAAAGAAGAGATGTTCGTTTTGATGTGCTGACCGGTGTAGGTATAACGCAAGGTTGTTCGGTGCTTGATTTGGGCTGCGGGTTTGCCGATTACTACGCTTACCTGAATGAACATGGCTACGAAGTCGCCTATACTGGCGTAGACATAGTTCCAGAGTTTATCGATCAAGCCCGCATCAAGTATGCTAACCTTGATCTTCAAGTTCGTGACTTGCTGATCGACCCCGTGGCACCTCAGAGTTTTGACTTTGTTGTATGCTCCCAGACGTTCAATTTGCGTTTTGGCGACGAGTCGAATATGCCGCTGATCAAGGCCATGATTGAGCTCATGTTTGCTACCGCTCGCAAGGGCGTCGCGATCGACTTTGTTACCAATTATGTTGATTTCCAAGAATCATATTTGCGATATTATAGTCCAGAAGAAATGTTCACGTTCGCAAAAACTCTGACTAAGCGGGTTGTGCTGAGGCATGATTATCCACTTTATGAGTTTTGCCTTTATTTATACCCAGATTTTAAAGCATGGGCGGCATAAGCAATCGTATAGATATCTCTAAGCTTGAGAGAAAATGTGCCGATTTTTTTATTCGTCGGCATGCCATTGCGCTAGGGTGCGGAACTTGGGTGATTGCGTTGATATTGGAAGTCCTTAAAAACAGGGTACGTAACAGGGTAGTCGCGTTACCCTCCTTCATCTGTCACACCCCATTGGCAGCGGTAATATATGCCGGTTGGCAGCCTTTATTTTGTGATGTGGATCCTGCCACCGGACTGGTGCCTGATTCTGAATGGTCTAAAGCTGCGGAAATGGGAGCAGAGGCTTTTATTTTTGTGCATCTGTTCGGTAACCCGGCAGATATACGTGCGACCGCCGAGCTCTGCCGACAAAAGGGTGTGTTTTTGATTGAGGACGCCTGTCAAGCGTTAGGTGCCTTGGTTGATGGGCGCCCTTGTGGTTCTTTCGGTGATGCCTCTGTTCTTTCTTTCGGGCATACTAAAACGATTGATGCGGGATCGGGCGGCATGCTGTTGACGGACGATTCAGAATTGGCTTTCACCGTAGCTGAATTGGCCGCTAGTCATGAGTACCTGGCGACACAGGATTTCGATGCCCAGTCGGAGGAGTTCAGTAAACTTTTTTACGAGCGTAAGGTACAGTCGTTGGTGCAGCGTAATAGCACTGCTCAAATTCTTTCCGGTCTGATTGAACAATGCCTTTCTATAGTTCCTGCTCGTTGGGAAGCAAATGCTTGTTGGATAGCCGATCGGGTCGACTGTTTATCTGCACTTGCGGCAGAGCGTCGACGCAAAGCAAATATTTATATGACGCTGCTTAGAGATACAAGTATTGTCCCCATCCTTATGCACAAGGATGCTGTGCCTTGGCGTTTCTGTTTTCGTTTTCCCAACATTTCGAGGAATCGTCAAGAATTCTTGAGTTCGGCCTTGCGAGCGGAAAGTGTGCATGTTAGTAACTGGTACTTGCCAACGCATTGGATGATTCACCCTCATTCTCTTGCTACCGGCGACTTAAGTGGCACACTTCAAATTTCCTCAGAAATTTTCCAGTTATGGTTGGATGATGACACTAACGATACTCGCATTCATACCAACGTCAGTGTACTGAAAAAGGTTCTGAACACATGAGCGTACGATTGTTGTTTTGTTGTGATTGCGATGGAGTGATAGGTTTTGGGTGTTTTTTTCTTATAACGATGATGAGGTTTCTGCGATGAGCGAGTGCGCAATTATGCAGCCAACATATTTCCCATGGGCCGGCTACATTAATCTGATAAATCAGGTTGATGTCTTTATTTTTCTGGACGATGTTCAGTTTGAAAGAGGGACCTGGCAGAATCGCAATCGGATTTTATTGAATGGTCAGCCGCACTGGCTCACTGTTCCGGCAAGCCGGCAATATCTTGGCCAGGCAATCAACCAAATCGAAATTGACGATAAAAAAAATTGGCGACAGAAACATTTTAAAATGCTGTCTAACACCTATGTAAAACACCCCTATGTAGATCAGATGATGGAGGTGGTTCGGGAAATTCTGGATTTGGAGATTAAATATCTTTCGGAGTTAAATATTAAAATAATTTTAGATTTGTTGAAAAAACTGGGTGCAACGACAAAAATATTGCGCTCCAGCGAACTGGGTATTGATGGAGACAGAACTGATCGACTGATCAAGATCTGCGAATATCTACAATGTGATCAGTACATATCTCCAGTTGGGTCAGCTCAGTATCTTGCCGACGATGGTTTTGAGGAAAAAACGTCAATTCGCCTTTCGTTTAATAATTTTAGCCCCGGGCCATATTCACAAGCAAATACCAAAGATTTCGTCAGTCATTTGTCGATACTGGATATCATTGCGAATCTTGGGTGGGAAGGTACGAGGAAATACATAGGGATCTACGAATAAAGGGTATCTCGTGTTAAAGGCACATGTATGTTTTGAGTCCTTTATGATGGCGATTAGATGCAAATTGGAGGAGTAAGATGAACGAAATTAATATTGCGGGAAGAATGATTGGTAAAAATCATCCCCCTTTCATTATTGCGGAAATGTCTGGCAATCATAACCAGTCATTAGAGCGAGCATTAAAGCTTGTTGATGCGGCAGCTAATACAGGCGCACATGCACTAAAGATTCAGACCTATACGCCCGATACCATGACGCTAGATTTAGATGAGCGTGAGTTTCATATTAGTGACCCTAAGAGTCTTTGGGCGGGCAATTCACTTTACAAACTCTATGGCAAGGCGTGTACGCCTTGGGAATGGCATAAATCAATTTTCGATCGGGCGCGTGAATTGGGAATGATTCCATTTAGTACGCCATTTGACGATACTGCGGTCGATTTTTTAGAGAGTTTAGATATGCGGTGTTACAAAATTGCCTCGTTTGAAAATACAGACTTGCCGTTGATTCGCCGTGTGGCTGCTACAGGTAAACCATTAATCATCTCTACTGGCATGGCGAGCATCGCCGAGCTAGATGACACCGTTCGTGCCGCACGTGAAGTTGGCTGTAAGGATTTAATCTTACTCAAATGCACGAGCACTTATCCTGCCACGGCAGAAAACACTAATATTCTGACCATTCCGCATCTGCGAGAATTGTTCGATTGTGAAGTGGGCTTGTCTGATCATACTATGGGGGTAGGCGTGTCGGTCGCCAGTGTGGCGTTAAGAGCAACTGTTATCGAAAAGCATTTCACGCTTAATCGAGCAGATGGCGGGGTGGATTCAGCCTTTTCAATGGAGCCGATGGAAATGGCGCAACTGGTGGTCGAGACCGAGCGTGCATGGAAGGCGCTGGGGCAAGTGAGTTATGGTGCTACTGAGGCGGAGAAAAAATCCATTGTGTTTCGGCGGTCGTTATATGTGGTGAAGGATTTAAGGGTAGGTGATGTGTTGACTACAGATAATGTGCGCGCGATTCGGCCTGGGCTGGGGTTGCCGACAAAATACTTAGAAGTAGTTCTTGGTAAAACCGTTAAACAGAATGTAAATAGAGGGACGGCGTTGAGTTGGGAGATTATCGGGTGAATGCGTCCAATTCAAGCAATGCAATTTTCACTAATCGATTTATTGTCAAGCTGCTTAACGTAGACGATATTACTGAACGTTATGCTCGCTGGTTAAGTGATGAAACAACGAGTAAGTATATTTCTGATAGGCTTAACTTTTCTAAGTTGCAGTGATATGTGCTTGAGCGTTGTGATCGTGACGATGTCTTATTCTTAGGTATCTTTGATAAGGTAACAGGATCACACATATTGGTAATACTAAATACGAACCAATTAATTCTTAATTACGTTATGCCATCATAAGAATTCTTATTGGCGAGTCTGTATGAAGAGGTAAAGGCGTGCTGGCTGAAGTGCTTTCAGCCAGCGCTAATTGGCTTCATCAGTATTGTAATAGAACAAATTTTTTTAGGCGTTAGCCGTTCTAATATAGCGCCTATTCGAGCGTACCAAAAGGTTAGTTTTGTTGAATGGTTTATAGAGTATATTCCGAATATCTCTGATGAGAGCCAGACAATGGTTTGGTAATTAAATTTATTTAAGGATTTAAACTAGTTGAGTGGCGCATGTATTGATTGAAAGTTTGTTTTCTTAATGCCAGAATTTGATAAAATTAAATGTTCACGATTGTGCTAAATTATGCAGGGTTATTGCAAGTTAAATTAAGTAGACTAGTTGTGTCCCCATTCGTTGCCCAAGGACTTGAGCTATTAGAAAGTCAGGTGGTATTGGGGAATAAGATTGCTAACTGTTCGATAGCATGTTGTTTGTTCACGAAAACATAAATCACACATGTCGCGGAAATGCCGCGAGTATTTTCATGAAACAGCTAGAGATTAAGTCATGTGAAGTCACAGATTGGCCTGCAAAACGAGCTGTTTTAATTGGTGACAACATTTTCTAGATTATTTGGAATCAAATGATGTTTATAGGATTGTATTATGACAAACAATGACACTAGCTTAGAGGGAAACGTTGAATACGATATTTTTATAGAAGGCGAAACAATAGACCTTTGCGCACCTACTGATGATGAGTGGGTTTTAAATCAATGGTACAAGTGGTTTAATCAGGATGATACTACTAAGTACCTGGTCCAAGGTGTATACCCGAACACAAGAAATATTCAAAAAGCTTATTATGAGTCACTTATTAGAGATGACTCCCGCATCGCACTTTTAATAAAGCCGAAGAATCATGATGGCTTTGTTGGTATAGCATCGTTATCATACATTAATCATGTTCAGCGACAGTGTGATTTTGCCATGGTTATTGGTAAAAAATTGTCGGACTCAGACTCGATTTTCTATGGACTGGAGGCTAAGTGTCGCATGACGCAACATGCTATAGAGAAGTTAGGTGTTGAGCGCATTAACAGTACTCAGGCAATTGATTTAGTGCGTTGGCAAAACTGGCAGATCTTGTTTGGTTATCAGATAGAAGGGGTTTTACGTAATAAGTTTCGTAAAGGCCGCAAGGTGTATGACGTGCTGACCTCCTCATGTATTCTTGAAGATTATGAGAAGCTTATCACGTTGCGTGGTGATGATTTATGGCCAGGCAAAAGTAAAATATTTGAGTTGTTAAAAAAGCTTCCTAAGAAAACTCTGATTGACGAGTTAGTGGAGTGGTTGCCAAATAATCAGGAAAAATATTGGGATCAGATAATGAAGTTGGTTGAAGATGAAAATACTTGAGCTTCAAGTGCCTTTTGAATTTGTTGATAAACGTGAATATGTGCATTCGACAACGATGCTGGTGTGCATTTGGGAGCGGGTTGTTAAAAAAATCTATCCTGATTCAGGGGGGCGTGTGTTACTGGATGCCATGTTTCATCGTCAGGTGCGTTCCGCCTGCTGTATTGAGGTTTTTGACAAGCCGAATACGTTTCCTGAAGTTGTTAGTCCAGCGGCTGAGTTTAAGATTGTGGGGGAAGATAGCAGTTGCTACTTTGTGTATCTTCTTCAACATACCGATCAACCTATAACAGCCCGTACCAATTCATCGATTAATATAGACAATCTTAAGTTTGATGGGCGTTATTCAGGCTCTTGTAATATTCTCGGTGATAGCACGTTATCGCTGGTTGCCAATGTTGTGGAGGCTAACAAAAGAGTCCATCAGGCCGCCTATGCTGCTTGCAAGGATCTGCAGGTGATTAATCTGTACATGAAGCGCTTTCCAATCGGCTTGTTGCTGGACGTCAATGGAATACATCAGCTGATTATTGAAAATATAGGGGTACGTACACATAAAAATGGTGTGGTAACTCTTAATAGACTGCGTTTTCATGGAATGTCATGTCAGCCGTTTGATATAGCTTTTCTTTTACAAGGGGATGGAGTTAAAGAATGAGCATAGGTAGTAACCTGGGCATTGAGGCTATTGAGTATTATTTGCCATCTGAAATGATAACTGCCCAAGAGCTGTCAGAACGTTTTGGTTTTGATGCAGAGTTTATTGACAGTAAAATCGGTATTAAGCAGCTTTATATCGCTGGGGAACAATCGGTTTCTGATTTAGCAGTAAATGCGCTGGAAAAGTTGCTCGCGAAAAAGCCTGAGTTGCGAGAAGATATTGATTTACTGATCTTATGCACTCAAACGCCCGATAACTCATTGCCACAAGTTTCTTCACAGATACAAGCGCGTTGCAATCTTCCTACAACGGTGGCCGCATTTGATATTAGTTTGGGTTGTTCAGGTTTCGTGTATGGATTAAGTGTGACTGAGGCCATGCTGGCGCAGCATGATTATAAGAATGCTGTTCTTATTACAGCTGAAACCTATTCACATATAATTGATGATAATGATCGGAATACGAAGTGTCTATTTAGTGATGCCGCAGCAGCTACCCTCATTTCAGGTAACGGCTTGCTGAAAACCGGAAAGTTCAGGTTTGGAACAAATGGTAAGTTTTTTGACAGTTTGATTGTTAAAAAAGGTGAGCAGGACAATGAAAAAGCACATCTTTATATGGATGGCAGGGCTATTTTTAATTTTACTGCATCAGTAATTCCAGATGAAATTGACAAGGTGTGTTTAATTAACGGGGTTGAAAAGAGTGCGATAGATTATTTTGTTTTACATCAGGCTAGCAAGTTCGTTTTGGAGACTATTGCCAAGAAATCAGGTTTGAAGGATTCTTCACGAGTCGTGAATTATCTGCCTAAGTTTGGTAATACAGTTTCATCATCTATACCTATTGCTCTCAATGAGCTGATGAATGAAAACGACAAGGCTGAACTGAATATATTGATTTCAGGGTTTGGTGTTGGCTTGTCTTGGGCAAGTACTATTTTACGTATGGAGAAGGGTAATGACTAACGATATAAGAAAAAGACTTACGAAGCTTATTCAGGATGTAAAACCTGACGCTGAATATAATGATGATTTGGATCTGAGAGAAGACTTAGGGCTTGACTCATTGGATACTATTTCATTCTTATTTGAAGTTGAGAAAGAGTTTGATGTTAAACTGTCGGAAGAGGCTATCGATGAGTATGACCTGTTACATTTGGACAAGTTATGTGGCTATATCGAGAAAAACATATAGTTTTGTTATGTCTAACTGTTTTCTTTCTTTGAGTTGTTCATGGAGAGCAAGCCATAAACACTCAGATTGGCTTTTGCAAAAAGGCATCGGCAACAGAATTCAACTGAGTATGTGAGCTGATCGCGCAAAGATTTCATTATGATTAAATATTTATTTTTACCATTCCATAATGTTATAAAAAAAAATAAACGTTCTCGATTGCGCCAAATTATGAGGGGCCGTTGTAAGCTAAAGAAAGCAGGTCAGTTGGGTCGGATTAACTTGGTAAAACAAGCACTGACGGAACAACCGTTAAAATTAACCCAAAAGCATTTTTCATCATACCTGATGGGGGTAGGGGCCGAGTCCTCTGGTGAGATCATCGTTAGGCAATATTTATTGACTCGCCTTGCTCACAAGGCTGGGCGTCTGCATTGCGACTTGTTGCTGGCTTTAGGGGAAGAGCATGGAAAAGTTGTGTCCCCGATACCCCATGAATGGCGAGAAGTGTTGGAGCAACACAATTTTGATGTTGCGCATTTTCGGTCGGCGTTGCTTTGGCAGCTTTATGTTTGTGCTATTCAGTTCTACGGTGTAGTGATGATTGCTAAGATCGTGTTTGATGGAATAACCTCTGTAAAAAACACGGTTCATAATCAGAAACGCTATGTTTATTTTGCTGGTCTTGACCGGGGAAACACGCCGCAAATTATCAACGGTAATCATAATTATGATGTTGTGTCTTGGTATTTGCAGTGGACTGGTAGAACCCCAAACATTGAAGCCATACAACATAGCGCTGCTAATAGTTCACCTCTTAGGGTAGGTAATGTTGTGGTTGCGCCGCAACGTCGCGCATTGCCTGCCTTAATAGGGTGGAAATCTATCATTAAATATGCTGTATGGGGGGCATGCGCAAGTATTATTTCGGTGCTAGATTGCTTGCGTGGTCGTTGGTGGCATGCGTTTTTATTAAATCAGGGTGCATTGGCGGCACAAGTCAGATATTTGCCAGTAGATGCTTTAGCTCGTGAATATCTGTTCCATAATTCAGAGTGGATATACCGACCTTTATGGACTTATGATGCTGAGTATCGAGGTTCTAAAATAACCTTTTATTTTTATTCTACTAATTGTGAGGAATATAAAAAACCAGATGGCTATTCTCCTCTAACTTATGGTTGGAAAATCATGAGTTGGTCGTGTTATTTGGTTTGGGATGAATATCAGTTCGATTTTGTGCGGCGCGCTGTCGGGGAGCAGGCGAGTATCAGTGTTGTTGGACCAATATGGTTTCATGGTGGCGCTGTCGAAATGTCGCGACTTAATAAGCGAGCCGTTGCTGTTTTTGATGTAACGCCACGCAGGAACTCACGTTACAGTCTGACGGGTGAATCTACTGAGTTTCATGTGCCCGCGGTGATTAATCCTTTTTTGGAGCATGTTTGCAATGCAGTACGGAAACATGATTTTGTTATGCTTTTGAAAGGGAAAAGAAATGTTGGGGATATGGTTCATCCACAATATCGCAGCTTGCTCAATCAACTTACAGATAACAGTAATGTCGTGTTGATTGATCCAGACGCTTCTGCCTATCATGTCGTTGAATCGAGTATCGCTGTGATTTCCATGCCTTTTACGTCAACTGCGTTAATTGCCAGAGAGATGGGGAAGCCTTCTATTTATTATGATCCTCTTGCTTTATTACAGCAGGATGATCGTGCCGCTCATGGTATTCCAATTATTTCGGGGGTTGATGAGCTAGAGGCGTGGCTTTCTGCTCAGCTTGTAATTTAGACGGCTAAATTTTTCATACAATGCATACCTTAAAAGACAAGTTATTATGCTATTACAAAGCAACCCATGAGTGATAGATAAACGCTACCACTTGTGGGGCTAGCAAATGTTATTCAATGTAGTGTGCAAAAAGGAGCAATAAAATGAATGAAGTTTGTCCTATATGTGACAGTGAGGATATTGCTATTCAATGCGAATATAGGGGGGTGCATTCAGCCTTCATCGGATTGGGGCGTAGTCATTGCAGCACATGTGGAATGGTTTTCGCGTCCCCAATGCCTAGTGAGACGGTTCTAGAGGAATACAACGCCAGTTATTTTGCTACCGCCCATGGTGGTCAACCGCGTAATAAAACTGCTTTGGGATTCTTTTTGGGCATAGCGCACTTGCGTCTTGCGCATATCGAGCGTTATCTGGCTATTCAGAATATCGTTGTATCAAGTTTATTGGAATTGGGCCCGGGCGCAGGTTTTTTTGCGTCGAAATGGTTGGAGCGTTATCCAAAAACTAACTATTTGGCCTGTGAAACAGATGCATCCTGTCATGCTGATCTTCATGAAATCGGGGTGGATATTCTACAGACTACTGCGTTGATGGAGGATGGCAATGCGATTGATTTGGTCGTGATGTCACATGTCTTGGAGCACGTGTCAGATCCAGTCAGATTTCTTAGTGAGGCTACTCAAAACCTTAATA
>Ga0105349_10000508_pt1 | contig 15350 bp, 13 predicted proteins | sample EN1Hudseemescosm_FD_83661 | JGI IMG/M metagenome (GOLD analysis project Ga0105349, IMG submission 83661) | Methane-oxidizing microbial communities from mesocosms in the Hudson Canyon - EN1B Hudson Canyon | ecosystem: Environmental > Aquatic > Marine > Cold seeps | place: Hudson Canyon...
ATCTTCTCAAACAACTTACGTAAGTTCGATATGGATGAGAGTGCACTAAAACAGTTCACTATTGATAATGTGAGCGCCAAATCGGTGCCTAGTGATTATTCGCGTCGTGCAAATATTCACCACTGCTTTGAAATTCGTCACGCTAAGAAAAAAAAATAAAATTTAAAGCCTCCTTGTAGGGCGCTTCATTACTGGTATTGCACAGTAATGAAGCATTTATTTCTCTCGATATCTGCCAAAGATGACAAATTGGTACGATATCTGCTTTCACTGAACAAAAATTAAATGTCCTACTAATTTGGTTGGGCATTTTATAAAAGACTGTACTAGTGAAAGGGCCTCAATGTGGCAACTGAAAATTTAGCAAATGTATCCAGCGCGGTAGAAACTTTAGTTCAAAGTTCAAATACCATGTTTATCTTATTGGGCGCGATCATGGTTTTAGCCATGCACGCAGGTTTTGCCTTCCTAGAAGTCGGTACCGTACGCCATAAAAACCAGGTTAACGCCTTGGTGAAAATCCTTACCGATTTTGGTATCTCTACTATTGCTTACTTCTTTGTCGGTTATCAAATCGCTTACGGTATGGACTTCTTGGTCGGTGCTAATGAGTTAGTGGAGAAAAACGGCTACGAGCTGGTTAAATTCTTTTTCTTATTGACCTTTGCTGCCGCAATCCCTGCCATTGTATCCGGTGGTGTTGCTGAGCGTGCAAAATTCTACCCAATGTTATTTGGCTCCGCTTTAATCGTTGCTCTGGTATATCCTTTCTTTGAAGGCATTATCTGGAACGGTAATTCAGTATTGGGCTTTAACTTCCAAGGTTGGTTAGAAGCAACCTTTGGTGCTGGCTTCCATGATTTTGCAGGCTCTATTGTGGTGCACGGTGTAGGTGGTTGGATTGGTTTTGCTGCGATTATCGTATTAGGTTCTCGTAAAGGCCGTTACCGCGATGGCCGTGTAGTCGCTTTTGCTCCTTCAAACATCCCATTCTTAGCATTAGGCGCTTGGATCTTAGCGGTTGGCTGGTTCGGTTTTAACGTCATGTCGGCGCAAACTCTTGATGGTATTTCTGGTCTAGTCGCTGTAAACAGCTTGATGGCGATGGTTGGCGGTACGATTGCAGCGATGGTTGTGGGCAAAAAAGATCCTGGTTTCATTCATAATGGCCCATTGGCTGGCTTAGTAGCTGTATGTGCAGGTTCTGATGTGATGCACCCAATTGGTTCATTGGTCGTAGGCGCGGTTGCTGGTGGCTTATTCGTATTTGCATTTACTTACGTGCAAAACAAATTCCCTAAATTTGATGATGTATTGGGTGTGTGGCCATTACACGGTCTATGTGGCTTGTGGGGTGGTATCGCCGCCGGTATTTTTGGCCTAGAAGCGTTTGGCGGTATGGGCGGCGTTAGCTTTATGTCGCAGTTAATTGGTTCTCTTGCTGGTATCTCAGTTGCGGTGATTGGCGGCTTCTTGGTCTACGGCATTATCGATAAAGTAGTGGGTATTCGTTTGGATGAAGAGTCTGAATACAACGGTGCTGATTTATCGATTCATAAAATCGGTGCTAACTCGGAAGATTAGTCTTTTGGGGTAGTCGGTATAGAAGGGGCTTGCTTATTAAATCAAGTGCCCCTGAATAAGGAGGTCAGCTTATGCTGGCCTTTTTTGTTTCTGTTGAATATTAGCGAGGCACTTTCGTTTTGAATCTGGGTGTTGGTGTTGGAATCTATTAGGATGGGTGCCCATATAGGTTCGTCGCGAATCAATAGCAGCGACTTTTATTAATTATTTCGAGAGGTTCTTATGGATATGTGGGGCTTAGCGTATTTGAGCGCAGAGTTGGCGATTGGAGGGGGGATTTGTCGGCTTATGATCCAAGCGGAGCAGGCTTTATGGCAGGCACGAAATGGAATGATGATATGTCTTTTTTTAGTAGCTTTCTTTTCGTCTGTATTATCTCGGTGTGAGCTGGTTGAGTTATTAAGTATTAATGAATCATTTTATGGCTCATCGGTCGATTTTTGTTTTCCTAATGATTTTAATTCTCGACTTGGGTCCGTGCGTAAAGCCGTAGGTATGTTAAATGGACTGTTGTTTGGAGAAGCATTTGTATGTATTTATTTAATGATAAAGGGTAAGAAGAAAGGAAGTGAGTGAGGCCAAAGAACTCTCAACAACGAAACGATCAATGATCTGGATCCGATCAAGGGGTCCGATCAAGGGGTCAGAGTGCTTGATTTTAGACTTTTTGCTGATTGATTGGTGGAAGTTAAACTGATTCTATAGGCGTGGCATATTAATTAGAAAAGAAATTTCTAATGGCGCGTTTACCTCGTATCTATGTAAAGGGATGTTCATATCATATTGTTCAGCGTGGTAATAACCCAGATCAAGGGGACAGAGTGCTTGTTTTTATACCGAGCAGGATTACGCAACGTATTTAACTTATCTAAAAGAATCAGCAGAATCCTGTGATGTGGCGATACATGCCTACGTTTTAATGACGATATCAGTCGTATGATGCAGAGTTTGGAGCGTAAATATGTTCGTTATTTTAATTCTGCGTATCAACGTACGGGTACTTTATGGGAGTTCATGCAAGTGAATACCCGTGGTCTAGCTTCCAAGGATTCATGCTCGAATTGGACTTAAAGGAAATAAGAGAAGCGCTTCAAATAGATTGGGTTCTTGGTGATGATCGTTTCAAGCGAAAGATAGCAGAGAAAACAGGTATCTGTCGTGATAAACATGGAGGGGGTCGTAAGTCTTTGGTGTTTTCAAAGAATCAAGTACTCTGACCCCTTGATTTGACCCCTTGATTTGACCCCTTGATTTGACCCCTTGATTCGATCTGTTCTCTACAAAAATTCCTCTAGGTTGCTTGAATCGTCATTGTCTGAATCTTGCCTGCGAGGCTGAGTAGTTGCTAATGTCTGGCCTGCATGGCTTATGTTTCGTTAATTATTTATTCATTGCTGCTTGACTATCCACTACATATCTAGAATTACTGTGGTACTTGGTGCTATACTTTGGTTGTTCATGAAGGGTTGCAAATGCGAGTATTTAAAAACAAAGCGGTCAGTAAATGGGCTGCAAAGGAAGGGTTAACCGATAAGGCCTTACTTGAAGCAGTTGGCGAAATGGAGCGAGGCTTAATTGATGCTGACTTAGGTGGCCATGTAGTGAAAAAACGTGTGGCGTTGGCAGGAAGAGGTAAAAGTGGTGGGGCGAGAACTTTGCTTGCCTATAAAGTGGGGAATAAAGCGTTCTTTGTATATGGTTTTGCTAAAAATGCCCGCGCTAATATTAAAGACGATGAGCTGAAAGCTTTGAAGTTATACGCTCAAGAGCTACTGGGTTACAGTGATAAAGCATTAACTAAAGCCATTAAATATGGTGTGTTAATCGAGGTGAAAAACGATGGATGAATCAATTTTAGATATGCTTCACGACAGTGCGAAAGATCTGCATGCTGCTGGAGTGATGAAAGAAACGACATTGCGTGAGTTTGATGCACTGTGCTTACCAACGGTGAAGGAATACTCAGCGGTACAGATCAAGCGTATTCGCACGCAGGTGAAAGCTAGTCAGGGTGTGTTTGCTGCTTATTTGAATACCAGTAAGTCCACTGTTCAGAAGTGGGAGCAGGGTGCTAAAAAACCTAATGGTCCGTCATTAAAATTACTTAATCTCGTAGCCGATAAAGGTTTGGAAGTACTGGCTTAAGCAATTCGATAATGGACACTAGTATCAAGGGTAGCTGTTTTCACGTTTGAATTATATTCATCAGGATAGAAAATTACGAAAAATAGCAGTTATATTCCGCCTATCCATGTAGAATGCGCGTTTAATCGATTAGCCAGCTGCTGCATCTGTGATGCACGCCTGTAGGAATACCATGAGAAAGACATTCGCGTTAACCCACCCTAAAATTAAGACTGCCCGTTTGGTGGATTCTATCAAGCATGATATTAAAAAATATCTTGGTAGAGAGCGCAGAAAGAAATTGCCTGCTGGCACTGATTATTGGACATTTGACTGCCAGTTCGGTGCTTCACAAGATAGCGCAGAAGACGTTTATGTATCTGAACTGACTAAGCGCATCGATGGCGCGGTTGAGCGTGACTTGCCAGAGGTTTATGTTGTGATTCTGGCGCGCGCTGCAGTCTATGACGCGAGACCAGAAGTTCAAGAAAACGATAGTGATTCTGAAGACTAGCAGATTCGAAGACTAGAGAGTTAGCCTTTGAGAATAGAATATTAAAGCCTCAGCAATCCACATTGTTGGGGCTTTTTCGTTTCTGGCTGGGTATCTTTTACTGATCTTGATATAAGTCAGCCCATCTATAGCCCAATATCGGGTATCTTAGGTGATAGACATATCTTAGAGTTTGAATTACATGAATAAACGCCAAGTTGCACGATTAGCCATAGTCCCATTTTTAGCCTCATTCGTGTTAATGACAGGGTGTACTGAAACAGTAGATCTTCAGTTAGGCCCGAAAGTAAATGCTTATGTCATGACTGATAGTAAACAGGCTATTAGTGTTGCGCAAACCGATGCGGCTTATATCGAGCTAAATGAATGGCTACGCGCAAATCGTAGCGGTTGGCATCCAACTGCTGGGCGTTATCCTGGTGGTGTATATCTAAAGTCTGGTGATGACGGCATACAGGTGGCGGGAATGGAGATTATTATTTATTCAACTGATGGCTCAGGGCCAAATGCTGAGTATATTCATCACATTGGTAGGCAAGAGCTGAGCGCGGTTAGGGCGTTGGGCCAGCCGTAAACTTCATTTTTTATCAGCTATAACGGGTTGGTTTTTGAAATCGAACTGATTACACTGTGTGAAAATTTAACACAGCGTAATTAGCAGGAAGCTTATGATTCAAAAACCACAAGGTGGGCAGTTTGTTATTGGTGATGGCCGACTTAGTGGCTATATTGCCGTTGCCCTAGCCGCATTAAGTTTGTTAGGCGTATTAGCCTTTCACTTCCCTCAGTACCTCACTACACCAGAGTTACGTCAGTCATACGATGTTGATGTGATTCGCCACATTATGTTTGCTGCGTTAGTCGTGTCAGGAGCTTTAGGCTTGTGGAATATGATTCGCAATGTGAACAAGCGGGCGGCGCTTATTGCGTGGGCATTAGTTTCTATCGCAATTATGCTGGGCGGCCATCGCATTGAGGTGGGCAACTTTCCTGATCATACTCCGTATTTAGGCCTTGATTGGTTTATTTTAGATCTGTTGGGCTCGACCTTGATTTTCGTCTTCATTGAAAAAATGTTCCCTTTCCGTAAACAGGCAGTGTTGCGAGACGAGTGGCAAACAGATACACAACACTTCTTAATCAACCATTTGATGATTGGCTTTGCATTATTAGCGGCCAACCAGTTTGTGACGCAATTTTTTGGTTGGGCGGTAAGTGATGCGTTGCAACAGTGGGTGCAAGCGATGCCTTGGTGGTTGCAGTTGTTGGCAGTTTTGCTATTTGCAGACCTGATGCAATATTCGCTACACCGTGCTTATCATGAAGTGCCGTATTTGTGGCGCTTTCATAGCGTGCATCATAGTGTTGAAACCATGGATTGGTTGGCAGGTTCGCGCCAACACATTCTTGAATTAATCGTCACTCGTTGTTTTGTATTAACACCCATTTTTGTCTTTGGTTTTGAAAAGTCGGTGATCGACACTTATATTATTATCGTAGGTTTTCAGGCGGTATTTAATCACGCCAATGCAAATATTCATGTGGGCTGGCTTAAATATATTATTGTTACACCACAATTTCACCATTGGCATCACGCCTCAGATAAAGCTGCGATTGATCGTAACTATGCGGCGCATTTCTCGTTCATAGATTATTTGTTTAAAACAGCTGTGCTTGGTCAAGAGAAATGGCCGAAAAAATATGGCATTGTGGGTGGTGGCATGCCAGAAGGCTGGCTTAAACAGCAAGGCTATCCGTTTAACAAAAAGAAGAAAAAACGGTCAGTGAAACTCACTAACGATGCCTAATGTTTTCCTCAATAAATTGAAGGCATTAGATATTCACCAATCGCCGAATACAGGCTATTATTAATAGGTTGATTTATCTAATATGGCTCAAAAAATAATTATAATAACGGTGAATGCGTATCTTTAGAACATTATCGATAAAATACAAATTAATGATTGTTGTATTGCTTACCGCTACCATTGGTTTAACTCTGGCCAGTGGAGCGTCTTTGTTTTATGACCGTGTAATGCAAAAAAAATCTCTGGCTGAGAATATGCATATACTTACCCAGGTAATTGCCATGCGCAGTGCTGCGGCAATGAGCTTTGGTGATGCCCAGAACGCAATGGCAAATCTTGAATCTTTAAACGTCAGCAAACCTATTCGCCTGGCGTGTATGTATGGCTTGGATCAAAAAGTCTTTGTGAAATTCAGCCGGGGTGATATCAGTCAGCCTTGTCCTTCCGAAGTGCAGGGCGATGGCGAATACTTTGAGAATGATTACCTTGATGTGTTTCAATCGATATACCTCAATGAAACGGTTATAGGGACTGTTTTTCTAAGGTCGGGCTTGGAAGAGCTTGATGAGCGCCTACAGCAACAATTGTTAGCAAGTGGTGTGGTATTGCTTATCTCTTTATTCATCGCATTTGGGCTAACGGGTAGAATGCAGAGAAGCATTTATAATCCGATTATTGAGCTGGGGAAAGTGGCTTCGGATGTGACGAACAATAATAACTACTCTATTCGTGCAGCGGTTGAAAGTGAGGATGAGTTTGGCAAAACTGTTCGTGCATTTAATAACATGCTGCATGAAATTGAGTTGGATAAGAAAGAGCTAATTCGCCTTGCTTACTACGATAGCTTAACGACATTACCTAATCGACGCATGTTTGTAGGGGATATTGAGCTTGCGCTGGGGCATGCCGCAAAAGACGGAGAGGGTAAGGTTGCTCTTATGTTTATGGATGTTGATCGCTTTAAAGCCGTAAACGATACCTTAGGGCACGATATTGGTGACATCTTATTGAAAGAAGTGGCTAAACGAATTCAAGCGGTGTTGCCAGAGACGGCAACGGTTTATCGATTGGGTGGTGATGAGTTTACAGTGATTGTGAGTGGGTTGTTGAGCGATGCCGGTGCACTGAATTTGGGTGATTCAATTATTGAAGAGTTTAACTGTCCATTATTGGTTGCAGGGGAGTCGTTAACGATTTCTATTAGTATCGGTATTGTGGTATCCGATGGTAATGATACGGCCATTAGCATTATGAAGAACGCTGATATTGCGCTCTATCGTGCTAAAGATGCTGGGCGCGGAAATTATCAGCTCTTTAAGTAAAAGCAGCTTGGATCAAGTTAATTAATATCGACTTATTTTCGATTGATAATGCGAGCTAAGCTTAATAAATCAGAATCTATTAACAATCCGTTTTCTATCGCTTTAGATAGATTAATATCGAATTTTTGTTGATCTTGAGTTCTCAGAATATTAACAATCCCTCCTTTATCAGTGAATCCTTTAACATTGCCGATGCTCAATACAAATAAGTGATTCATATTTTTAAAGAGTTTTTCGATGGTATCGAGGTGGTTGGTACCTACAAATAGAATGTGGCAGCCAGACTCGATATCGGCTGGATCAGATGTTCGAATTATTTTTAAATGTCTATCTCTAATACGCGTGCCATCAACGGCATCTAAGAAACCACCAAAGGGAACACTGCCGTATAGACACATTCGTAACGGCGTTTCTGCATCTTTAAATGCATCAGTCGGCCACTCCACGAAGTTAGCGAAGTTATAGAGAAATAACGCTTTAATATGAAATTCTTTCGTTAACTGCTGATTGCCTTCGGTGTTTGCTAATAAATCTCTGCTGCTTAATGGCAATAATGCAATGAGTATCAGTAGGCTTGGAAGTAGCCTGTTTTGAAAATAGGCCCATGTTTTTTTATTTGTCATTGTTATGATCCTCCTCAAAAACCAAAGCTAAAATGAGCGTAAGTGACGGCTTGTTTTTGATCGATATTTAGTTGGCTGCTTACATTATGATCTAATGGGTGGCCTATTGTAATACCTGCATTTGCACGTTTATTGTAGATGGCTTTAAGTCCAATGCCCATGCTCTGAAAACTGGCCGATAAGTCTGCATCGCTATTTAATTCGCCATAGCTGTAGTCAAAAAACAAGAACGGCTGCAAGGTAAGCCGTTGAGATTGTTCGGTGATATTGAATGACCAGTTTATTGCTTGCTCTATAGATGCGGTATAGGCGCTATCTGCGCTAAATATACCCGGTTCAAAGCCACGGTTAGCACTTGCCCCAGTTGTCGCATACTGCTCGGATGAGGGCAGTTGATCGGAGGTATATTGTCCCTTAAATGAAATGCTGAAAGGATGATATAGCGGTATTGCCTGTGTCCAAATTGGGGCCATAAATACATACGAGCTAGCGAGCAACCAGAATTCTGAAGGCAGGGAGGCATTGTCACTCGCCGTTATGGCGCTAACAGATGGAGTGATCGAGAGGTTGTGTTGGTTGCTTGGCTGTCGTGTGCCCGGTTGTTGACTACCAAGCCACTGTAACTGGTAAGTGCCTGATAGCATGGTGTAATCGACTTTTTCATCAAAAAATTCAGAGAACTCATCACTGGTTACATTCGACTGCTTGGTTGAAATTGATGCCAGTCGATTATGGGAGAGATTTGTTTGTTTATTATTGGCGGGTTGGTTTGACCAGGCGAGCGTTGCTGCCGATAAATCGCCTTTTATCCCTAGGTCAGTAAATTGCCCAGATACTGCAAAATCACTTCTTAACACGGAGAGGCTCAGTTGGTTTGTCTGGCTGATAGGCGCGCTATAGGCAAGGCTGCCAAAATAATTATCTTTTTTATCGGTCGTTAATAGGGTTCCTCTTAGTCTGCCCGATAGGCTGAAAGGGTTGTTGATGGTGTGAGAAAATATGGCTCGGTTAACCCCTGTTTGATCGACTCCTTTGTTGTCTACAGTAACTTCGGACTGGTGTTGTGTTTCTTCTGTAACGCGAACATTAAGACGTGCTTCGCCTTGTTTAGAGCCTAAAGAGAAAAAGCTAAATATCTTTAGTCCAGGTTTTTGGTTGAGTGATGCAACTGCTTTCTTTACGTCGGGCTCGTAAAGGACTTTACCCATTAATTTAGCAAAAGGGGCTGTTATCTGTTCTTTGCTGTATAGCGAATTGTTATAAATATCGACAGCAGCAAGAGTGCCTTTGAGTACGTGTATGGTGAGTGTCGATTGTGTTATTTCTTGAGGAACCACGTAGGCTCGATTAAACGTTAGTCCTTTTTCTCTATAGGCTAGAGTGAGGGTATCAGCAATTCTATTCATGTCATTGATGCTGAGCTTTTTATTCATGTGGCTATAGACTTGGTTCACGCGGTCATGCAGAAATTTAGTTGTAATTCCGTATTCTGGAAATAGGGTATCGCCTTGCAAGCGAATATTCTTGATTTCTATTAGCCCGTTACTCATTTTAGACGGGCGGGTGCTACTGCTCGTGGCATTATTTACAGCACTATTTTTAATACTCTGCTTATCATAATGAATTTTAATAGGTGCTTTTAAGGGCTCTGTACCTTCTGCATTCTCTCTATTCCCCGCATGTACTAGCCCAGAAAACAGTACTAGTACGAGAACATTCACGTAATAAAAGACGGGATTTCGAATGCGGGCAGTTAAGGTATTGGTCAATGAAGTGCTCAATGAAGTGCTCAATGAATTAGTCATTATTCGGGTAATTCCCCACCGAGTAATAACCGACTTAAATATTGTTTGATCGCTTTGTATTTATTGCAATCTTCGTCACTGTTCGTCGAGGTATCACACTCTGGCATGATGGAATCAATTGAAACTGCTGGCTGGGCTTCTAAGGTTATATCAATGGCTAAGCCTGAATCTATTATTATTATGTTGTTGTCTATGGCGCCAGGGATTAAGTTTATATCATTAGGAATCGGCGTAATTACTTCAGGGGTTGCTGTAAGAAATATCTCTCCGTTACCTTCTGTTATGCCTATCGCGTTGATTAGGCCTCCATTGTTCACCGTATTCGCTTTAATCGTATCGCTGTAGTACAGATCAAGGTATATGTTGCCATTGATTGAAACAATGTCGCCATTGTTATATATCAGGTCACCAGAGGGTGATATATCGGATGTTAATGGTTGAGTTAGCTGAACCCCTATTAGGCCATTATCCCCTGTAGAGACAATCATTTCATTCGCGGTTGCCAGATGAATGTCACCATTAGAGCTCGATATAGCACCTGAGTTGCTAATAAATTGTCCTGTTATATAGACGCCGCCATTGCCCGTTGAGTTAATAGTACCAAGGTTAGTAATGCCACCCTCGCTTGTGTTGTTATCGAGTAGGGTGAAATCGCCTTGGCTAAAATCCTCTATCGTCGTTTCCATGTCGGAGGCTAAAAAACTGCCAACATTAATTGAGGCAGTCTCACCAATTAAAATACCCGCGCTATTAAGAATCAGTACTTGGCCATTGGCGTTAATGCTGCCAAATAGCTGGCTAGGTGAACCCGAAAAATCTCTATTGAGCACAATGGATGAGCCATTTGGCTGAATAAAGGTAACGCCTTCGTTTTCAGCAACGTTAAAACTCTGCCAATCTATCGCGAGACTAGATGAATCTTGAGTAATGATGGTTTGATTGGGGATGCTGGTAGATATATTGCCATTGCCATGAACAACGGATCCGCCGATAGGAGCGGCTTTGGTAGTTGAGGCAAAAGACAGGGCAAGGAATGAAAGAAGTGCAAGGATAAAATAATCAAAACTGCCACCGCTGCTAGAGCTAGAAGCGTCAGGGCTGGAAGTCAGTGCATTACTACTGTCTTGTGAGATACCATTTTCTAGCGTGTTGTTTTTTGGAGGATTGTTTTCTATTGGCATACCCGCCAGAGGATTAGCAGCAGGGTTATCAATAGCAGTGGCTCCTTCTGGGAAGGTATTTCCAGAACCAATAGCAGTAAGGTGTTTTATTGCACCATTGAGTTGCTTGTCTGAGTCATTATTACCGCCATCGGCAATACGCAGGTATAGGCAATGGTGGCCTGGTGTTAATCCTGCTGTATAAAGGTTACTTCCTGGCGAGGGGCAGAGTCCTTCTGACCCTAGAGAAGAGAAGTAGGTATCTTGTTCGCTGGTATCAAAAATAGCCCATAGAGATGAGTCGATATTAAATCTTAGTAATATTGGGGCTCGTGGAATAGGGTTATGGAGGGGGATTACAACCTCAGCAATACCGCCAGTCTCGGCTAAATTTAGCAATTCAAAATCAAATATATTGGCGGTGCTATTAACGGGTTGCGGGGTTGATGGGGTTCCCATTGTAATGGGTGAGCCATATTCAACCATTTCTTCTATTTGAGTGATACTTACATTGATGACCCCATTATCGGCTAAGCGTGTGATCTTACCTAGTCTTGCAATGTGTCCATACGCTGATTGAAGGTTGTAGCGTGAGGTATCTATTAATGTTGTGTGAACCGATTCTTCTTTGCCTTTAAGCCCGTCATACTGGTCATATTCATCAGGCACCGCATCAAAATCTGCGTCGTTAAATGCGCTTGCTTTAACCTTAAACGAATAGCGTATTGATGAACTCAATTCTACGGAGTTCAGCAAGCGTGTTTCTGTTAATTGAATGGTGTAGGTATCAATACCTAAGCCATTGATCTGGATGGTACGTGGGGTTGGATAGCTGACTGCAGCATCGGGTTGTTTAGCGAGTATGTCGGATAGATCCCAAGATAAGGTGGGAGGTGGCGACTGAAACCCGGCGATGTTACCCAATAATGTGACGTTGTTAGCGCTAGATTGCTCATAATCCATCCAGATTGAAGGCTTTGATCGCAACAGCGGATTACTGCCGTTTAATACTTCAGCTATGTCTGTAGTGCCATCAAAATCTTGATCGCTGCTGGTGGTTGCTTCTGTGGTATTGCCATATAAATACCCTTCAACAGCATCGGTAATACCATCGCTATCAGTATCTCCGCTATTTGAATCGTTAATCTCAGACGCAGGATCTGAAAGGTCGGTTAATACTGAAAGCTCAAAAATGTCAGGCAGCTCATCGCCATCGCGATCATTTAATACGGTATTAGCAGAGTCGTTGATGGAACCTGTTAAGAACGCTTCAATCGCATTGTTCACGCCATCATTATCAATATCATTTTCATTGGCGAATAAGGGATTGCTGGCTAGGCGAATTTCAAGGACATCACTGTAGCCATCACCGTCATAATCACTGATTAAGCTAAGGTTATTGATGGACCTGGATGCTAGGTAGGTTTCAACGGCGTTGGTTATGCCATCCAGATCATCATCTTGTGCGCCATTAATAGTGGGGTAATCAGAGTTGTAAAGTTTTCCGAAGTTGGTATATAGCTCGGTGATATCAGGTAGACCATCTGCATCAGTATCGGTCACTAGCTCGGTATCGGTAGAGCCGCCCAGCTCATTGAAGAAATATTCAAGGGAATTAGCAACTCCGTCCATGTCGGTATCTAGATTGCCATTGGCCATAGGGCTATTTATCGATAAATAATCACTGCCGAGAATGACTTCTGCATAATCGGGTAGTCGGTCGTTGTCGGTATCGGTGGTGACCGTCGTATTTTGAGAGCCGTTATTCGCTTGCAATAAAGATTCAATAACATCAGAAATACCGTCATTGTCGGAATCTTGAAGAGTGACTGTTATTGTTGAGGTTTCATCATTACCCGCTAAATCAATGGTAATCACTGTTAATATTTCACCTTCGGCTAGCTCTGCGGTGATAACACAGTGGTAATCACCCGTTGATGCATCTGCGACGGTACTGCATAAAACAATGCCATCACTGTCTTTTATAGTAATAGTGGCGCCAGCAGGGGCGGTGCCGTTTATGAATTGGCCATCGCTTGGATTGACCTGTGCAGGACCATTTTCAACGAAAGTAAGTATTGAGTTGCTGGTAATTAACGCCGTATTTATCTTAGCGGTGATCGTTGTTGCTTCTGCCACTGCATTAGTGACGGTTGCTGTGTAGGTGCCGTTATTGTTGTCAGTCACGTTGCCTAATACTGCCGAGCCAGTGCGGCTCAACTCGATGGTATCGCCACCTAGCGCAAGAGAAATACCGAGTGCATCTTTTGCCTGAATGGTGATAACGGCAATATCGCTGCCATTTGCTCTTAATGTGGCGGGAGAGGCGGCAAGCAGTGTTGTATCAGCAGATGCTGTTACTATTGAGATGGCAATCGTGTAATAACTGTTGCCTGTAGGGAAGGTAACAGATGTGAATGTGCCGTTACTCGAATAGTTTAGTACCGTATTGCCTGTGCTGAAATCGCCGGTATTATTGCCAAGCAGAACGTAGCTTTCTCCTGCTGCTAAAGCAGGCAAGTTGCCAAAATTCAAATTAATGGCGGTTGTCGAGTTTGTATTGGTAAGCTTCCACTCCCTGCCAATGCGTTTAGAGAAACCTGCACTGAGTTCTGAGGTTTGTGTCGTGGTTACACTGGCGTTGTTGTGTCCAAAAACCAGATGGTCGCCATCTAGCAAAGTATCCGCATGGCTTAAATTGTTTGCTGAAAAATTGGAATCGGTTGATAGAGTTAAGTTTGATGTGTCGTCAACGCTGCGGGATATGCGTTGATCAAGGCTACCGTTTATGTCTTTCGCTATGCCTATTATATTGTTGTTGTAAGTACCATCAAGCGTATAGACGGTCGACCCTGTTGAGTTCAGGTAATTATTTGATAACGTTAGCCCGTATTTTATGGCTAGGTACGAATCTACTTTTTGGCGGTCAGTGGTTGATAAAAGTGTGTTGTATATTAGGAACTCGGCGATACTGCCATCGAGGTCTTGGCTGTCGCCACCCAACGCAAAATCTCCGGTGCCGCTGTAAGTAAGGTTGAGCGCATTGGTAGGGGTGTCATCGTTTATTTGACCGTTAATAAAGTTATAAGCTGTCGAGAGAATAGGGGTGTAGCCAATACCTCCAGAAAATATCAGAGGCTGGTTATACGGCATAAGCTGATTGGAACTAAAATCCCAAGTATTGGTTATTATCAACAGTTTGTCAGAATAAGAGACTTCCCCTGAAGGTATAAAGCCAATATGTGGGTCGTCAAAATTGTTACCCATACCAAAAAATTGGTTTTGGCTGCCGGAAGACTGATTTACATCGGTAACAATAAAAAATGAGATGCTATCGCTATTGGATGCCATGATTCCAGTGGTGTTGACTAAATAATCTTGGTTGCCATCAAACTCAATACTTTGATGAAAGTTCATTGCGCTGGAGGCTGAATTTAGGGCAGGTTGGTTATTAGCGGTACTTTGGCTGAGGTCTTTCCCCTTACCACTTTGGTCATCCCATTTGGAAACTGCAGTAGTGCCTGTTACTGCTTGATCTGCGTCTAACCATAATTGCAGGTTGGAATTAATTCCCCCTGGATTAGCATTGGCTACTTGTATTAAACCGAGGGCTAAAGAAAGTAATAAAATACAGTGCCGAATTATTTGGGAGTGTAATTTCAAATATCACCTCAAGGCAGTTTACAAAGCATATTGCGATTTAAACTATAGGTTATTATTGTTATATCTTTAAGGTATAAAGCGTAAGGTCTTGTTAAGCTATATTAACATTTTAAGGGTCTTAAAGGGCAGGCATATGAATATTTACAAAGTCGTTACTATGTCTTTGCTGGCATTAATTACAGCCTGCTCTGTAATCCAGTCTACAGATAGCGGTAATCAGGTAGAAAAGAAGCCAGATGCTAAGTTACGCTTAAATGATATTTGGGCATTAGAAAAAATACAGGGCAAGTCGATTTCTCTTGTTGATGGGATGCAAAGGCCTCAGCTTGAAATTCACCTTCGAGATATGAAGGTCATTGGTAATGATGGCTGCAATCATTTTTCGGGTGCGATTACTTCATTAGATGATAGTGAAATTATATTTGGACCAATGATGGGTTCTAGGATGTTTTGCCAAGGAATGGATATGTCTAATAAATTTAATAGTCATATTAATAATGTACAGTCTTACCTGATTAAGGATCTAACTTTGTATTTCTTCGATGAGCTGGGCAACGAGTTGCTTTCATTTAGAAAAATTGATTAGTACTTTACGGGAAAATAGATATGGATATCGAAAAGCTTTACCAGCAAAAATTAATAGTATCAGAACAGGTCGCTGATTTTTTAGCCAATGATCAAAACCTTATTTTAGGTATGGGTGTGGCGATGCCTCCCGAACTTATTCGGGGCGTATCAACGGCGCTG